>Ga0316221_1003853_pt1 | contig 11884 bp, 9 predicted proteins | sample TBH18007metaG_FD_206003 | JGI IMG/M metagenome (GOLD analysis project Ga0316221, IMG submission 206003) | Freshwater microbial communities from Trout Bog Lake, Wisconsin, USA - TBH18007 | ecosystem: Environmental > Aquatic > Freshwater > Lake > Hypolimnion/Profundal zone | place: USA: Wisconsin... | reverse complement strand
CAGGCAAGCACTTTGCGGTCTGGGGCCTGGCCTTCAAGCCCAACACTGACGATATGCGCGACGCACCCAGCCGCACCCTGCTGGCCGACCTGTTTGCCGCTGGCGCCACGGCCACGGCCTATGACCCTGTGTCCATGCCGGAAGCACAGCGCATCTTTGGCGATGAACCCAAGCTGCGTTACAGCGAGCAGGCCATGCAGGCGTTGGAAGGTGCAGACGCACTCATCATCGTGACGGAATGGAAAGAGTTCCGCAGCGCAGACATGGACACCATCAAGCAAAGGCTGAAAGCACCGCTGATTTTTGATGGCCGCAACCTCTACGACCCCCAGCTTGTGCGCTCGCAGGGCGTCGAGTACTTCGCTATCGGCCGCTGAACTGCACGAAGAGGTAGCGCCGTGCCAGACTACCGAGTCATTGAACTCAGCAGTTTTGAGGCGCTGCAGGAGGCGGTGGTGCGCGAGGGCCTGGGGGATGAGACACAGCCTTCCGAGTTTTTTTATACTGCAGCCTGGTTTTCTAATCTGGCAGATTTTGGTCTGTCATCGGAAGGTTTGCTGTTGCTGCTGGTGCTTGGACCGGAAAAAAGCGTCGCCCTGTGCCTGCCGCTGCAACATAGCAGGCAAGGCCTCACGAGCGTTTCGAACTATTACAGCAGTCTGTTCGGTCCCATCACATGGGGCCGCCCCATCACAACCGATGCTGCTATCTGGCAGGTTATAGCCAGGCACCTGCGCCAGCAGCGGTGGCCCGTCATTTCAATCAGCCCTCTGGATACCGACGCCCCTTGCTACCGGGGCTTGAACGATGCCCTGCGCAATGAAGGCTATGCAGTCGACGACTTTTTTTGCTTTGGCAACTGGTATCTAAATGTGGCCGAGCGCAGCTTTGCGGACTATGCCCAGACCCTGCCCTCGGCCCTACGCAACAGCATCGCCCGCGGCCAACGGCGCCTGACCAAGCAAGGAGAGTGGAGCATACACATTCAAAGCCAAGTGGATGATTTACTGGAAGCTTCCATTCAAGCCTTTGTGCATGTTTACCAACATAGCTGGAAGCAGCCCGAACCCCATGCCCAATTCATACCGCAACTGGTGCGCACTGCCGCCAACCAAGCCTGGCTCCGCTTGGGCATTCTTAGCCTAAAAGGCCGGGCCATTGCAGCGCAACTGTGGCTGGTGAAGGACGGCAAGGCATCCATTTACAAGCTGGCCTATCTGGAGGGCTTTGAGCGCTTATCCGCCGGCTCGGTGCTCACCCATGCGCTGATGCAACATGCAGTGGATTCGGATGGCGTGCACGAGGTGGACTACCTCACAGGTGATGACGCCTACAAGCAGGACTGGATGAGCCACCGGCGCGAACGGCGGGGTTTGGTCGCGTTTGACACCCGGACCATAAACGGGCTTTGGACCTGTGCCCGCCACTTTGGCGGCAAACTACTTAAACGCTAACACCAACGAATGCAAGCATGACCAACAACCTTCTCGGCCTGGAATGGCAAACCTTGCAACAGTGCCATGAGCAGCACGAAAAAAACGCGCTATTGACAAAACTGGTCTGCGTGGCTTTATGCGTGCTTGGTCTGGGTCTGCGGGTGCAATTGTCATGGCTGACCTGCTGTGTGTTGCTGCTGTGGGCACAGGAAGCCATATTCAAGACGTACCAAAGTCGCATTGCGGAGCGACTGCTGAGAGTTGAGCTGTTGATCGTGCAATCAGCAATGGAGGATCAAGCCATGCAACTGCATACCGACTGGGCCGCACTGCGCCCCGGATTCATCAGATTGGTGCTCAGCTACATCGTCAGCGCCTGCAAGCCGACTGTGGCCTTCCCGTATGTGCCTATGCTCACCTTCGGCATGTTGGTGCGGTCATGAGACAAATCCATGTTTCAATCGGCCAAAAACCTCGTGTATGCATCCGTCCCATACGGGCTGCGTACCGCCTGCTTTAACGTCCAATGTCAGATACGTCCAACGCAGGCGATAAAGTTCAGCCAAGCAGCCTTCACGAAATTGAGAATGCATTCATTTTACCAAAAGTTCGAATTGTCACGTGGCGGTGATGCTCACAATGTCAAATCCATGGAAGGCTTGCGGGGCCTGGCCGTATTTCTTGTATTTTTAGTTCACTATGTCACATTAGTTAACCCGTGGATATCACAGGAACCCACGGCTGCCCTGATCGCAAGAACTATTCATACCATTGGGAATACCGGAGTAGACTTATTTTTTGTATTAAGTGGATACCTAATATACGGCTCATTACTATCCAATAATCCATCATTTTTAAAATTTATTTTTCGAAGAATCAAAAGAATATATCCGACTTTTTGTGCCGTTTTTGCGATTTATGTCTTCTTGTCCATCATATTCCCAACCGAAAGCAAGATTCCAGCAAACACCGTCGCAGCTGCAATTTACCTAATTCAGAATCTGCTACTGCTACCTGGACTTTTCCAGATCGAACCCCTAATTACCGTAGCGTGGTCTTTAAGCTATGAAATGTTCTATTACCTAGTCATTCCATTTGTAATGGAAATATTTAGACTAAAAAACAGAAGTTCATCTTGGAGAATAACATTTTTCTTAAGTCTAATATTATTAGACGCAGTGTATTGCGCCATATATGGCGGACCCATAAGACTCATCATGTTTATTTTTGGAATTATTTTGTACGAATTTATGTGCAGAAAATTCACCTTTGGATTCCAAGAACTATTTGGCCCTCTGACTTTAATATTTGGCCTATATAGTACATTACTACCAATCAATGGAACCGGAGGCTCCGCTATAAAAACCGTGATACTTGGTATTTCATTTTACTTACTTTGCTTCGCATGTTTTCAAAATCACGCGACATGGTTTGCACGAAAAATATCCTGGACGCCATTGCGATGGCTTGGCAACATGAGTTACTCCTACTACTTGCTTCATGGATTGACACTAAAGGCCATTGGATTGATAATTATGAAAATAATATCAATTAGGAATTTTGAAAATATATTTTTTTGGACTGCAATGCCCTTAATTTTCGCAATAACAGTCATACCTTCAATGCTACTGTTTTTACTCGTGGAGCGACCATTTTCCCTAAGACCCTTGAATTCATATAAAGTCGAAACAGGGTGCAAAAAGGTTATATTTTCCGTCCAATAGTAGCGATTGTTAAATATACATTTCAAACACAAAATTTCAGCCAATGGCATATTTTACTTTTGTAAATTTTGCTCCAAATAAACCATGACTAAAATACTATCGCGCCGCCTTTGGCTATCAGTAACAGCCTTGATTGGAACCTTTGTTTCAGTTATTGTGGCGGCCTACTTTTTTACTGGCATTACGCCAAAGATGCTGATGGATCAGGGAAGCATACGCAGATCTGCGGAGCTTATTCGCTACACAATGTTGCGTCTACAGGGTCACGACAAACTGGAGTTTTTGCTATTACCCGCTCTGCATATGGCGCAGCGCTACTATGAGCGACCAACCGACGGCCAACCTTTGCCCACTTTAGGAAAGGGCCAACAACTAAAAATCGCGAAAACATTCCAGCCAGCAGCCGATGTAGTCGTATATACAGTGGAAGATTTTCAGCTTGCATTAAAGAATGCAAAACCCGGACAGATCATTGAATTGGCTCAAGGTACTTACCGTCTCAACCAAAGTATTCGGATTGGAGGGCATGGATCGATAGCGTCCCCCATAACAGTTAGAGCAGGCAAAATAGGTTCCGCAATTATTGAGTTCAATACAACCGAAGGATTCTTAGTCGATCAACCCAACTGGGTGTTCCAAGACCTCACCGTCCGTGGAGTTTGCAAAGCAGATGATGACTGCGAGCACGCTTTCCATATTGTGGGTAAAGCAGAAAATATCACATTGCGCAATAATTTAATAGAAGACTTTAATGCTCACATCAAAGTCAATGGGTACAATGGAGATTGGCCAGACCATGGCATTTTGCTCTTCAATACCCTCACCAACACCCATACTCGCTCCACAACTCGCTCTGTTACACCATTTGACTTGGTTGGCGCAAGCTACTGGAAAGTTAGCGACAATTTAATTAGCAACTTTGTTAAAGGTGACGGCAATAAAGTATCTTTTGGTATGTTCATGAAAGGCGCCAGTCAGGGTGGCCGCTTTGAACGCAATCTCGTTATTTGCTCACCCAATGATATTTCCGGACCAGGCGTGCGAGTAGGAATATCTTTTGGCGGTGGCGGAACCAATCCCACTGGACTATGCAGGGAAGATAATTGCAAATACTTTGAACACAGCAATGGCTTGGCAGCCAATAATATCATTATTCACTGCAATGACTCAGGGTTGGATGTTAATCACTCCACCAAGATCACGCTGGCTCATAACACACTGATCAACACCAGTGGTATTGATGTGCGCATCAACCCCGCAGAGGCGCAACTGTATGGCAATCTCTATGAGGGCAATGTGCGTGCTCGCGATGGCACAATTGCAGTTCTAAAAATGGACCAACCTATGCGAGCCACAGCAGTGTTTGAAGATGCAGACCACCTGCAGTTGAATTGGCGCAATATTCCGGAAAACATTCTCTCTTTGCGAGGGTTAAGCGAAGATTTTTGTGGTCAACCACGCTCCGATGGTACGCCTCCAGGGGCTCTAAATAATTTGCAAGGCTGCTCATTCGAACATTTGCAGAAGTAATAATACTAGATATTTCTACATCTTTTTATAACGCCATATGCTTTTCAACTCGATTGAATTTCTATTCATCTTTCTGCCGGTGTTGCTTATTATATTTTTCAAAATTGGAAAATATAATCGGCGCCTAGCAGCCGCTTGGTTGGCAATAGGCTCTTTAATATTTTATTCTTGGTGGAATCCGATTTATGTTATTTTATTGGTTTTTTCCATTACTTTCAATTATCAAATCGGACGCACTCTTGCCCGGGCAATTCACCTAAATACGGTTCAGCGCAAACGCTTACTGACATTCGGCGTAGCGTGCAACCTGGCGTTGTTGGGTTACTTCAAATACGCAAACTTCTTTATTCATAGCATCAATACATCTTTGGGCACCAGCATTGAACTGGCAAACATAATTTTACCTTTGGGAATATCATTTTTCACCTTTACGCAAATTGCATTTTTGGTCGATGCCGCCCATGGCAAGGCCAAAGAATTTAACTTTATTCATTACACCCTTTTTGTAACTTACTTCCCTCACCTCATTGCTGGGCCTGTATTGCATCACAAAGAAATGATGCCTCAGTTTGGACTCAAATCCACCTACCAACTAAATCCCAGATTCATAACTGTTGGTTTGACAATATTTGCGCTGGGTCTGTTTAAAAAGGTGGTGCTGGCAGATGGAGTGGCACCTTATGCAAGCCCACTCTTTGTATCTGCCGAGCAAGGAGAAGTAGTAACTCTACTTCAAGCCTGGGGCGGTGCTTTGGCCTACACATTGCAGCTTTACTTTGACTTTTCCGGTTACTCCGATATGGCCATTGGCCTGTCGTACATGATCGGCGTTCGCCTACCACTCAATTTCAATTCACCCTATAAAGCTACCAGCATCACTGAATTTTGGCGGCGCTGGCACATGACTTTGTCACGTTTTCTGCGTGACTACCTTTACATACCTTTGGGCGGCAACCAAAAAGGTCCAGCAAGGCGCTATGTCAACCTCATGTCCACCATGTTGCTGGGTGGTTTATGGCACGGTGCTGGATGGACCTTCGTTATCTGGGGCGGACTGCATGGAGTGGCGCTGGTGGTGCACCAAGCCTGGAGCGGATGGCGGGTGCGACGCGGACATCGCTTGGACCACCGCACCCTGAGCGGGCGCGCCGCAAGCATAGCGCTAACATTTGTGGTGGTCGTTTTTGGCTGGGTTTTCTTTAGGGCCAGTAGCTATGAGGCAGCCATGGGTATCGTAAGCGGCATGCTTGGACTGCACGGTGTGAGCATGCCCGATGTGATCGCAATGCGCATGGGGCCACTAGCACCTTGGATGACAGCACATGGCCTCGTGCTCACCGCCGGTGGTGGTCGCGACTTTGCCATGACCTTTTTTTGGGTAGCGACACTTCTGCCCATTGTGTTTCTGGCGCCAAACACCCAGCAAATAATGCAGCGCTTTAGCCCAGTGCTCGACTATCAAGATACTGCCGCCCTCACCCGATTTGCTTGGACTGACAGCTCGCGATGGGCGCTGGCAATGGCAGTCGTGCTAAGCCTTGCCCTGTTGTCGCTCACTCGGCCTAGCGAGTTTTTATATTTTCAGTTTTAAACTCTTGAATCGACATGACGCGCTACCGCACCACATGGTTACTTGCCACAGGGCTATTTCTACTTGTCGTAGCTGTAACCAACTTATTGGTAGACCCTTACGGAATATTCAGACTAGTTGACTCAGAAGGGTTTAACCGCATCAAGCCAGCTGCCGCCACACGAGGGCCCATGGCCAAGGCCTATCAAGTGTTGCGAGTGCAACCCAAAACACTCATTTTGGGCAACTCGCGCGCCGAGGTGGGGCTTGACCCCAATTTTCCCGGTTGGCCGCAAAGTGCACGCCCTGTCTACAACGCTGCCTTGCCCGGTACAGGTACGGCCACAAGTTTGCGCTACCTGCGACATGTCTTGGATGCCAACGCAGGCAGCCCAGGCAACCAACCCACGCTCGTGCTGTGGGGCGTCGACTTTATGGACTTTTTAGTAGACCCAAACAAGCCAAGCCCTACGAGCAACACCACAGCTGACAACGCTGAAAGCAATCGACTAATGACAGCAAGCGAAGGAAAGCGATGGCGACAAAGATTGCGCGACTATGCTGAATCCACGCTCACGCTAGCCGCCCTCATGGACTCATTGCAAACGCTGGCCAACCAACGCAACCCCTACGCCATTGACCTGACGCCATTGGGCTTTAATCCCATGCACGACTACATCAAGATCAGCACAGATGAAGGCTACTGGTCTGTATTCCATCAAAAAGACTTGCAATACGAAAAAACCTTTGAGCGACTTCCCAAAGGCATCTTCAGCGCCAGTGGTGACACATCCAGTCACTGGGAAGACCTGAAGGAAATCATGAGACTATGCCGCCAGCATGGCATAGAGCTACGTCTTTTTACATACCCCTACCATGTCCACATGCTAGACACGTTTCGTAAAACTGGTCATGCTCAGAAGCTTGAACTCTGGAAACTCGCAATTGCGAAGGCGATTGCCGACGAAGCAATAGCGTCCGGCAAAGCGCCCTACTTACTGTGGGACTTCAGCACATTAAACAGCGCCATGGCCGAGCCCGTGCCGCCCAAAGGTGATCATAAATCGAGCATGCGCTGGTACTGGGAGTCAGGCCACTTTAAAAGCGAGTTGGGCAACCAGATGCTGGAGCAAATTCTGACTCCAAAAAAATAAACAACCCCGTGAACAGCTCTTCCATACACATTGCAGCTAAACTGCGATTGCTAATATTAAAATTATACAATCACAAAACCATTTAAGGGAGAACTACATGCTAAATGTTTATTTCACGGTGGATGTTGAAATCTGGTGTAACAGCTGGGTAAACCTTGACGAAAAGTTCCCTCAGGCCTTTCGTGAATACATTTACGGCCCCACGGGCAAAGGTGACTTTGGACTCCCTTACCAACTACGCGTCTTAAACGACCATGGCCTCAAGGGTGTATTTTTTGTTGAACCGCTTTTTTCAACTCGTTTTGGTGCACAGCCCTTGGCGGAAATCGTGGGACTCATTCGCGAAGCCAAACAGGAAGTCCAGCTTCATTTGCATACCGAATGGGTCGACGAAGCAAAAGTACCACTGCTAATTGGTATTCAAGGCAAACGTCAGCATCTAATGTATTTTTCAGAAAATGAACAAGCCACCTTAATTAAAACTGGCCTGCGCTTGATGCACGAAGCGGGCTCTACTGAGATCAACGCATTCCGTGCAGGAAGCTTTGCATTCAATGTTGACACATTAAGAGCGCTTAACACCAATGGCATAACTTTTGACAGCAGCTACAACGCCAGTCAGTTTGGCTTGAACAGCGGAGTTCTTCCAGGCGAGACTATAGTGGAACCCATAAAATGGAATGACGTCTATGAATACCCCATGACAGTATTCAATGATGGAACCAGCGGTTTACGACATGCGCAACTTACCGCGTGTTCATTTTCCGAAATGGAAGGGTTGTTGTGGAAAGCTCTTGAATCAGGGCGCACCTCTTTTGTTATTCTTTCGCATAGTTTTGAAATGCTAAACCGTGCCAGGAAAATGCCAGATCCCATAGTGATAAGTCGTTTCCAAAAATTATGTGCTTTTATGCATAAAAATCGCGATTCATTTTGCATGCAGGGATTTCATGATTTAGTACCACATGCTTTGCAAACTCAGCCCACGCCGCTAACGTCGCCAATATGGCGAACAGGCATACGAATGCTTGAGCAGGCCTACAGCCGAAAATTCATATGAGAATAAAAAGCTTATAATAAAACGAACGAAATTAAATATCAATAGCCAGCAAAAGCAGGCGTAAAAAACTGAATTTTCGTGATTGATAGAATTTAAATCCTGTTTCTATAAAGAATTAATAAATTATGGTGACTTATATAAAGGAATGCCTTCTGGAATCGCAACCATGGCGCTTTCCACCCGATGTAGGCGAGCTTGTCGAGTGCAGAAGAGGTTTGCTGTTTGTTGTTATTGCACAACCTACACCCAGGGTATACTACACCACGGTGGTCCAATATGCTTGAAGCACTTATCTTGCTTTGCGAGTTGGGTTTCGCCTTGTTACTTTTGATCGTTGAGGCACGCGCATCAAAAGTTGAAGGCAAGTCCGATCTGGGATTTTTCCGGTATACCGAATCGATATCCCTAACTCCAGATAGCGAGGGGCCTAACTAATGCGTGACTTAGCGGTTTGCGGTTTTACTTCGCTTTTCTTAATTCTCGCATTAAGAAGCACCTTTACTGCCTATTTACTTTGGGGATGGGCAGGTTTGGTCAGTCTGGATGCATACTTGTATGGGTTCATGATGACTGTACCTTTCGTACAAATATTCGCAATTATTACGCTCTCCAGCATGATTCTCCGGAAGAATGAAGGTATCCAAAGTTTCAAGTCGAACCGAACCACGAAATGGTTTATCGCATTTACCATTCACGGAATGTTATGCGCACTATTTGCATATCCCAAATTGTTCTGGAATTGGGAACTATTCGGAAACATCTCAAAGACGGTATTATTTTGTATATTAATGCCTTTACTTGCTACTAGCCGCATTCGTTTACACGCCCTCGTTGTAATTGCTGCGATGGGAATCGGCTTCCACGGCATTACCGAAGGCCTTAAATTTCTGGCTAGCGGCGGAGCTCACCATGCTGCGGGAATTGCGAAATTCGGGGACAATAATCACTTTGCCATGGTGCTTGTAATGGTGTTGCCGATACTGTTGTATCTCGCTCAATACTCCGCAGTGAAATTGGTACGTCTCGGGTTTATTAGCGCACTCTTTATAACTATATTTGCAGTCATTTCCACCAATTCACGTGGCGGATTATTGGGTCTGCTTGCGTTGTCGGCGTGGCTTATACTAAAAAGTAAGCGCAAGGCAGCAGGAATTTCGGTAATTTTTGTTTGTGTAATTCTAATTACACAATTGGCTCCAGATTCTTGGTCAGATCGCATGGTATCCATACAGTCCGCAACCGACGACAGTTCATTTATGGGCAGGGTAACAGCTTGGAAAGTCAGTTCAGCCATCGCTGTTGCTAATCCAATATTTGGTGGTGGTTTTCGGGCTGTGCAGTCGCCTGAGGTTTGGGCTAAATTTAAAGATTCACAAGGATTACTTGGCTTCGTTGATACACCCGAAACACGTAGTGGCGTTGCGGCACATAGTATTTGGTTTGAGGTATTGGGTGACATGGGGTTTGTTGGTCTCTTTTTGTTTGTGGCCATGTTAGTCAATGCATTCCTCACATTGGGCGAGATTACCAGTCTGGTCAAGCGCGACAATGCAGCGTACAGGTGGGCTGGTGATCTCTCAATCATGCTTGGGGCTGCCCTTTTGGTTTACGTCGTGTCTGGTTCGGCGCTAAGTGCTGCGTATTTTGAGTGGCCTTATTTTGTGATGATGCTGCTGGAGGTCATAAAGCAAATTCTACTTAAGGATTCAACCCCTTTAGCGAAAATTCGAGGAATATATGCTTAAGCCAATGTTCAGACTGCTATCCCACGGCAAGTTAACCGTTCTCCTGTTTCACAAGGTCCCTGCTGTATGTAGCCCTTACGCTACACACGAGATTGACTTGGCTGCTTTTGAACGCGTTCTGAACGCGGCGAGCAGGCTATTTCATATCATTCCACTGGAAGAGGCCGTGCTATCGTTGCGCGCCGGCAATCTGCCACCAAGGGCTGCCTGTGTAACTTTTGATGATGGTTATTGCGATTGGCTCGATGGCGCAGTCCAGTTGCTGTTGCAGCATAATTTACATGCGACATTTTTTATCACTACGGGCCAGTTTTCAGGCGTACCGATGTGGAACGAACGTATTTTGCACTCTATTGCAAATGCGCCCGCATCCCTTGAGTGGCTGGAGTTGCCAGAAGTGCAACTTCCCCGGATGCCCTTATACAGTGTTGCTGACAAGCAATTCGCAATCCGTCAGCTCGATATCAGTCTCAAATACCAAGACCCTGAATTTCGCGAGCGCACTTTATTACAGCTGGAACAACTAACTGAATCCACCATAAAGACAGTTCCTGTTATGACAGAAGCCGATCTGCGATCCATCCACAATAAAGGTTTCGGAATTGGCAGCCATACTGTTTCGCATCCCATCCTTTCAAGATGCAGCGCTGAACTGGCCTTGCGAGAAATGGTGCAATCGCGGGAGCAACTCGAAGGCATCATCGGTGGGAAGGTAACTTCTTTTGCATACCCGAACGGAGTTCCCAAAAAAGACTTCGGGCCTGAACACATTGAGATGGTCAAGCGTGCGGGCTATACCTGCGCCTTGACAACCCACATGGGTGCCTCTACCAATTCAACTTCTGTTTTCCAAATTCAACGGTTCACTCCCTGGGGGCCATCCGCGGGTCGCATGACGCTGCAATTAGCGCGCAACCTGATTGGAAACCATAAAGCATTGATGGAACTAGAACCAGAAGCAAAGAAAGTGCTCATGGTAGCGTTCCATTTCCCGCCGCAGGCGGGTAGCAGCGGTATCTTACGCACACTCAATTTTGTAAAATACTTACCGCAATATGGCTGGTCACCCACTGTGTTAACGGCAAGTGCGCACGCTTATACCGAGCAACGCAATGACTTGGTCGGGGCCATACCACCTCGCACACGCATACTGCGCGCCTTTGCGCTGGACGCAGCAAAGCACCTATCCATAGCGAGAAAATATCCCTTGCTTTTGGCACTACCCGATCGTTGGTCAACTTGGTGGCTGCGTGCAGTGATATTGGGAATGCGGGATATTCGAGAACACCGCCCGAATATCATCTGGAGCACTTACCCCATCTCCACCGCACATCTGATTGGCGGCACCCTGGCTCGCCTGTCTGGTTTGCCCTGGGTGGCGGACTTTCGAGATCCCATGCTCAATGCCGAGTTTCCGTCGCACGCATTGCAGCGAAGATTGTGGAAGCGGCTAGAGTCTTATGTCTTACAACACGCTACAGCCTGTGTGTTCACCACCCAACGTGCCGCCAAAAGCTACGGTCAGCGCTACCCGGAAACCAGCAACAAATGTGTGGTGATAGAAAACGGCTACGACGAAGAAGCCTTTACTGGAGTGACGTCGGACCGGTTTGGCGCACCTGATGGCACACTCTTGTTATTGCACAGCGGATTGATTTATCCAGA
>Ga0316221_1003852_pt1 | contig 11884 bp, 24 predicted proteins | sample TBH18007metaG_FD_206003 | JGI IMG/M metagenome (GOLD analysis project Ga0316221, IMG submission 206003) | Freshwater microbial communities from Trout Bog Lake, Wisconsin, USA - TBH18007 | ecosystem: Environmental > Aquatic > Freshwater > Lake > Hypolimnion/Profundal zone | place: USA: Wisconsin... | reverse complement strand
ACTTGAGCTGTAGTGTCAGCAGAGAGTGTGTTTCCACTGTAGCTACCAAAGGTTTGGCTTACGACGTTTTGATCCAATTTCCAGTTTGTACCAGCTGAGTCACGACCCATCAAACCTTTTCTGTATTGTTCCGCAATCGCTTCCTGCGGCATGAACAAACCTTTCAGTGAATCAACAATAGTTGCTGATGTAAAGGGTTCAACAATACATGCTCTGCGACCATCCCTAGGAGCACCCTCAGCATCCAAGTAAGCACCAGCAGTTAAGTAGGTGATTAAGCCTGTTGGAGGAGTACCAGCAGTTCCAACAATGTTAGCTGTTTGGAGAGCCGCCATTGTTAAACCATCCCTGTCTATCTTATTTGCTACGGCAGCTACCGCAGGTTTCAAAACGCGGTCACTGAACATATCAAGAGATAGTGCAAGATCAGCCGTGGTGAATTGTGTATCCACATGGAACTGCGTTGAGAGAGTCACTGGAACTGAAGTTTCATTGAAATCTTCCACATTCAAAGCCGGCCCGGTTGTCCCGATGAACCTACCCGGTCTGCGGACATTCACAGTATTCCCGATCTTGCCACCAACTACGGCAAACTGATCGTCATAGTTGCGGTCTACTTCGCTCGAAAATGTGAGTTCGTTCTCCAAAACCATTAAGGCTTCATTGGTAATTTTTGAAATCGTCAAAAGATTATTAGACACTTTAGTATTCCTTTTTAAGTGTTAATTTAATAAATTTACCTAATCTTTCCTGCTTTTCTGAGTTCTTTCCATTGCTGAGGAGTACCATTAAAATTCCCATTTGAATCTATTGGCACTTCAACATTAGAACCCCCTCTAATAGGATTAATAGGTGCTGGTGCATTGCTCTTTCTCACAGCAGGCTTTTGTGCTTCAACAGGCTTGTCAAATCTAGCCTCCAACTTCCCAATCTCTCTCAAGGCACTAATCAAAGACATGCCACTAATTTTTTCAGCTACCTCTGGGTTTTCTGCAAGATGATAAAGAATCTTTGGTCCTACATCACTTTCCAGAATTGCATCCCTAACTTGGTCTGATACAACTACATCTGAAGATGCAACCATATCATCATAGTCTGGTAACTCTTGCTTTGCTTGCTCTAGCTTAGATTGCCAAGATGTCATCATCTTTTCTCTCTCAGCCTGAACTTGCTTTTGCTTTTCAGCTACATCTCTATCTTTTAATGCCTTTTCAGTAGAGTACTTTGCTAATGCCTTTGCATATTCAAATGCATCAGTAAAGTCACTAGGCTGTGGTTCTTTATCAGGATTTTCTGCCACTTGTGGCTTGGATGCCTGCTCAAGTTCCTTTAGCCTGTTTTCTAAAGCCTCTCTTTGTTCCCTTTCCTTTTGAGCCTCAGCTCTGGCAAGTTCCCTTTCTTTGATGACTTTATCAAACCTTTTTTCAAGTTTGGGCTTTCTAGCACCTTCCTCTGCTGGTTTGGTTTCCTCTTTTGCCTCTGGTAAACTCTGTTCCTCTTTTGTCTCTGTCAGCTCAGGTTGCTCAACCTCTGGTGAGGGAGTCTCTGCAGGGTCAGGACTAGGGGAATCAGCTAAACCAAGTTTGTTAGCATAAAAATCACCTGAATTTTCTGAAGTAATTACATTACTTGCTTGTCTATCACTCATGAGTTTCCTCAAGTATTTTGCCTGGTGTGCCTCACCAGTAAGGTTTGTGGGCAATATAACCCAAAATCATAAGGCTGTCAATTATTGTTGCTGATTAGGCATAATGGACTGGTCAGCCTGTGCAATTGCTTGATACTGCTCCTGATTTCTCATCTGGATTTCTCTCTCCAGTCTGGCAGTATCCATGTGGTGCAATAACATATCTGAAATTGCCTCAATTTCTACCCTATTCTGGCTAGTTATAGCCTTGGTATTTACATCATGGACTCTAGCTTGGAGTATAGATTCTGTATTATGAGCCTTGGTTGTCTGCCTCATCAACTCTCTCTGAGTCTCAGCCTGTTGCTTAACTTGCTCAATATCCTGTCTTTGCTTCATAGCCATTTGTAAAGCCTGCAACTGCTGGGTGAGTTGCTGGACTTGAGCCTGTCCTTGTTTAATCATTAATTGAGCCTGTGGAGGAATATCAGAGTGTTCATCTATCTGGCTTAGTGGGTTCAGGGCGGCTAACCTATCAGCAATAGTCTCAGCCCCAGGGAAGTCCATATTCCTGAATACCAAGTCTCCAGCCACATTAAATAGCTCAGGCTTGGCAAGCAAAGGCATCATGGCATCCACAGCCTCTTGTCTCTTACTGTTGTAGCCTGGACCAGTTTCCATCACCACATCATACTGCCCTACAGTTACATCATTAAGCACTCTGCCCACAGCACTTTGCTCATTTATGGTTAAAAGGTCTGGCTTTCCATCATCCCCAATAATTCTCATAACCCTTTCAGTATCATAAATTTTGGGAATTAAGTCTAAAAGTATTTTGCCAACATGAGCAATTGACTTGGTTAGATTGTCATAAAGGTCAAAATTGGTCAAATCCACTTGCATTTGTTGACCATTTAAAGCCTTACCAGACATATTGCCTTGCAGTTGCTGTGATGGGTCATAAATGCCAATAATGGTTGCCATATCTTGGTTAATTTCCTGAGCCGCTGTCAATATCCCAGTAGGAGGAGGCTCTGGTTGCATCCTTTGTGGAGGAGGAGCTGGGTTGCCATCAATATCTGTCTGCTTGTATCTCAAAGTAGCCATTGATTTGATATTAGCACTTGCCCAATCCAACTCATGACCCTCATCTTGTCCCTCTGCCATGATCCATTTAGCCTTCGGAGCCAATGCCACAGACTCAGTCATGGATGTGACCCAGAAGTTGTACATCCTTTGGGCATCCTTAGCATGTCTGACCATGCCAAATTTCTTTCTCTTGTCTCCAATCACTACATGTCTGCCATAAACAGGAACAATTGGGATGTAGTACCCCGGCCAGTCCTTCTCCTCCAACACCTCAATTGCTGTCAACTTTTTCCACTTGATTGTCTTTTTGACACTAGGTCTTTCATCCACTATTTCTAGACCAGTTTTGCCAATTCTTTCAAAAAAGTCTTTAGTATCAGCAAACCTTGCAGAGCCATCACTTAATAAATAGAGCTTGGCTTTCTCTTTAACTGTGTAAAAGTACTCAGCAACTCTAATATCTTCCCTAGTAATCCATTCACTTTGGGTATCCCCAGTGCCTCTGGATGTAAATGAAGTGTCCTGTGCATCTGGGTACATTTCCTTGAACACAGACTTTGGCATCATGGATGTAATCAGGCATCTTTCTTGGTCTGAGCCATCCACTGCAATTGAATTTGGGTCTAAATAAACTGTAAATGGGTTATCAATAGGGTCAATAAATAGTTCTTGGTCAAAAGAGTCTTCCCTCACATATCTGTGGTCAACCCTTAAATATCCCCATCCCATTCTGACTGCATAGTTATAGGCATTGTCATAAGCATTATCAGCATTGGAGTTAACTTCTATGTGCCTGACCATACCTTGAATGACTTTGGCATCTGCTGCATCTTCCACAGTATTTGTGGCATGAACCCTAATTCTGGGTCTTTGCTGTCTTTGCTGGTTAGTGACTTGCCTGCAATAGCCATCTAGCTTATTAATAGTTAGAACTGGTCTGGACTCTAGGTTTCTGCTGTTCTGTAAGTCCACCGGCCACTGATCGCCCCCACTTGCAAACTTGAGGTCTTCCAGAGCCTCTTGCCTATTCATTGTGTCTGCATCATTAGCAAACTTCAGGAACTGCTTTGCCTCATCTATGATGGGGTCATAATCTGTTTCTAGTGGGTCAAGTGCCATTTAATTTGCCTTTTTTACTGGTATATTGTTCATTTCCTGAATATCTAAAATGTGCTCATGACCAGGAAAAATCACATAATTTCTTGAGCCAGTTTTTTTACTTCTGCTACTTCCATCAAAATATTTTAAACCTGGAACTCCATTTTGAGCTAAAGCAGCTTCTCCTGATCCTTTACTACCTGTTAATGATTCCCAAGTATTTAAAAATTGATTTGGAGTTACTTGTTTACCATAAAGCAAAGATAAATCACCACCTAAATCATCCATAGCATTAGGTGGCAATAAACCTTTTGTTTTTTCAATAGCTTGTTGTACATGGTCACTTTGTTTACTTATTGGTTTATCCCAATCCATCATATTTTCTATATGCTCATCAGGCAAATCAATCTTATATAGTGCTCCTTGAACTGCTGAAATATCTTTTCTTTTTATTTGGCTTGCAGTGTCATACATTTTTCTATAATAATCTAAGCCACCCATATCAAGTGCATGTTCATCACCTCTTTTTGAATCTTCAATTCCCATTTTTGCTATTTTTCTAGCAAATTGTGGTCCTTGATGAAAAGCAAGAGCAACAGCATGTCTTTCTGGATCTCTTGGACCTGGATCTTCATATTGTTTACCATTCCAAGTAAATGTATATGGATCTCCAAGTCCTGATAATTGTTTTTGGTATTGTTGACCAACTTTAGGATTTTCAGCAACATACAAACCATGACCAAAAACTTGTTGTCCTTCTCCAGTACCAATTTTGCTAGGATCAAATTGTGTAAATTTATATGGACTACCATGCCAAACAGTCATTCCAGTAGGGTTATAAGCATTAGCCATATCTTGAGCTAATGCTTGAGTTTTTTCTCCTGTTAGTCCTGGTTCTTGCGCTGCTTCAGACAATTGTTGGTTATATACACCAGCTCTATCATTGGCATTTCCTACCATTTGTTCAAAACTGGCAATTGGATTCATTGCAGTATCTGTCAATCTGCGCTTTAAACTATCAACTGTACTAAATATATCAGCAAGTGTGGGCATTATCACTCCAAAAGGCTATAAAGCCATCCATGATTGTGGTGGTGCATAGTTTACTTGCTTTGGTCTTTTTGGTCTAGTCTCTTGAACACCTAAAGCAACCATCCTAAATGCATCTGCTCCATGTGAATACTGGTCATGGAGTGGGTTTTTACTAAAAGCCTTTGTCTCTGGGTCAACTTCATATTTGTAATGCCTGAGACATTGCAAGCCATCATAGCAATTGTCCCTGTCAAAAAAGCAGTTCCTGAACATGGTTCTGGAGGCATTAATGGAATCCACAATGCTAGTTCTTGGGATTATTTTGGTCTTGAACCCAGCATTTCTGACAATTTCCTCTATGGTTCTGCCCTGTGCTGCTAGTGTTTTATTCTGGGCATCATGTGGCAACCAAAGTGTGTCATAGACATAGCCAAAGGTCTGCATTAGTGCTAGGTAATGACTCATAGTCTGCTGACTATCCTCTATGTACCTAATAAATCTGATTTCCTGAGCTATGAACTGGACAAACCAAATGGATGTGGAGTCTGCCCAACCAAGATCAAACACAGCATGGACTGGCTTGGTAGGGTCATATCTGACTTTAGTGATTCTTTCCTCTAGCTCTGCCATTTGCATTTCCCTGGCAAATACAGCTCCATCTACAGTCTGCCTGCATAGTCCTTCCCAAACTGTGTTGTAAGCCTCCATGTCTCTAGCTTTGAGAGTTCTTCTCTCATGGTCTAGGACTTCTGGAAACCAGGGATTATCTGACCAGTTGACTTTTTGGGTTATGCAGTTATCAGGCTTATTTAGGATAAATCTCTGGTATGTGGCATCAGACTCTAGCTCTGGGTTCATGGTTATCCAGATTTCTGAGTCTTTGGTTCTGATAGTAGGAATAAGAATATCCCAGCTCCTTGCTGAGACTGCCTGAGCTTCCTCTACCCAGACAATTGTGCAACCCTCGTAGGATTTAATATTGTGTGGATTATTCTTTAGTCCCACAAAGGCAAACTCAGTCCCATTTGCCCCCCTGATGGAGTTTTGGGTAATTTCATAAAACCCAATTAACCCCAACTCAACAATCTGGTCACTTAATAGCTTATGAACTGATTGAGATATGGAGTTCTGGAATTCCCTAGCACACAAAATCCTGTGGACTTGCTTTGCACCCAAGATGAGCAATGCTCTAGCAACAGACCATGATTTTGCTGACCCCCTGCCTCCAAAGATGCATTTATATCTGGATGGCTGGAACAGGCACTGGAGCTTGACTGGAAACTCAGCCTTTTTAATAGCTTGGTTAAGTTCACTCTGCTCCATCTGGCTTTACAAAAGTAACCTGAAGATGAGGCATGATTACATTTCCACTTGCATCTTCAAGAGTTGTTGCCTGAACTGCCTTCCCATCTATCCTATCCATTAGCTCTCTAATAGCCCAAGGTTCTCCTTCCTCAGCTTTGCTAATCAGAACCTCAGCAATTGCTCTAGCTCTATGAGGCTCTTGGGAAAGAATCATCCTCAGCTTTTCTTGGAAAAGTCTGCCTTTAGCTGAGTTAATATTACCTAGTGGAGCACCCATATTGTAAATTTTAGTATATATTTGATTTTAATATAACTTTTAGTTATTTGTGGGAGTCTCAGGAGTAGGCTCTACTGGTGTATCAGCTACTGGAGTTACCTGAGCTGGAACAGGCATTTGCTCATTAGCTTTGTGCATTAGTTTCTGAACTAATATTTGCATATCCCTGATTTTGTGCTCAAGGCTAGTAATTATTAAGTTTACATCTTGGATTTCATGTTCAAATATCATTTTGTTTTCCTTGTCTGTGTTTTCTGCCTGTACCTTTTTTGGTATAGCTTGGGTTTTTGCCTACTTGCCATTTCATGAACAAATGCTCATCAAAGCCAAGTGCTATTAATAAATGGACTGCTAGACTAGCTTTCATTTCTTTTTGGCTTTCTTTTCTGCTTCACGTTTAACATTCAGGGCAATCGCAACCGCTTGTTTCTGTGGTTTACCAGCCTTAATTTCTTTTTCTATGTTCTTTCCAACATTCTTCTCAAGTTTTGACTTAATTAATGGCATATTCTTCCTTTCTTTTAGATTTACTCATTTTTTGTCTTGTTTCATCACTTATTGAATTTAATTCAAATCTCTTTTTTTGCGATTCTCTCATTTTTTGTCGTGTTTCTTCTGAAACTTCACGACCTTTCATTTTTTCCCTCATGTAATCTTTATGTTCTTGGGTATGATTTTTACCAGCAAAAGTACATTTTTCAATCATTTTTTGAGTTCTAATACGTTTTTTATTAGATTCCCGTACAGCATCTTTTACATGATCTAGTAATTTTATGCCTTTTGCATATTTATTACCTATCATTGCTTTTGATTTATTCCTTCTAGCAATTTCATATAACCTTGAATTAAAGTATTCTTCCCTGCCTTTCATAATAATAAATGCACTCCACATTTGATTATTATCATAAATATGCGCTAACAAAGCATGAGCAATAAAATGCTCTCTAGCCGTCAAAAATACCAAATTATCTAAATTATCAGAACCACCCATACTTTTTGGCAAAATATGGTGAAGCTCTTGATATTGATCCAATTTTTCTCTATTTTTAGCTTTATTTATTAAAGCCTCATACACTTTCTGGTGATTCATCAGGTTCTTCTACAAAACATACGTCTTGCCATGATAGCACAAGGAATTTCTCATCACCATCTTTAAAGTTATGATACTTTAAGTATTCATCTTTGTAGTCTTTTGCCAAAGTGCCAAAATATATCTTATCCCCTACTTTTAGACCTTCAGCCTCTGCCTCATCACCAACTGCCACTATATGCCCTACTGTGTCTGCCTCAGCAGTCTGAACATATAAACTAGACTGTATTCTAGGAATAGGTCTAACAATAATTTTGTCTTTTATGGGTTTCATGGGATTTGCCTCCCACTTAATTTTGGTCTGCCAGGCTTTTTCTTTTTTTCAGTTACTGATGGATTGATAACAACACCCAGATCTAAGTTAACTTTAGGCAATGTGATTGTGCTTGGCAATATAGGATTGTGCTCACCACACCAATCTGTGCCATTCTTATTTTGAGGCTCTGGGTATCTTTTACAAACACCCATTTCCCTAAATCCCTCTTGGGAAAAATACCTACAAGTCTTACAATGTTGAGCAGTCAATTCAAATCCTTATTATTTGGGTTGATTAGAGATACCCCTTAGACCACGAATCTTTGGGGTATTTCGCTTTTTACATAGTGTCTTGAATATGTGGTGTTCTCTCATGAACATAGCACTCAGACTCTTTTGAGCCAGTGTTAAATTCACCAGTTCTACCATCTACTTTACCCATGTGGCTCATGTCTCTAGCACCAATGCTGTCAGCCTTGCCCATAGCAACACCACCATTTAGAGGTCTTTTGATTTCACCAGTGGAGTCAGCAGAATCAGCACCTTTGGGCATCTTTTCTCCAGACATGCCTTTTGTGCCTTTCATGCTGTTTGGTCCGGTCATTTTGTCAAAAGACTTCGGCCCCATCTTTTTTTCACCAGTTGAATCTGATGACTTAGCCCCTTTAGGCTCTTTTTCCATTCCATAATATCCCATTTTTTGTTCCTTGCAAGTTAAAAATTGGAGTCTCAATTATCCCAAATCACTATCTCTTGTCAAGTGAATTTTGTTGTTTTGGATAGCTTTTTTGAGCTTTTGATCTTCCTCCTCCCAGATTATATACATCAAAAAACACCAAACAACAGTGGCAAAAATGGATGCCCCAATGAATAAAAGTGCAGATATTATGAGTGAATCAGCCATTTAAATCCTTTGCCAACTCCTCCAATTCAGGTCTAAAACCACTGGCATCTATCTCAATTTCTAACAATTTTTTGTATCTTTTAGTCATTAGCTCAATTTCTCTGAGCCTGTAAACAATTTGTATGTCTGGACATTTTTTGTAAAGTGCCTGGAGTTGGAGTTTTCTTTGGGTTAATAGTTCAATCATTTTTATATGGTCTGGTTGCTTTCAGTTTCTGGGTTGTGCCATCAAATACAAATTCAATATTATGTTTCCCAGTCTTGGAAAACTCTAAATAATCTCCATTAAGTCCTAATTTAAACACCACATTAGCTGAAACTGCAAAATCAGTCTTTTCTTCAGGTTTTATTCTGTATTCCCAGTCTTCATACCATACATTATGATCTTTTACAAAAGTTCTCCATTCATGATTTATCCCATTAAAGTATTCAATCTCAGCACCATTTGCCCAAGCAATTATTAAGTCTGCGTGTTTGTGTTTCATGTATTTTTCTCCTTTAATGCTTGTTCCACCGCTTTTATGACGTCAATCAAAGGTCTATGGGCACTTATCTGCCACTCTGCTATTGCCATCATTTGGTCAGTAGTCAACCCTACCCATTCTTTATTACCTATAAACTTTTCAGCACATGATAAGCAATACAGCGCATAACCACCACCATTTCCACATTCAGCACATCCTTGTTGTGGTGTTGTGTAGAGAGGTATTTTTGGCAAATTAACTACTGTTGGAGTTTCCCAAACAATGGGTTTAGCCCACTCAAGTTTGCGTTGTTCAACATTAATAAATGCCACAGGCTCTTCTTTATTCATTCTTGTCCCCTTGAGAGCACCTCTGCTGATTTAAGATTGCCTGTTTCACCATCGAATATTGCTCTTACGTTGTGATAAGGGTTTTGTAAAAGATCTCCAGATTGTTGATCCAATACAAAATATCTAACCATATCTGGTTTAGGTTCTGGTTTTATTCTGTATTGATATTCTGCAACCCATGAGGGAGAATTAGTATCTAACCATATATCATCCAAATCATCTCTAATTTGAATTTGAGCACCATCTGCCCATGCCTTGATTAATTCTGCGTGTTTATGTTTCATTCTTGTCCCCTTTCTCTAATAGCATTAGCAATTCCATATTCATTTTTATATAGTCCAACTTCTTCTGCCAACTTTGCACATTCCTCACGTTCATCTTCAGCAATAGCATCAACAATAGTGCGCACCATACCCTCACTAAAGTGTTCTAAAAGTATTTGTACCGCTGTATCTTTAGTCATTCTGCAACTCCATATAAATACCCAACAATATTTTTAACAACCATCTTTGAAAAGCATTTGGTGGATTTTTTATATAAATGTGAAAAACAGTATCTGATTCTTTACCATATCGAAATTTAACATTATGTTTTGGCGGTGAATAAAAAGTATATTCTTCAGTCATTCTTGTCCCCTTGCTCTGATGGCGTTTGAATCGCTTGTCAATGAATATGAATCATGTAATTGCCGAAGTACAGCGCAAAACTTCTCACGCTCATGCTCTGCTACCAATTTGGCAAAGTTTATGAAATTATCACGCTCTTCTTTTTTGATAACTCCACCAAATGCTTGACAAGCCATCTCAATTATTTCTTCTTTAATTTCTTCTTTGGTTTTCATTCTTGTCCCCTTGCACGAATAGCTTGAGCACAAACTAACTCAACCCTTAATGTGTAGTAATCGCTTATGCTATCCATAGCATCACACACCTTTGCACATTCCTCACGTTCATCTTCAGCAATAGCATCAACAATAGTGCGCACCATACCCTCACTAAAGTGTTCTAAAAGTATCTGTACCGCTGTATCTTTAATCATTGTGATCTTATTTGATTGAGCAACATTTCTTGTGAAAGAGTCGCATAGCCAAGGGCTTCAGCCATATTGCAGTTAACAGAATAGGTGTTGTAAGCACCTGACTCATCGCTAAAAATAATCACAACTTTGGAGCTAGTAAGCATTTCCGATTTCCATTCATCCATGTGCTCTAAAGCGTTATCTCCAACAGTTGTCATTCCTTCTCTTAGTGCAATTATTTTATTCATTCTTGTCCCCTTGCTGTTCTATAAATGTTCTTTTAATAATTTCTATGGCATTATGGAATTGATCATTCGCTTTACCAGTTGAAAGAGTCCTAGCCAACACAAGTGCCTCAAGTGCAACTGCTAACGCATAATCTTTAGTTAATTTTTCTTCTTTAGTCATATTGCCCTCATCACTCTTTGTTGCTTGCCAGAATTACCTTTTCTAGTCTCACCAGTAGCTTCTACAAAGCCTTTTCTAAGTAATGGTGCATACCTAGCAGTAATTGAGCTATATCTATGCTTTGGGAACATATCTAACACTTCATCAGAAATGCATCCTTTTTCCCCAAAAGACTTAATAGCCTCATAGACAATTGCCTCTAGCTTAGTTGTGTCCACAGTCTTAGCTGAGGCTTTAGATGTCTCTGGGTCAGTCCTCCTAACTAACATCTTGGACTCAGTGCCAAAGTGCCTACTTAATAAACCAGAGCTGTTAAACATTTCATTTATTTGGTCAAAAATCGTAATTTGTTTCATAATTTTTCCTTAATGTAAATATAAATTGGGAGGCTCACATAAAGCAGTGTTTGTACAACTTCCATTCTCTAAATCCAAGCAAGGCGCTAACCCTTACCACCTCCTAAAACTTTAAAATCTATGTCATCATCCTTTTTATCAAAGCTAAGTGTTCTTTCTTTTGGAGGATTAATCCATGCCCAGCCAGACCAAGGAGGGTCACAAACTGGTATTGAGTCTATCTTAAGCATATGTCCCTGTGGTGTGTCAATAATAGACCCAAGCCTATGATATTTGTTCTTTTTGTTGCCATCCCTGTCTGTGTATGTGCCAACAATAGTGCTCAATTCTGATATTACTTTAGACATTTAAGTTCCTTAATTTATTTACTTTATCTTCTAGCTCTTTTAAAAACTGGATTACTTCAGTTTCTAATTCAGCCAAATATGCTTGATCTAAGTCAACTCTTTTGCAGAAAAGTTGAAGATTCTCAGGCATCCTGGGGTCATAGCTCACAAAGTCACACCAGTTAGTCTGTGTGCAACCCATTTGCCATGTCATTTGGGTAATGTACTTGCTGGGCACTTTGCCAGATAACAAAGTGTCAACGTGTGTGGCTGTGTTTGGGCATTT
>Ga0316221_1003848_pt1 | contig 11898 bp, 10 predicted proteins | sample TBH18007metaG_FD_206003 | JGI IMG/M metagenome (GOLD analysis project Ga0316221, IMG submission 206003) | Freshwater microbial communities from Trout Bog Lake, Wisconsin, USA - TBH18007 | ecosystem: Environmental > Aquatic > Freshwater > Lake > Hypolimnion/Profundal zone | place: USA: Wisconsin... | reverse complement strand
TCTCACGTTTGCATTCTGGCGTGTAGTCGTTAATCGTCTTTTTGAAACCACGTGATGCTGCGAATTCTGAATCTGGTTCGTCTTTATATTTTTCCAGCATAATCTGGTTCGCACGAACCTGAAAACAGGACATTGGCTCATTAGGCAATCTGTCGATGGCAAGCGCTGGAATTGAAGCGGAAAGAAGTAAGGCAATAATCAGGTGTTTCATAGTAGTCTCCAGTGAGGTTAGGTAGTACATTTTTATTATAATTCGCTGCCCTGAGGAAGTAATCTGGGAGTTGTAACGGTGTCGTGTTCTGCTAGCAATTCAGGATAGAGTTTAACTATCCTTTCACGACCCCAAATATCAAGGATGAACTGAAAGCTAATCTCCTTGCGCTGATATTCAATAACGCAGTTCTGCCATTTGTAAAAGTTCTTCAGTGCTGACGGGAAATCAGTTAGAAATTCCAGAGGTGGTCTGCCAATGATAAGGCTTGACGTGTGATGAAGGTTGCGAACTGTGATGCCCTTGCTTGACACGTGCGTAAAGAACTTCGTATGCCAATTATCATCCTCTGCGGCATTCCATTCTTCAACTTTCATAAGGGTATTCTTGATCGTGGAAGGTGTCCCAATCATCAGAATGTCGTTAAGCGTTGTGTCGCTTGACCACGCAGATTGAAGCAAACCTTCAACATTAAAAATCTCCCAGCGTGGTGTTGTGCAGGTACCACCGAAAAATAAATCTGGTCGCATTATTACGATAACGTCATACCGCTTTCCAGTTGCTTCGACCAGCTCTAAACCCTTCTCCCAACGGTGCAGCATTGCGCTGTTATAGCGCATCACGTCAGAGCGCCAAAAGTCAGGGTCGTAATGCTCGATGCAAGTTGATATGACGTTGTAACCTTCAAGCGTCTTGCGAATTTGCGCTTCATCGATGCCGGTGATCTGGATGGAAAGGCTTGTATCCTCCATATTGACGTTGTTTGACTCTGACCACGTGCTTACGAAGATGTCGTTACCTGCAAGCATATGGTCGTGGGTCTTAACGCATTGTTCAAATGTGCGGTACTCACCGCTGATAATTACGGCTATGTTCATTTGCACTCCTTCGCAAGCTGTGCGTGGTGTTCTAACTGCGCGATGGTCGTTGCCTTTCCATATCTGTGACGGTTCTGAATGTAATGTCTCAAATAAATTGGCAGTGTTTTCCAAGTTCCTGCTGGCAGACCATACTTAGTGTCACAGCGAATTGAATGATCGAAGCCGCCGTTTTTATAACGATTGCTAGTCGCTTTCTTTTCCTTCTCAGTTAGATTACCTTCACGATCACTCTCAACGACACTTACTACACAGCGTTTGACAACGTTGGTGTTGCATTGGGAACAAACGTTGTTCTCTCACATCTTCGTGCGGGTGCAGTTCTCTCAACATTACCAGCCGCACCGACGTGCGTTGTTGGTACGAACTTCTAATAGGGACAATATGTTCGATCATTATGAATTTTACGCATACTTAATTGGGGGTGTCGGTACCCTAATCGGTGCAATCAGCACTTGGTATCACCGAAATGTCACGAAGAAGTTTGAGAAGATGGAAGCGTCACACGACGACAAGTGGAAGCAAGCGAGCGACATTCGACAGGGGATAGACGACCGTATCAATGTGCTTGAACGTCGTCAGGCGGTATATGAATCAAAACTGTCTGGTTTCGACAAGAAGTTGGATGAGGTTGCTGCCGATATTAAGACACTGTTAGGAATGTACGCAAAAAAATAGGCATTGTTACAATTTTTAGTGATTTTGAGGTATCAGGCTTCAATACAATCAATCTCGCCCTCGATGCCATCTGGCGGTTTGCCGGCATGCCCGACCAGTATTACGTTGACTGGCTCAACGTCGCTGCCGAGGAAGCATTGCATTTCTCGCTGCTGGAACAGCACCTGCAAAGCATGGGCTATGCCTATGGTGATTTCACTGGTCATGACACTCTGTGGGAAATGGTTGCCAAGACCAGTGACGATGTCCTGGCCCGCATGGCGCTGGTACCACGCACCATGGAAGCGCGCGGACTGGACGCCGCGCCCAGCACGCGCAATAAGCTGTTGCAGGTCGGTGATGTGGCCGGCGCAGCGATTATTGATGTGATTCTGCGCGATGAAATTGGTCACGTGGCCACTGGCAATCGCTGGTTTGCTTACCTGTGCGAACAGCGTGATCTGGATCCGGTGACCTGTTACGCCGATCTGACCGTGCGTTACCGTGCCCCGAAACTGCGTGCCCCTTTTAATCTGGAAGCGCGTCGGGCAGCCGGGTTTTCTGAGCGTGAATTGCAGATTTTGCTGGATATTATTGATGCAAAATAGCTCAACAGGTCTTCTCACGCTATAATCTCTGGCCATTTCGGTTTTAACGCAAATTTTATTCTGATCATCCCCATGCATTACATTTCCACACGCGGCATCAACGCACAGCACACTTTTTCCTCGATTCTGCTCGGAGGACTGGCCGAAGACGGCGGTCTGTATTTACCTGACAGTTATCCGCACATCACCGATGCCGAGCTGACCAAGTGGCGCAGCCTGTCGTATGCCGATCTGGCCTGTGCGGTGCTGGCCAGGTTTGCGACAGATATTCCCCTGGACGACCTGCGGGCCATCACCCATAAAACCTACACGGCAGCCGTGTACTGCAATGCAGGCAATGCCGATGCAACCCAGATCACGCCGTTAAAACAGCTGGAACCCAATCTGTATCTGCAGGCGCTGTCGAATGGCCCGACCCTGGCGTTCAAGGATATGGCCATGCAACTGCTGGGCAATCTGTTTGAATACACACTCGACAAACAGCATGCCGAGCTCAATATTTTCGGCGCCACCTCGGGTGATACCGGCAGCGCGGCCGAATATGCCATGCGCGGCAAACGCGGTATCCGCGTATTCATGCTGTCCCCGCATAAAAAAATGAGTGCGTTTCAGACGGCGCAGATGTTCAGCCTGAATGACAAAAACATTTTCAATATCGCCGTTCTTGGCGTGTTTGATGATTGTCAGGATCTGGTCAAGGCCGTATCGAATGATCTGGTTTTCAAGAGCCGCTACAAAATCGGTACCGTCAATTCCATCAACTGGGCCCGCGTTGTTGCGCAGGTGGTGTATTACTTCCGCGGCTACCTCGCGGCCACGACTGACAATACCCAACGGGTCTCCTTTACGGTCCCGTCTGGCAATTTCGGCAACGTCTGCGCCGGTCATATTGCCCGCATGATGGGACTGCCAATCGATAAACTGGTGGTTGCCACCAATGAAAACGATGTGCTCGACGAATTCTTCAAAACCGGCAAATACAAGGTGCGTAGGTCCGATCAGACCTACCACACCAGTTCGCCCTCCATGGATATTTCCAAGGCATCCAATTTCGAACGGTTCGTGTTTGATCTGATTGGACGTGACAGCAAGCGGCTGGTTGCGTTGTTCGCCAAGGTCGACAGTGCCGGCGGATTTGATTTGTCCGGTGGTCCTGGCAGCGATGGTGACGAATTTCTGCGCATTGCCGAATTTGGCTTCACGTCAGGCAAATCGGTGCATGCCGACCGTCTGGCAACTATTCGGAAAGTAGCGGAACAATACGGCGTGGTGGTCGATACCCATACAGCCGACGGCATCAAGGTGGCGCTGGAGCAGCGCGAGCTCAGCGTACCCATGATCGTTCTGGAAACTGCTCTGCCGGCCAAGTTCAATGAAACCATCCGCGAAGCACTCGGTCGTGATGCGCCACGCCCGTCAGGATTTGAAAAAATCGAATCATTGCCCCAGCATTTTGTAGTGCTGCCTGCCGAGGTAGGGCAGATGAAGTCATTTATTGCTGAGCATACTGGCCTGTAAACAGGGGTAAGGATGCGATAAGCGTGTGTTTTTTAACACTTTATTTAAAATACCCTGAATAGGGCATATACCAAAGTTAAAAAAATCTTTATGCTGTGCAAAATTAGCGTCAGGCTGCACGTTTTAAATCGCTAATCAATCAGTCAAATTTCTTGTTTGTTGACGGGATTTGGACTAAATTGAACCTGAGCCTGGCCGTTTATCAGTCTGTCAAAACCGCAAATCGGCATTCGTTGAATAAATCATGAATAAGAATGTAAACCTTATGCAGTTATACGAAAACCGGAATGGATAGAAATACCTTACTCAATTCAAGTCGCACCAAATTTCTTTCTGCATTTAATGCATTGATTGACGGCGTTGTGCATCGTTCCATCGCCAAACTGTACGACAAGGCAGAAAAAAGTCCCAGTACCCAGATACAGCGCCAGTTGCTGGATGCGCGTACCTTATTGGTTCGCAATGAAACTGTACTGGTCAAGCACATCATCAGACAGCTGGAAGCCTTGCTCAAGCGCAGCTATCAGACCGCGTACGACACGTTCCGACCTTCGTTTTTCAAGTCAGCCAAGACCAGTCAGCTGGCTTTAATGGACATCAACGCCTTTGAAGATGATCTGCGCATTGATATCATCACGGGTCGCTTTCGCAGCGAGTCGGAAGAGCAGTTACGCGATCTGAATATCCGGATTGCGATTCTGTTTGAGCGCAATGATATTGCCGAACGCGAAAATCCCTTCCGTCCCTATCTGTTGTCACGCTCTATCGTATTGGGTGTCGAAGCGATCAAGGCCGAACCAGAAATATTTGTCATCCTGACTGACCAGATTGCTGAAGAACTGTTGTTGAAGGTTGCCTCGATTTATGAGGAAGTCAACCAGCATTTGTCTGACTGCGGCGTGGCAGCGCAATTGCAGTTCAAGTCGCAGCGCATGCCGTCAGATCTGACCAACCCGGTCGGGTACGATGCTGAAAGCAAGGCAGAAGAAGCGGTCGAGTCTGGCGTGGCCCAGCAGGCGCGCGCCGCACCACAGGGGCGTGCTTACCCCAATCCTGGTGGTGCTGTGCAGCCCAAAGTGGGAAAAATCGAACAACTCATCAATGTCGTCAAATCGCGTAATGGGCAGCCGGGTATGGCTGGCAATCCCGGCGCAGGTGGTGCCATGTCCAATAGTGGGGCTGCAGGCAGTGGCGCATTCTTTGGTAATGGGGGCACAAACGGCGCAGGTGGCGGCTTTGGTCCGGGTACCAATGGTGGCGGATTCGGAAACGTTGGCAATGGTGCATCCGGCGGCATGGGTGGTCAGGGTGGCGGATATGGTCAGGGTGGTGAATCCGGTTCTGGCACAGGATATGGTCAGGGTGGAGCAGGTGGCCAGGGTGGCGCATCTGGTCAGGGCGGCGGAAATGGTCAAAGTGGTGTAGGCGGATTAATGAGTCAGGCCACTTCAGCAATGACCGGCTGGCTGGAAGGTGCGCAGGAAGTTGGCGACACACTCAGACGGGTATTTTTTGGCGGTGGAACCCGCGCTGCGATGCAGGCTGGCGCTGCGGGAGAATACAGTTCTTCGGAGAGTGCCGATTATCAGGGTGCGGCCGGGGAATCATGGCAGGGCGGTGCGGAACAGATGGTGGTGATATCACCCCAGCTGCGGCACGCATTGCATGCGCCTGTTCCTACTTCGACTGAAATGGTGGGAACGGACGGTGAAGTACGCAATCTGATTATTGAGCGGCGCGACAGCCTGAATTCACTGGCGACCGATCAGCATGAAAAAATGACCATCGACATCGTTGCGATGTTGTTTGAGTTTATTTTGAAGGATCATCAGGTCCCTGCCGAAGTGCGGGCCCAGTTGGGACGTCTGCAGTTTTCCGTGCTGAAAATGGCACTGATGGATTCGGCGTTATTAACCAAAAAAAGCCATCCGGCCCGGATGCTGGTCAATCGTATCGGTTCGATCTCGGTCGGGCTGCAGCAGATTGATCCGACGGGCGAGCGCATCTCGGCGGAAATTTGCCGGATTGTGGAGGAATTGCTGGCGCATGACTCGGAAAATCCGGAATTGTTCAGCAAAATGCTCGATCAGCTGGATGGCTTCATTGCGCGCGAATTATTAAATTCAAACAACAAGGTAGAGCAGGCAATCAAGGTGGTTGTGCACGCAGAACAGCGTTCGCAAAGACTGAATCAGGAGAGTGCCCGTCTGGAAAAAATGCTGGAAGGCATTTTGATTACACCTTATCTGAAACGGTTTTTACTGGACACCTGGTCGCACGTGATTGAACGGGTTGAGCGCAATCCGGGCGCCGATTCGACCCGGTTCCGTTTGCTGGTTCCCAATCTGCTGTGGAGCATTTTGCCCAAGGCAAATCGCGATGACCGCTCGATGCTGCTGCAGATTATCCCGATCATTGTGCCGATACTGCGTGAGGGTATGGGGCTTGTGGCCTGGCTTCCCGAGCATCAACAGGAATTGCTGAACTGGCTGGTCGATGCGCATACGACGGTCATGCGCGCGCCGATTACTGAAGAAAAAGTGTTGTCCCTGGTTGATATTCAGCGGCATTTCCACGAATTTGTGTATCCGGATGCCGAACCGTTACCGGCCAATAATGTGGCCGACCGGGTGGATGTAAATCGGGTGTTTCTGGATGAAGCAATCAAGGAACTTGAAAAAGAATTGCATGAAACCGGTGTATTGCAGGATCTGGATGTGCAGCCGGATATCGTTGAAGAAGATTCTCATTATGTGGAGGAAGAAGACCATTCCGAATCCGATGCACAAACCGGTGTGCTTGCCAGCAACGGCGCGTCCAAAGCTGACACCAGCGGCCAGGCTGACGATGAAACTGCTGACACAGCGCTGTTTGCCGCACCCAAAGAGGACGATATTCTGGACCGTCTGCGCAGCGGGGTGATCGTGGAAATCAATCTTTCCGGAAGTCCGACCAAAGGACGGCTGAACTGGATCAGTCCGAATTCATCCAATTTGATTCTGACTGTCAATGGTCAGGAAGCGCCATCGATTATCAGTGTGCGCATGTTCCGGCGCATGTTGAAAAATTCCCGTGCACGGTTCGTTGAAGTCGCGCCCTTGTTTGAACGTGCCGTGCAATCCCTGCTTGAGTCTGCTGATCTGGTTGATCTGGCACACGCCGCCTGATCTCTGATCCCTGCGCCTGGGAACTGTCTGTTTCCGGGCGCGCAAATTTACCCTGCCAACAAGATGATGCCACGCCTGTTTTGTCGTATGGTCTTCGGATCGCTTTGTCTGTTATTTAGCTGGTCCGCCTGCGCGGAGCAGGTTCAGGTGGCGGTGGCCGCCAATTTTGCTGCACCGATGCAAATGATTGCCACGCGGTTTGAACAGGTTTCAGGACATAAGGTGAGTCTGTCCTTCGGTGCAACCGGCAAATTTTTTGCCCAGATCAAAAACGCAGCACCCTTTGATATTCTGCTGGCCGCCGATCAGGCGACGCCGTCCAGACTGAGTGACTACGCTGTGCCCGGCAGCCAGTTTACCTATGCGGTGGGCTCGCTGGTTTTATGGTCGGCCATACCGGATCTGGTGGATGCGCAGGGCGCGGTGTTAAAGTCGGGCCGTTTCACGCATGTGGCAATCGCTGCGCCGGAACAGGCACCGTACGGCGCGGCCGCCGTGCAGACCCTGCAGGCACTGGGGCTGGCCGAATTGCTCAAGACCAAACTGGTGCAGGGAGAAAGTATCGGACAAACTTACGCTTTTATTGCCACCGGCAATGCCGAACTCGGCTTTGTGGCACTGTCACAGGTTTGGGAAAATGGCAAAATCAAATCCGGCTCGGCCTGGCTTGTGCCGGAAAACCTGCACGCACCATTGCGCCAGGATGCCGTGCTGCTGTTGCATGGCAAGGATAACCGGGCCGCGCTGGCCTTGCTGGCCTATCTGAAAACACACGCGGCACAATCTGTGATGCGCAACTATGGATATCATTTTTGATGAACGCTGATGATCTTGGCGCTGTCTGGCTGACACTGAAACTGGCAACGCTGACTACGCTGATCCTGCTGGTACTGGGTACGCCGCTGGCCTGGTGGCTCGCGCGCAGCCGATCCAAAGCACGTCATCTGATACGCACACTGGTTGCGCTGCCGCTGGTTTTGCCACCGACCGTGATCGGGTTTTATCTGCTGATTTTTATGGGGCCGCATGGCGCCTTCGGACAAATTACGACCGCGCTTGGTTTGGGCGTCTTACCCTTTACCTTTACCGGTCTGGTGATTGCCTCCATGCTGTACTCGCTGCCGTTTGTCGTACAGCCCCTGCACAATGCGTTTGACGCGATCGGAGCGCGTCCTCTGGAAGTCGCCGCGACCTTGCGCGCCTCACCTTTGGACACGTTTTTTTCGGTGGTATTGCCGCTGGCCAGACCGGGTTATCTCACCGCCATTGTGATGGGCTTTGCGCACACGGTGGGAGAGTTCGGGGTCGTGCTGATGATAGGCGGGAATATTCCCGACCAGACCAGAGTTGTTTCAGTACAGATTTATGATCATGTCGACGCACTTGACTATACCCATGCGCACTCTCTGGCCGCACTGATGCTGGTGTTTTCCTTTGCGGTTCTGTTTCTGCTTTACCTGTTCAATCCGAGCGGCGTTGCCAGGAATTCCACGCCATGAGCGGCCTCCATCTGCGGGTGCATCTGCCCAATCTGCAGGTCGATCTGACCTTGCCGGGCCGCGGTATCACCGCAGTGACAGGCGCATCCGGCGCCGGCAAGACGACCCTGTTGCGTGCAGTAGCCGGTCTGGAAACCGCATCGCGTGGCCGTATCGATATCAACGGTGCGCTCTGGCAGGACGACAGCCTTGCAGTCCATTTGCCGACCCACCGGCGTGCGGTTGGTTATGTGTTTCAGGAAGCCAGCCTGTTTGCACATTTGTCAGTGCAGCAGAATATTGAATTCGGCCTGCGGCGCAGCACGCTGCCAAATCGAAAAATCGCCCTGAATGAAGCAATCGAACTGCTGGGAATCGGCGCACTGTTGCAGCGTAAGCCAGCCACTCTGTCGGGCGGCGAAAGTCAGCGTGTGGCGATTGCCCGCGCTCTGGTTACCAGTCCGGCGCTGTTGCTCATGGATGAACCTCTGGCATCACTGGATCTGCAGAAAAAGGCGGAAGTGCTGCCGTATCTGGATCGTGTGCATCAGGAATTTGACCTCCCGGTGCTGTATGTCAGCCACGCTTTGGATGATGTGGCACTTCTGGCCGATCATGTGGTGCTGCTGGAAGCCGGCAAGGAACTGGCCTCCGGTTCGGTATTTGACATGATCAGTCGCACCGATCTGGCACTGAGTGCTGGCGACCATGCTTCGTCACTGATACTGGCCCGGGTCATTGCGCGTGATGCGCACTACCAGCTGACCCAGGCCGAATTTTCAGGAGGGGCATTATGGCTGGCGCACTGTCAGGCACAGATCGGAGAGATGGTGCGACTGCGTATCGAGGCGCGTGATGTCAGTCTGTCGTTATACCCGCAGCGCGACTCCAGTATTTTGAATTCGCTGCCGGTGCGGGTGACTGCATTGCATGACGAGTCAGCAGGACTGCTGCTGGTGGAGCTGGATGCCAATGCGACCCGCCTTCTTGCAAGAATTACGCGCCGCTCGGCAGATCAGTTGCAGTTGCAGGTTGGCGCGGCACTGTTTGCCCAGATAAAAGGCGTGGCGATTTTAAAATAACGCAGCGGCAAGTTTGAGCTGGCTTTCAAAAAAACGTTGCTGTCCGGTGAACGGATCGGTAAAGCCTATCGAGTGCGCCAGCAGCTGCAGTGGCTGGGATACATCATCTGCCTTGCAGGGCAGGGCGACCGGGTAAAAAGCATCATTCAGAATCGGCACGCCCAGTGCGGCCATGTGTACCCTGAGCTGATGTTTGCGGCCCGTCACTGGCAGCAATCGGTAACGGCAACGCGGGCCGACCTGATCCATGATTTCTATCCGGGTTTCCGAGTTGGGTTCTCCGGGAATTTCCTGCATGCGAAAAAAAGGCGTGCCAGGCACCATCCGGCTGCAATAGGTGAACGGTGCCGTATAGTCGGGCAGTTGTGCTGCGAGCGCCCGGTATTCCTTGATGACAGTGCGCTGCTGGAACAGTGCCTGATAGGCGCCCCGGCTTGTGCTGCTGATGGAGAAAATCATGACGCCGGCAGTTTCCCGGTCCAGCCGGTGGATCGGACTTAAGTCCGGCAAATCGAGCCGGTCTTTCAATCTGACCAGCAGGGTTTCATGGAGAAATCTGCCGGTAGGAATAACCGGTAAAAAATGGGGTTTGTCGACGACCAGAATATGCTGATCCCTGAACAGAATCTGCTCCTGGAATGGTATCGGTGTCTCGTTCTCAATTTCACGGTAATAAAAAATGCGCCGTCCCCAGAAATAGGGACTGTGGGGTGTCAGCGCCGTGCCGGACTCATCGACCACTTCGTTGCGCTGCATGCGGTTCAGCCAGACTTCAGCGCCGACTTCCGGAAAGCGCCGGAGCAGAAATTCAAAAACAGTATTCCAGGCACCTTTTTGCAGCCAGATATAACTGGGCGCAACGCCGCGGCGTAGCGGCAATGGTGCAAAAGGATGTGACTCACTCATGGATGGTGCTGCAACTGCAGTCGACGGCTGGCGCGTATGAATAAATGTTGCAGCGCCAGTGCAGTCAGGGTCAGAGCAATGATCAGGGCGATCCAGTAACCACGTACGCCCAGGCCGGGAAATTGAGCCGTACCAAAGGTAAGTAAATAGCCAGCCGGCATGCCGACCACCCAGAAGGCAGCCATATGAATCATCATGGGCATGCGGGTAATTTTATAACCGCGCAGCACGCCGGCACTGACTACCTGGGTAATATCTGAAAACTGGAAAAATCCGGCCAGCACAATCAGCTGCCCGGCCAGCGCCAGCACCTCGGTGTCCTGCGTGTACCAGCGGGCCACCCAGACTGAACCGAAGATCATCAGACACCCGGAGGCAACCGCGATGAACAGACCCAGCCGAATGCCGTTCTGACCGATGGCGCGCGCCTCCACAAAATTGTTGGCGCCAACTGCGTGTCCGACCCGCACGGTCAACGCCGTACCGATTGCCATGGGCACCATAAAGGTCAGTGAGCAAAAATTGAGTGCAATCTGATGTGCTGCGACGGACGTTGTGCCAAGTCTGGCTATGATGAGTGCAATAAAGCTGAACGTGCTGACTTCAACCAGAAACATCATCCCGATCGGCAGGCCAAGTTTGAATAACTGCTTTTGTATGGCCGGGTGCCATCCCTGCCATTTCCGGAACGGATGGGTGTGGCGGTATTTTTCAGTGTGCAGGATCCAGGCTGAGAGCAGAATGAAATTCACCCAGACGCAAAATGCGGTCGCCCAGCCACAGCCGACACCGCCCATGGCGGGAAATCCAAAGTGGCCGTAAATCAGAATCCAGTTGGCGGGAATATTCAGCAGCAGACACAATACCGAAATGACCATCATCGGCCGGGTCTGTTTTAATGCTGCGCTGTAACTGTACAGAACCCGGTAGCAGGCGAACGCCGGCAAGCCGAAGCTGATGGCCTTTAGAAAATCGCCGGCTTTACGGGCAATCACGGGTTCGAGTCCCAGCATGGGGAAAATCGGCGCAATCAGAAAGGTCAGGCCCCAGGCCAGCGCCGCCAGAATCAGTGCCTGAACCAGGGCCTGTTGCGTCAGTGCCGGAATCAGTGCGGTATCTTCCGCGCCAACCTTGTGGGCCACCATGGGACTGGTCGCCAGCAGATAACCCAGCATGGTAACAACCAGCGTTACCCAGATCGACGAACCAACCGATACGGCAGCCAGATCACCGGGCGAAACGTGGCCGGCCATGACAGTGTCGATAAAAGCGGTTCCTGTGGAGGCTAACTGGGCTACAGCAATAGGCCACGCCAAATGCCAGGTGGCACGGGTATCATTCAAACGCATAGGTACTCTTTTATGTGTGCTGCAATGATACTCAGTCAGCTATT
>Ga0316221_1003836_pt1 | contig 11930 bp, 9 predicted proteins | sample TBH18007metaG_FD_206003 | JGI IMG/M metagenome (GOLD analysis project Ga0316221, IMG submission 206003) | Freshwater microbial communities from Trout Bog Lake, Wisconsin, USA - TBH18007 | ecosystem: Environmental > Aquatic > Freshwater > Lake > Hypolimnion/Profundal zone | place: USA: Wisconsin... | reverse complement strand
CTGGTCCCCAAACCCGCCTTGGCTTGAAACGCCCGCAAGGCCGACCGGCTCTGCGCCCCTGGAACTCCATCGATAGACCCGCACGAAATGGCCAGGCGGTCGAGTGCGACTTGGGCCTCAAACCAGTCTTGCACCGCCCGGGGAAACTCGTTCGTCTTTGGCGCCGGAGGAATCACGACCGGCTCGCTCACCCGGGTGACGGAGCCCGTCCGGGTTAGGTTGGTGGCTGGTTCGTAACCGGCTGTCGCGACCCCCGCCTTGGGGGCTTCCGCCACGCGTTGAACGGTGTTCGAGGGGCCGTTCGTGGATACCGGGGCGGCGAGCGGAAGCGCCGCCACGGATTGGGTCCAGGGGACCACGGGGGCTGGCATCGCTATCGGCGGCGCGGTGGTCAAGGCCTGGGGACGCACGACCGTCCGATTCATCGGCGCGCTCGGACGGACGGGCGCCGGTGTGGCTGCCAAGGGCCTCCGCGGCTCTAGCCATCGAGTGGTGCCGGTCCGCCACCATACCCAACCGATCAGCACCAGCAACGCCGCCGCCAGGATCCCGTATAGGGCATGGGGCAGTCCTTTGCTGGACCTGGGCAACTGATATTTCGGACGGTGGCGCACAGCATGGATTTACAGCCAGATCGGGCTCGATGCAATCCCCCTCATCATCCGGCGGGTGGTTCTGGAAGCCTAACCCGCGGATCATTCTCCCCCTTCGCCCTTTCAAATCTCGAAGAAACGCCGCAGCTTGTTGGCAAAAGTATCGGCGTATTCCGTTTGGCGTTTGGCCAGTTCAGTGTCTTGCGCCGCGGCGGCGCGAATACCCTCGGTTTGCATCTGTCGTTCGGCCAGCAACCCGCCCAGTTGCGTGAGCAATTCGGGGCTCTCCTTGAGCGTCCGAGCCAGGACCGCCTTATCGATTTCAACCACTACGCAGTCGGTTTCCGCTGACACCGTCGCGCTGCGCCGCTCGCCCGTCAGCAGGGACATCTCGCCGAAGCAATCCCCCGCTTTCAAGGCGGCCACACGCTGCGGCGAACCGGCCCCTTCGACGGCCACACCGGCTTCGCCTTCCACGAGGATAAACATCGATTCGCCGGCCGCACCCTGCTGGATGAGCCGTTCCCCTTCTCCGTAATAGGCGACGCGCGCCCGGGGAACTAGTGCGTCCACCTGCTCCTCCGTTAGGCACCGGAACAGTGGTTGCTGGCTTAGGATCGTCCGAGCCGCCGCCGGAACCTCGTCCGGCCCCTCGACGGGCGCTCGCTCGAGTTGAATCCGTCGCAGCGGGAAGGGAATGCGGATGCGATGGCGGCGTAACCCATACCAGGCGTTGGTCCGGATGGCGTCGCAGATCTCGTTGTAGAGTTGGAAATCTTCCATCCAGAACTTGATTTCGTACTCGATGCCGTAGTCCGCAAAACTCTTGAGATAGACCTTGGGCTGCGGTTCCCGCGCGACCCCGGCCGCTTGCGCAGCCGCCTCCGTGAGTACCCGTTTGACCTGGGTCGGGGGGGCGGCGGAATCCAAGAGCATGGTCAACCGCATGGCGTGCTTTCGCTGCGGGCGGTTGAGATTGACGACCGTCTGGCGGGCGATCTCACGGTTCGGAATCTCGATGCAGATATGATCGTTGGTGCGGAGCCGCGTCGCGCGCCAATTGATCTCGATGACCTCCGCGTGCCGGTTATCGATGAACAACCAGTCTCCATGGACAAATGGCTTGCCCACCTGCAAGGCCATGCCCGCAACGAGGTTCCCCAACAAATCCTGGGCCGCCAACCCCAGCACAATCGCCGCTATCCCCGGCGCAATCAACAGGCCCTTGAGGGTCTGCCCGTACCCGAGGTCGAGCACGAGAAACACCGCCACCAGAATGATGACCAGGCGCACCACCTCCGTCAGGAACTTGGGTACCTTGACCCGATGCTTCTGTTGGAAATACAGATCCCAGAGGTAGCGGTCCACGATCGCGATGATCACCGTGGCTCCCAGCAGCACTACCGCGGCTCCCAGGTGGCGCAGAAACTGCCACGGCAAATCCAGCAGTACCGCCGGGAAATACACCGCCAGCCCCAGGGCAAAGAAATGGTAGAGCCAGCCAAGTTGCACGCCGTGATGGCGCTTCAACCGCCGCCCCGCTACCACCAGGACGCAGTACAACCCGGGCACCGATAGGGCCAGGATTAAGTCTTTTAGGCCTTCTGAAAACTCCGACATGGCGGCCAATATAGCAGATCACCGGCCAGTTGCCAACGAGGCTGCCCTGGGGATGCGCCTTAACGCCCGGCTTCCGCGACCCCAACTCTTGGACTGCGGTGGCAACCCGAGCGCGCCACCCCGAAGCTTCAACCAGTGGTGCCCGCCGTGCTCTTCCGCGCCGCCATCGCCTCGGCGATTAACTCCGCCGCCCGATCGTAAGGCACCAAATCGGTGTTGATGACCAAGTGATAGAGCAGGGGGTTATCCACGTCTTCGCTGAAGTACTTCTTCAGATACCGCCGCCGCCCGATGTCCTCCCGGCGAACGAAATCCTCCGCCTCTTGATGGCTCAGATGCTCCAAATGAGCGATGTAGTGGACCCGTTTTTCGAACGATCCCACCAGGCGTACATGGAACGTGTAGTCGAGTTTCCGCGTAATCACGGTGGCGGCTCGACCGATCAGAATCACATGCCCGAGTTCCGCCAGACGAAGGATGGTGTCCGCCGTTTGTCGCACCAGGATTTCCGACGGTGGATGCAGGCCGAATAGCTCATCCATGGTGTCCGCGATCGCAGTGATGCGGTCTTCCGGCATGAACTGCGCCAGGCGTTTGGGCAGATGATGGTCCTCGAGCACTTTCTCGACCAGGTTCTTGTCAAACACCGTCCAGGGGCACGCGGCGGACGTCTCTCGGGCCTGAAGCAGTTGGGCCAGCCTGGTGGCCACCACATGGCCGCCCGCCCCCGATTCTCGGGAGATGGTCACCGCCCGCTTCGCCCCGTCCGTCACCGCCGCTACCCCCTTGGTCGGTGGCTGCAACTGGCAATTAATGAAGGTATGGCACTTTTCCAGGGCTATTTGCGTTGTCATAAGGGTCCTTTGGTTCCGTGATTGACAGCCTGCATTTGGGCCTGAGGTAATTTACCCCTCCGACACGCGTTGATCCAGGGGCTGTGGGCAGATTTGATGGGAGCTAATTACGAGCATTAAGGCTACCCACCGGCACTTTTGCGTTGTCTGCCGCGGGAGGCGTGTTTGAATATCACCATGAGATCGAACGATGCTTCCTCCGGCTCCGCCGAACTAGACATTTATCAGGTGCGCACGCATGCCGCCGGGCCGGAGGGGAGTCTGCCCCTGACCGAGGAGATGTTGTTGCACAGTCCGAGCGGGGATATTTTCGGGTTGGTCCAGAACGCGGGGATGGGCTGGGCGCCGGCGGAGGCGGGGCGGGCGTCTTTCCTCATCCTGAGCACTCAGGGCGGGCTGCGCGCGGCGGATGGCACGCCGGTGGCGCTGGGTTATCACACGGGACATTGGGAGATCGGGTTGCTGGCGCAGGCCGCCGCTGAGGAATTCCGCCGGCTGGGTGCGATCCCCTTCGCGGGGTTCTGTTCCGACCCTTGTGACGGGCGGACACAGGGGACCACCGGGATGTTCGACAGCCTCCCCTATCGCAACGATGCGGCGGTGGTGTTTCGGCGGTTGGCGCGGTCCCTCCCGCTGCGCGCCGGGGTGCTGGGTATCGCCACCTGCGACAAGGGGCTGCCCGCCATGATGATGGCAGTCGCGGGTTTGGGCGGCCTCCCGAGCGTGGTTGTTCCCGGGGGGGTCACCTTGCCCCCCACGAGGGGCGAGGACGCCGGCACGGTGCAGACCCTCGGGACTCGCTTTGCGCAGGGGCGGATCTCGTTGACGGAAGCGGCCGAATTGGGCTGCCGGGCCTGCGGCACGCCCGGCGGCGGGTGCCAATTCCTCGGCACCGCCGCCACCGCCCAGGTGGTGGCCGAAGCCCTCGGACTCTCGCTGCCGCATTCTGCACTCGCCCCTTCGGGCCAGCCGGTGTGGCTGGATTTGGCGACGCGCTCGGCCCAGGCGCTGCATCGGTTGGCGAGTCGCAAGCTGGTGCTCCGGGATATTCTGACACCGGCCAGTCTGCGAAATGCCCTGGCGCTGCACGCCGCCTTCGGCGGCTCTACCAACCTCCTGTTGCACGTCCCTGCCATCGCTCGCGCGGCAGGGCTCAAGCCCCCCGCCGTGGAGGATTGGATGGAGGTCAACCGCCGGGTTCCCCGCCTGGTGAGTGTCTTGCCCAACGGCCCCGTTCCCCACCCCACCGTCCGCGTCTTCCTCGCTGGGGGCGTGCCGGAAGTGATGTTGCATCTCCGCCGGTTGGGCCTGATCGATCTGACGGCGCTGACGGTGACGGGTCGCACCGTCGGGGAAAACTTGGAGGAGTGGGAGACTTCGGAGCGCCGCCGCCGGTTTCGGGCGTTGCTCCGGGAGCAGGATGGGGTGGATCCGGACGAGGTCATCTTCCCGCCGGAGTTGGCTCGCTCACGGGGAATGCGCGGAACGCTGGTGTTTCCTCGGGGCAACCTGGCGCCAGAGGGGGCGGTCGTCAAAAGCGCAGCCATCGATCCCGCTGCCCTGGATGCGGATGGTGTCTTTCGAAAAACCGGCCCCGCCCGGGTCTTTGTCCGTGAGCAGGACGCCATCGCGGCCATTAAGCAGGGTCGGATTCAACCCGAGGACGTGATCGTGCTGGCGGGCATTGGACCTTTAGGGACCGGTATGGAGGAAACCTACCAGGTGACGGGAGCCCTCAAGCAATTGGTGTCTGGCAATCGGGTGGTCCTGCTGACCGATGGTCGCTTTTCGGGAGTCTCAACGGGTCCCTGCATCGGCCACATCGGGCCAGAAGCACTGGCCGGCGGCCCGATCGGAAAAGTGCTCGATGGCGATGTCCTCCAGGTTTCTATCGACTCGAACCGGGGCGAGGGGAGCGTCGACCTGATCGGCGAAGGTGAGCGGCGATTTTCTCCGGCCGAGGGGGCGCGCGTCCTGGCGGGACGCGCCTCACGTTCGGACCTGGCGCCTCATCCCGCCCTGCCGCCGGACACCCGCCTTTGGGCCGCCTTGCAACAGGCCAGCGGCGGGACCTGGGGCGGTTGTGTCTATGATGCCGATTGCATTATTGCAGCCTTGGCTTCCCGGCCGGCTCCTGGCGGACCGTGATCCTGCCACCGCTGTCGGCAAACGCTCCTGGCCTCAGCGGAAGGATTGCCCCAGTGAGAACCATCGGTTTCTCTCCCCATTATTTTGGGCGGTTTGTCGGCGCTGCCGGGGTGGCTCTGCCCAAAAAAAACCAAAAATGAAGGCTTGCCAAGTCCCAAGGGGCGGACTAAGCTCCCGTCTCTTTTTCGGGAACTTTGTAGTGGTGATGGTGCGCGGCATGAGCCGACGCCGAGTAAAGCATAGATTATATGGCAGTCAGAATTCGCATGAAGCGGGCAGGGGCCAAGAACACCCCGGTGTTCCGCATTGTTGTGGCCGATTCCCGGAGTCCCCGGGATGGCAAGTTCATTGAAGAACTCGGCACGTACCTTCCCCTCAAAAAAGGGGACAACGTCACTATGGACCTCGAGCGGGCCAAGTATTGGTTGAGCAAGGGGGCTCAGCCCTCGGAGACGGTTGCCAGTTTTATCAAGAAAGCGACCAAAGCCTTGGTGCCCGCCTGAGCCGGGGGGCTATTCTTATGCAGGCGTTTCTCGAATACGTCGTCAAAGGCTTGGTGCAGTATCCGGAAGTGGTTACGGTCACCCCGGTAGAGCGAGAGGGAACGACGGTTTACGAGTTGCGCCTGGATCCACAGGATGTGGGGAAGATCATTGGGCGGCAGGGGGTTACCATCAACGCCATCCGCTCGCTCTTGCTGGCCGGCAGCGCTCGCAAGGGTGTGCGTTGCACCCTCGAGATCGTCGAGGAGAAGCCCGATCTGTGAGCTCTTGGGGCGCGCGGCGTCCCACCGATTACGCTGATGGGCCAGGGCCCGTGGCGACCGGTAACAACGGCCTATGAAAGTGGATGTGCTCACGTTGTTCCCGGGGATGTTCGCCGGGCCGCTGGATGAGAGCATCATCAAACGGGCTCGGGATACGGGGCGGCTGGATCTGCGGGTTCATTATTTGCGGGATTACACGCACGATCGGCATAAGACGGTGGATGACCGGCCGTTTGGCGGCGGCCCCGGAATGTTGCTGAAGCCGGAGCCGATATTTGAAGCGGTGGAAGCGTTGGCGGGCGAAGGGACACGCGTGGTGTTGCTATCGCCCTCGGGCCGGACGTTTACGCAGGCCATCGCACGCGAATTGGCGGCGGTCGACCACCTGCTGTTGGTTTCCGGTCATTACGAAGGGTTCGATGAGCGGATTCGCGAGCAGTTGGCGGACGATGAATTGTCGATCGGCGACTACGTCTTGACGAACGGCGGCCTGCCCGCAATGGTGATAGTCGACGCCGTGACACGGTTGCTGCCGGGCGTATTGGGCGATGACGAAAGCTCGAATGAAGAATCGTTCAGCCACGGGTTGCTCGAGTATCCGCATTACACGCGTCCGGCGGAGTTCCGGGGCTGGAAGGTTCCAGAAGTGTTGCTTTCGGGCAACCACGCCGAGATCGCTCGGTGGCGGGCTGAGCAGGCCCGGTTGCGAACCGAGCAGCGACGACCAGATTTGTTGTGAAGAAAAAGTACCGGATCGGTTGGTCGGTGAAATCGTAGGCGGGCGCCTGTGGTTTCGCGCGGCTGATACGCCCGAAGATGAATTTATGAACCAGGCATTACTTGACAAAGTCGAATCGAAGCAATATCGCAAGGACCCCGCTATTTTCGCGGTGGGCGATACGGTTCGGGTACATACCAAGGTCGTCGAAGGCGACAAAGAGCGCATTCAGATTTTTTCCGGCGTCGTAATTGGCCGCCGGGGACACGGTTTGAACGAGATGTTCACCGTGCGCCGCATCAGCTATGGCGAGGGTGTGGAACGGGTTTTCCCCGTCCATTCGCCGCGCGTGGACAAGGTTGAAGTCGAGCGTCAGGGCTCGGTTCGCCGCGCCAAGCTGACCTATTTGCGGAACCGCCTCGGCAAGGGCGCTACCCTCGTGAAGGAAAAGGAAGGCAAGCACGCGCCTTCTCATGCCGCCAGCGCCGCCCCCGCAGCGCCGGCACCGGCCCCCGCGCCGGCTGCTCCGACCCCGGAAAAGGCCTAAGCTCCCAGCCGCCAACGGCGGCCTCGGAAACCGATCGGCTCAGACCTCCTGAATCCGCCCCACGAGGCGGAGCGGAGGTCGACTCAGCGGCTTTGTCTGGCTGGGCTCTTTTACCTCAGGATCGGGAACAGACTCGCGAAGTCATCCGTCCACAGCGGCACTTTGGGGTGTTTGGCCGTTACGGCGGAAACGCCTTCCTTGATCCCGGGTGAGTCGATAATACCCTGATCCCGCGTCAGGACCATCCAGGTGTTGGAATACATCCACCAAGACTCTTCATCCTCCTCAAAATCAACGAGGCTCACCTGGTAGTGGAATTCGCGCGCGAGGTTGACCACCACGGGCTCCAAGTCGAGGTAGTGATTGGAGATATGAACTACCACCACGCCGTTGGTCCGAAGGTGTCGCTGATACAGATCGAAGGCCTCGCGGGTCAGCAGATGGAGGGGGATGGAATCGCTGCTAAACGCGTCAAGCGCCAGGAGGTCGAATTGCTGGGGCGGTTCCCGCTCCATGGACAGCCGGGCGTCCCCCATTACCACCTCCACCGCACCGCCCGAGTTCGTCAGGTTCCTGAGATAGCTGAAACGGTTCCAGGCGATTTCCCGAACTTGCGAGTTGATCTCGTAAATGCGGAAGTAATCCCCCGGGTGGCCCAGTGCCGTCAGTGTGCCCGTGCCTAGGCCGACCACGCCGATGCGGCGGTTGCGGGCCGGCAGCGCATTGACCCCGAGCGATATTCCGCTCCCCTCGCCATAGTAGCTGACGGCCCAGCGGTCCCGGGGAGGGTGCGTGAATTGGAGGCCGTGCGTGATCCGGCCATGCTGCAGCAATAGATAATCATCCTCGGGATCCCCCTTGAAATGTTCGTAGATCGTCAGCACACCATAAAAGTTGCGCGAACGATAGACCACGTCCGTATCCGGCGCTCGGCCTTTGCTCCACAACACCTCGCCGAGCGCCAGGCAACCCAGCCCCAACCAGGCGCAGGTTATGAGTCGCCAGAACTGAAAACGAGTGTATTTTCGCCGTAGCATCCACCATCCGGCTGCGGCGGCCAACAAGCCCCAAAGCCCGATCCGTAGCCCGATGAAATACGCCGCCGGAATGTGAATCTGGTGAGCCACCGGCCCCTGGCTCAGCCGCGCCCGCCATTCCGTGACGAGCCAATCCAGTCCCGCGAACCCGAGGATGGGCAGAGTGCATCCGAGCCACCGCCAGCATCCGACGCTGAGCAACCAGCCCCAGAGTCGGGCGAAAGCCGAGCCCACTGGAACGGAGGGAGAGGCCGCGGGCCAGCTACTGCCTGGGTTGTGCTCGCCGACGCCAGAGAGGGACGCAACTCCGGTGGAAGCCTGGCGGGTGGCCAGCGAAGGGCTTCGAGGGGTCTCTTTGCCTGTCAGTCGGGTTGAGTCAGCCCAAAGGCCGCTATCCATCCCGTTGTCAGCCACCGGCAACGCCTTCGCCGCGGCGCCAATGTTCAGGACGCACACCGCCAGGAAGAGGACCGCGCAGAACATGATCCCACAGGGCAACTCGTAGTAGCTCGTAAATACCAGCGGGGCCGCCACTGCGACAAAAATGCCTCCCAGCGCGCCTCCGGCGGCGATCGAGAGATAGTAGCCGGTCAGCCCGCGAACTGTGGGGCGGAGTCGGAAAAGTTCGCCGTGGCAGACCATGCAGCAGATGAACAGGCTGCCGCAATAGACGGTTACTTGATGTTGGATGGAGGCCGATTCCGCGTGGAACAGCGCCCAGCAGAGCCCGAACAACGCCGCCACCAACCCCATGGCGAAAGGGAAGCGCCGGTACCAGCGCGGGCTGTCGAAGCAGACGATGAAGCTCAGCAGATAGAGCGCCAGGGGCAGAACCCAAAGGAAAGGGATGACCGCGACATCCTGGCACATCTTGTTGGTGGTGGCGAGCAAGAGCGCCGAGGCGCAGGCCGGCAGCAGCAGCCATAGCAACCGGGTCGTCAGCGAGGTTTGGCTGTGGCTCGCGGGACCCGTTTCACCGGTGGCCAAGGGCGCTTCGCTTTGGCCGGCACCCGCCGTTCGCCAGAGTTTCCGACCCGAGCCGACGCAACCCAAGGCATAGAGCAACAGCCCGACCGCCCAGAGGCCCGCTTGGGTTTTGCGCGGAAAATGGGTTTCAAAATAGAACGGATACGTGACCAGGGCCAGGAGCGATCCCGCATTGGACAGGGCATAGAGGCGGTAGGGCGATCGGCCCGGATTGGAGAGACGAAACCATTCCTGCATCAAGGGACCGGTGGCCGAGAGAACGAAGTAGGGGAGGCCCAGCGTAGCGGCCAGCAGGGCGAGAATGGCCAGCAGTGGGTTCGCGTCCCCCGCGGGTTTCCAACCGTCTGAGGGGATGATGGGGATGAACGCCATGGCGGCGGCCAGGAGCACCGAATGGAGGATGATCTGAGATCGCGGCTTCAGCCACCGGGAGATGACGTGGGCGTAGGCATAGCCGCCCAGCAAGACCACCTGAAAGAACAACATGCAGACAGTCCAGACGCCGGGACCACCCCCGAACCAGGGGAGGATGTACTTGCCGATGAGTGGCTGGACCTGAAACAACAGGAACGCGCCGGTAAAAATCGTGAAGGCAAAGGCGGCCATTTCGGTGACTCTGACAGAATCACCGGGCCGTTTGAAGCAAGAAAGGCGGGAACCCGGAGATTGCCAGGGGCCTCAAGCCTGCTATATTAAGGGCGTGCGGCCGAGGATGGGTCTGGCTCACTTGCAAACTATGGCGATTTTGAAGTTTATTTTTATTTTTCTGGAAGTGCTCATGCTCTTCAACCTGTTGATTTTTGTGCATGAGTTGGGGCATTTCCTGGCGGCCCGCTGGCGCGGCTTGCAGGTCGATCGCTTCGCGATCTGGTTTGGGAAGCCGATCTGGAAGAAGACGATTGGCGGCGTCGAGTACGCGCTCGGCAGCATTCCCGCCGGGGGCTACGTGGCACTGCCCCAGATGGCGTCCATGGAGGCCATCGAAGGCAAGTCCGAGCACTCTGCCGCCTCACTGCCGCCGATTTCCGCGCTGGACAAGATGATCGTCGCCTTCGCGGGGCCGCTCTTTAGCTTCTTGCTGGCCTTGGCCTTTGCCGGGGTGGTGACCTTGGTGGGCCGGCCGGTCGGCGAGGCGGAGACCACCACCGTGATCGGTTACCTGGAAAAGGACGGGCCCGCCGACAAAGCCGGCCTCCGCGCGGGAGACCGGATTTTGGAAGTGGATGGGCGTGCGGTCACCAAGTTCCAAGGGATGGGCGACAGCGTGATGTGGCGAATCGTGCGCAGCACGGGGGACCAGGTCCAGGTCAAGGTCGAACGCGACGGGAAGGTGCTTGATCTTCCAGTCGTTCCGACCAGAGACCAAACCAAATTCTGGGAACGCCGGAGCCTGCGTCAGATCAAGGTCGGCCCAGCGATGTCATGCCTGGTGGCTGACGTCATGGCCAACAGTCCGGCTCAGGAGGCCGGCATCCGGCGCGGCGACCAGATTTCCCAGATCAATGGGAAACCCATGCACCACATCGCCGAGGTGGCCCAGTACGTCGAGGAACATTCGACCGAGCGTTTGACCCTCAAGATTGTGCGCGGGGATTCGAATCTGGAGGTTGGTCTCACGCCCAGGCAGCCGGAAACGCCCGCGGGTGACAAGCCCCGCATTGGCGTGCTCTGGGAGGCCAGCGGGAAAACCTGCTTGGTTTATCCCGGGGCGGTGGACCAGGTGGTGGCCAGCGTGAACACCATGGTCGAGACCTTCGGTGCCCTGTTCACCCGCCACTCCGACATCAAGGCGCAGCATCTCGGTGGGGCGGTCAAGATCATGAGCGTCTACTATCGTCTGTTCTCCAGCGACCAGGGTTGGCGGCTCGCCATCTGGTTTAGCGTGCTGATGAATGTGAACCTGGCGATCCTCAACTTGCTACCGATCCCGGTTCTCGATGGCGGCCACATTACCTTGGCGGTCGTCGAGGGGGTCCGGCGCCGGCCGGTCAACCTCCGCCTGGTTAATGGCCTCACCACCGCGTTTACCGTGGTGATCATCGGGTTTATGCTCTACTTGGCGTTTTATGACATTCAAGACCTGGGCAAAGATCGTCGGGCCGAGGTGAAGTTCGCCCCGGGCAGGAATTAACATGCGTTACTCTGAATCCCCTTATTTCCTCTCGCGCCGTGTGACGCGGGAAGTGGTGGTTGGTGATCCGGCCCACGGCGGCGTGGTAATGGGTGGCGGACGCCCGGTGGTGGTGCAGTCGATGCTGACTTGCGACACCATGGACACGGCTGAATGTGTGCGGCAGACGCTCGAGTTGGTGGCCGTCGGTTGCCAGTTGGTGCGGATCACCGCCCCCACGGTGAAGGACGCGGCCAACTTGAAAACCATCGTGGCGGAACTGCGCGCGCGCGGCTGCCTGGTGCCGATCGTGGCGGACATCCATTTCAAGCCCGAGGCCGCGTTGGAGGCCGCGCGCTGGGTCGAGGTCGTCCGCATCAACCCCGGGAATTACGCCGACTCCAAGAAGTTCGCCATCAAGGAATATACGTCCGATCAGTACCTGGCGGAGTTAGAGCGAATCGAGGAGAAGTTCACGCCCTTGGTCAAGTTGTGCCAACAGTTGGGCCGGGCCATCCGCATCGGCACCAATCATGGTTCGTTGAGCGAC
>Ga0316221_1003817_pt1 | contig 11972 bp, 20 predicted proteins | sample TBH18007metaG_FD_206003 | JGI IMG/M metagenome (GOLD analysis project Ga0316221, IMG submission 206003) | Freshwater microbial communities from Trout Bog Lake, Wisconsin, USA - TBH18007 | ecosystem: Environmental > Aquatic > Freshwater > Lake > Hypolimnion/Profundal zone | place: USA: Wisconsin... | reverse complement strand
CTGGGGCAGTGGCGGTATAAGCAATCACCCAGATAGCTTAATAATACACCAATATTGTGTTATTGCAAACACTATTATTAATAAAAAACCCCCCGAAGTGAGCATTGTTAAGAGGCTTGGGGGGTGTTGTCTTACAAAGCAAGCCCCACCTTGTGAGCAGGGCTGCTTCTAGCCACCGAAGTAGCTAGAGGGGTACTTAGTACGAACCGTAGATACCCAGAGGATCTGAGTAACCAAAGCTGTAACGCTCACGGGACTTGTAGCGGACGTTGCCGGTATCAAAGTCTCCGTCCATCGAGTTCTGCAACGGTACACGAACAAAGTGCTTCATGCCGTTAGGAACGTCGGTGGTCAAGAACCATGCGTTAGTTGCGGTCAAGAAGTGGTTAATTGTGTAACCTTCTGGAACCGAACCGTTGTTCTTGATTGCGTTGATGTCGTTGTTGTTAGTACCAACACGCAATTCTGTATCGAGCAAACGAGTTGCAACGAACTGAAGTGCAGGAGGAACAATCAACTTCTTAGGCTTGGCAGCGATCAGCAGACCACGTTCATCAGTCCATGCAGCGATCTGAATAACAGCGTTTTCAAGAGCCGTTTCGTTCAGGTCAGCAGGAGTTGATGGAGTGTTAGCGTTAGTACCGCCGTTGACCAATGGGTGTGCAGTGTTAAAGAGTGACACGTTATCGCCGCCAGTAAACTGTGCAGAGAAGCCGTTGTTCAGAACAGAAGCAGCTTTAACCTGTTTGGTGTAAGCCATAGCACGAGCTAGACCCTTGGTATAACGAGCCGACAAGCTGTCGTACAAGTTATCTTCAATAGCTTCTTCCGTAAGGGAGAAACCAAGAGCGATAGTTTCGTGGTTGTATCGAGCAGTCCAAGCTTCCTGTGCGTTGTCATAAGCGATGGCAGTGCCTTCGGCCTTGACTGGAGCAGCAGAGAAACCAGACAGTTTTGTTTCTTCTTCAAAAGAACGCTCAGAGGTTTCCGTTTCGTAAATCTCTTTGTGTTCTTCACCATAACGAGCATACTCTAAGCCGAACAATGCGTTCAAACCAGGAAGAAGCTCTTTAAGTAGCTGTGCGCGTGAAATAGCCATTTATAGCTCCTAATTAAGCGGTTTGAGTAGCGGTGTTCTGATAGTACTCATGTACACCGTGGTTGAACTTAATCAACACTTCGGGATACTGGGTAAATACCAGAGTCGAGCTTGCGGGGATCGTAGCACCAGTAGATGCCGCACCACCTGCGTTAACAGTGCCGTATTGAGCATTGAGAACAACAGAAGTTGCACCAGCCGAAGCTGCGGTGCTGACATACGAAGCCGTACCAACATACTGACCGTTAGAAGCCAAGAAGCCAACTTCCGCACCAACTGGTAGGGCGTAAGGCAAGGCGCTTGTGGTTAGAGTGGTTGTACCGCTTGTGTACGTAGCCGTACCGAGGTTTACTGCCGTATCGCGGACGATATCAACAATTCTCCAAGGAAGAGCAGCAGTCGTAGCAGCAGACGTTGACAGAACGCCGTTTGACGAGTCACCGGTGCTGACGTTACCAGCTAAATCAGAGCCAGCAATGTTCAAACCGATCATAGCCGTAGCAGCCGAACCGATAGTCGTACCACCCTGTGCGGTCACAACAGCAGCTTTGAAAACTGTGTCAGGATCGTCAGTAACGATAGCAACTGCGTCGCCAGCTAGAGTCGAAGCAGGCCAGTACTGGCTGAAACGCTTTTGCTTGGTAACTGGATCGGTGAACGAACAACCGAGGAAAATACCGGTCAAACCATAACCAACAGCACCAGTAGCAGCAGAGCCACCAGTCGTTAGAGTAATACGCGTAATGAAACCGCGAGTAATTGCAACTACATCACCGAAGAAAATATTGGTGGCGTAACCATATTGAATAGGTAGGTTACGTGTCGAGCCTGAAAAGACTTGACCACCAATTAGATTCAGCGGCTTAAACCCGTAAGGGGCTGGAACAATAGGATAAGCCATTTAAAATCTCCGTTTATTTAGAACCTCTACCAAACGTGGTAGAAGACCGCCTCTCTTGGAAGATCGGCATACGAACGTCACTTTGACGCATTAAGTTATTATCTACAGCTTCCGTCTGAGCCTGGGTCTGACGAGCAATATAATCTTGCTGTTGTTCCACAAATTCTTCTGGAGTCTTGCAAAGTAGTAACCCGCCAATTTCAATGTTGTCTTTAAATCGACTCGTTGGATCAGCTAACAGTGAAAATTTTGGTTGTTCTTCCAGCTTAACTGGCTCCCAACCCTCTCGTAGTTTGGACGATAGGTTACGTGGGTCAGCATTATTAAGCATAGAAACACGAATCCATCTGTACGCAAAACCAGCCTGTTTATCAGGTTCCGGCAATAATTCAGGTGGCATCCACTGCTTAGGACGCTCTGTTAAAGCACGGGTTTCCAGTTCTCTCGTTGTTTTATTGTCAGCCATTTAAGCCTCCATTTTGATAACTTCTTGAGCATATTGCTCGGGTGTCAGGCCAAGTTTCTTCGCAATAGCAATCTGAGATTGATTAAGGCGAATCTTCTTTGACGATGTAGAACGTGTAGCAGGTGCGACGACCGTGCTTGGTTTTGCAGAGCGATGCTCTTTTTCTGTGTCGCTTTCAAACTTTTCAGGAAAGCGTTTACGCATCGTATCGTCTATTCGACGATAATATTCTTGTGATGACACAGCAACGCCTTCTTCTTTAAGTTGCTCATGCAAAGCCAAAGCCATGCTAGTCATCAACTTATCCTCACCAAACCATCTGTTCTTTTGTTGCCATGAAACAGCGGTTGGGTCAGGACGAACGGCAGTATGTTGCGCCACCTGATGTTCGATTTGTACTTCATGTTCGCTGGGTTGTAAAGCAGAAGGACGGAAATTTTTAACTTTTTCCGCTTTCATTGCTATTTGTGTCAGCTTTTCCTGTGCTTCAAGAACTTTTTCAGAATCGCCGGACTCATACGCCTCACGATATTCTCGCTTGGCATCCTGCATTTCTAACTCAATTGTTTTAGATACAGAATCAATTACGTTCTTTTCCGTATCTGTCAAAGAACTTTTCAGCTTTTTGTTTTCCTCAAGAACCTTTTTAGCCAAGTCAATAGCCTCTTGCTCTCGACGGGCAAACGCTTCTTTCTCGCGGCGCTCATCATGGGCAAGCTTCTTTAATTGAAGTAGCTTATTTTTAACCTTGGTTGAGTAGTCTTCCAGCTCATCGTTATAAAGTTCTTCACGAATCTTCTCGGGAAGGGGTTCTTTATTCCGATCTTCTGGGGGCGTATCATCCTCGATTTCAATATCAATCTTATCCTCAACTTCCTGGATTTCCTCGTTTTCAATTTCATCGGGGAACTTAAATTCATTTTCCATTTGTGTACTCCTTATTTGCGCTTAATGCCGCGAGGATCATCCACGACTGCCTCTACGGTGTCGTCATAAATCATTCGGAACTCTTTACCATGAATGATTAAACGGGATCCTGCATTAGGGCGAACCAAAATAAAATCTCCTTTCTTGCACCAAGGGCCTGAAGGAAACTTCTTTGTGTCCGTATAACAATCTGGGCCAAGATCAACCACAAACAAAACAGTGGTTAATATTTCTTCGTGATGTACTGTAACGTCAGCCTTGATAAGACCGTTGTCAAATTCCTTTTCAACTTCAGGAATTGCACAAAGAATATGATACCCAGAAGGGCGGGGGAGTTGACTTGCTTTCTCTTCGTCGGTCTTGGATAGACTTCCGATTACTACTGGGTTGTCTGGGTTTGTAGCCAGAAGGATACTATTCGTCATCTGATTCCTCTAGATGTTGTTGTAGGTCTAGGATATCTCGACGGACGGTTAATAGACCTTGAACTTGACCGACCATCTTTTTGTACTCCGCAAAGTCCTGAGCCGATCCTGCGCCCAGTGCTTCTTGGAGTTGCAAAACTTTGTCATCTATCTTTTTGATTAGATGTGATAATGCTTTATCAATCATTGATTACCCCTGCTCAAACGAGCTTTCTCAATTGCCGCATTTAATACCGTCTTGGTATGATCAGCTACGGCCTTGGTTGCATTTGATTGTTGCGCCTTCTGCATATCTGCCTGAATTCGCATATGCTCCGTCTGTTGTTGTGCAGCAATACGTTGTTGCTCAACTTGCAACTGCTGCTGTTTAAGCTGTACGTCAGCCTGGTCTTTCTGTGCCTTACGCTGAGCTTCTTGTTGCTGAATCTGAAGTTCTTGCTGTTGCATCTGGATAAGCGGATCCTGTTGCAACTGTTGGTTCTGTGCCTGAGCTGCTTCACCTTTATGGATTTGCAACAACTGTTGGCTTGCCTGAGCAATAAGCCTAGACAATTGAACCTCAATATCGTCTGGCAATTCTTTGTCTGGGGGAGGAAGTGCTGCCCCAATCTGCTTCTCAATCTGTGCGCGATACTGAAACCCAAGGTGTTCAGCAATGTGCGCTTGTAAAGATGCCATGATCATATTGGCCTGTGGATTCTGACCAATAGTCTGCATAACTTTTGGATCCGTCATAAAGGCTTGGTGTGCCGCAATGTGTGCATCGTGATCTTGCGAGATAAATGCCTTTAGCGGTTTGCCGTTGACTGCCGATATGTTTTCCGAAATAGGATCTTTTGGCGTAGAGTCTTCCGATATTGGAATTAACTTATTGGCGTTCTTAACACCTAATGTATCCAACATCTGACGGTGCAAGTAAGCTAAGTCATAAATCTGAGGTGCTTGCTGCGCCATCTGCATCACAGCCTGATACTGTACAACCTTTTGTGACATGGTTGCGGCATTAGGATCTGATACAGGGATGACATCTACATCGTCATAATCCGATTGCTTAACCTGACGATCACCTTCTTCTGGTTCATACTCATACTCAGACGGGGTGTAGTCACGGATAATATCTTTGAGCAGACGAAGTTCTTGTTTCATTGAGTAATGAATACGAGCCTGTACTGCGCTCATTACTTTCAATGATCTTTCCAAGATTGCTAACGTGGTTCCCACTGGGGAATTGGCGTTCATATCCGCAACTTGGATATCTGCCGCAGAAGCAAAGCGGCGACCTTCTTCTACAATATTATTTAATAACTGGAACAGAACCTGACTTGGTTCCTTGTACGGCAACGGCATGATGTTGTCTTTCATCACACCGCTCGGTACATCTACATCTCTAAATTCGCCCGGAGCGATAGGTGTATCGTCACCCTTTACACGCAGCCCACGGGTTTTAAAGCCGCCCGGCAAGTTGGATAATGTTCCAGCATCGACGAGCTGACGTATAATAGAAGTGCCAGACTTAGCAAAAGCACCAATGAGATGGATAAGGCCAAGATAGTAGAAGCCAAAGCCCGGTATATAACCATAATGAACAAAGTGCTGTCTTTTCTGTTTGGTCTTATCTTCTGGTCGCCAGTTTCTGCGGATTGCCAGTACTTTTGCATTGCCTTTCTCCAGCGTCACAATATAAGGTAGCGCAATACCCGTAGGATTGCCATCTTCATCTAGATCTTCAAACCCAGGCAGGTCTAAATCTACGTTCATCTCCAGCAGTTTGTAGCGGTCATCCATCGTTGCACGGAATCCCATCTGTTCTGCTATCTTTTTCTCTACATCATCTAGCGTATTGCTAGGTTCACCCAAATCTATGTCCCGATAAAACCCAGCAACCTGCAATTTCCGCAGTTCGTTCTCGGTTTTCCGCATAACATGGGTTACGCGAGGGGAAGTTTCTATATTACTAGCGCCATAAGGTACAACAATGTCCTCTGCTGGTACAAATACGGACACTTGGCGGTCTAAACTTGGGTCAAAGTACACCTTTTTAAACGCATTACCCGATAAACCCAGACCCCAAATCATTCTTTCATGCTCTGGACGGAACTCAGTCATCACATCCGTGAGCTGATAGTTCATATCTTCCTGAACTCTACGTGCTGCTTCCTTTTTTTCTGGGGTTTCTTTGCCGATAATCTGCGTTTTTACTGGACCTGCCGCAGGAAACGTAGACATAATCGTTTCTGCTTGGAACTTTACCAGCGCTTCCGACAACATTGGGTGGTAAACACCGCAAGCACCAGGCCAAGGCTCGATTCTTTCCTCTATTTTCATGCCCAAAAGTTCTAGCCCGTCTACATAAGTCTGCATCCAGTCCTTACGGCTAGATACATCGTCGTCATAATCACCAATTAAATCCATCGCAATGGTAGAAAGCTCACCTTCATCCATATATTCTGCGATGTTATCGTTAAATCCAACAGAATCCGCCTCTGGAATGATCTCAATCTCCAGCCCGTCCATACCGATTTTTACCGATTCTGGATTCTCAATCTCTATTTCTATATCAGGTTGCGGTAATAACGACTCCATACCCTGCGGAGCTTCATATAAACTTTTATCTATCATATCTATTCCTTAATAATACGCACGTTTGCGCCTGAAGCTTTGGAGTTCGTCCTTTTCATCAGAGTCCAAGCGGATAAATCCACCCTTTCTGAATCTAAGTAATGCTTGAGTAGCGGAGTCAACCAAGTCATCGTGATCAGAATTTGGAAAAGAAGCCATCTCTTCTACCACTTCTTGCGCCCATCTTGTAGGCGGCGCCCAGACCTTCCCAGAAGCAAATAAATCTGCTACAGCATTTACCCTTACAATCTTATCATTCCCTCTGGTGGGAGTAAACTCTTGAACCGGAATACCCATCTGCCGTAATTCCGCAATCAACGGCGCACCCGATGCTTTAGCTTCCACAATAAATGCGTCTGGCTCCCATTCCATGTAATGTTTGTACGCTACAGACTTCAGCTCTGGGAACTCCATCCTATCCTTAAACGCATCCAACAATATAATATTTGGCGCAGACTCATCCTCATTCTCGTAGAATATCCCCCACGTAGTACACGCAGAATAGTCCGACCGTTCATTTTTAGTAAACGCCGTATCCCAACTCTGGATAGTAAACTCGCACCTCGGGGGCGTATCACTCTCCCAAGTCTTCCACCATTCCCGCTTTACAATTGCACCCTCTTCCGAAGTGGGCTGCTGCTGGTACTGGGCGTTCCACTTAGACGGTGGCAGTTCAGACTTCAGCGCCTGTAATTCCTCCAGACTCCAGAACTGAGGCCACAAAGGATTACCCGATGGCAGAATTGCAGGGAAGTCTATCACCTCCCAGTCATCGTTCCCTTCCTTTTCCGCAGAGCTTTGCAAGATCCTACCCGTAAGATCCCGCTTACTCCAGCGTGTCATAACTACAACAATCGCCCCACCCGGCTGTAAACGCTGCCGTGGTCCAGACGTATACCACTCATATACAGAGTCAAATATCTCAGGACTACTCGCCGCTAACTTAGCTTCCTGTTCAGAATGTGGGTCATCTATTATCAGCAGATCCGCGCCCTTACCTGTTACCGTACCCCCGACCCCGATAGCGAAATACTCGCCGTTCATATTAGTAGACCAGCGCCCCGCCGCCTTAGAGTCTGACCGCAAACTCACATTCGGAAACACCTTGGCATACTGATCACTATCCACAAGGTTCCTTACCTTCCTACCAAAGCCAGTCGCCAGTTCCGCCGTATTAGAACACTGGATAATCTTCTTACCCGGATACTTACCCAAGAACCACGCCGGTAAAAGATAAGAGGCAAACTCAGACTTGGTATGTCGCGGTGGCATATTAATAATCAGCCTTTTTAATTTCCCTTCCGCAATCTCCTGGAACTTCTTAGCCATCACCTTATGGTGTCTACCATCCACAAACCCAGGCCACATCTCATGGACAAACTTATCAAAATCACTCTGCGCCACTTCCCGCTTCAGACTCGCCTCGTAATCATTCAACATAGCAAAAAAGCTATCCTGCTCATGGGAAGGCAACTTACTAATAATATCCGCTATCGCTTCTACATTCATTCTATATCCCGAACCCGCACATACACCGGTCGTATACTCCTCGCCCGTCTAGGAACCCTACGGCATATCCCCAACTCACATAACCGATTCATCGTCCTATTCACATTCCCCCTCCCCTTATCCCCAGTAATAGACATAACATCATCCACGCTCGGACCAAATCCAAACTTCTTCCACCACTCATCTATCACCAGAAAAATCTGCTTCTGCTTCTCTGTCATCGGCTTACTTAACGCATCCTCAAATTTCATTTTTATATACCCCTACCCATTTTTTATTACAAAAAATAAGGGGGTACTTTCCTATACATAATTCCCATTCTATATAACCAAAATTCATATAGACCACCCCCCTATATGAAAAATGTCACTGTAACATTGTTACAGTGAGAATTATTCTTCAATAAAATCAATAACTTACAAGGGTATTTTTGCGGAGTCACGGTTGGTCTATGGATTCTATGGGTGATTCAGTGTGTGGAATAGTATGCGTAGTCGTGACGCGCGAGGCCTCGGTCGCTTCGGGGGGTGGCGTACCGGTGGGTGAGTCAGGGGTGGAATCTGGCAAGGGATTGGTGTCGGCTATTTCTGCGAGTAATGACTCTGCATCGTCCGCCTTGCTTGGCGTTATGTCTATAACATTGATTGATTGCGATTGCATAACGGATTGTAGGCGCTCCAATAGTCTAGCCTTGATATCGCCAGACTGCGTGACGTTTACTGACTCGCTGCGCTGTATAAATGCATCTACGCCATTGACTGTACCGAGTAGTTGCAGGGCTTTGATACGTTGAGCGTACGGAACATCTTCATTTAACGAGTGCTGCGTAAGTTGATGGATTACCAAAGCACGAAGTTGAGCAGGATTTTGGTACGCCTGAGCCTCTAATGCCGCTTGTATGGCCTGCACTTCCATAGCGATACCAGAATGCTGTGCTAACTTACTTCCAGCGTTACCTGCCGTTTTTGGTTTGCTATTCTGGCTATACACTTTTCTGTATGCCCCAGCTTTAGTTTCACCTAATGCCAACTCCTTAGCAAATGCCTTTTGTTTTGCTGTCAATTTTGTTTGTTTGCTTTGTGTGCCGAGTAATAACGTAGCCATCGGGATATTGTTTAGTCCCTCTGATATTTTTTTACGACTGAGCTTAGTTGCCATGAGTGATGCGGGCTTTTTAATTTTCGAGTGTTGCGATACTTTGCGCGGGTTTGAGTGGGTACAAACGGAGTATATAACCATTACTGGCAATTTGTACAGTACTGTAATCAATATCACTACTGTATATACAATTAGTCTTAATCTGTAATTAACCCTGGCTTTTAAAAATAAAAAGTCTAAAACGTGGTTTTACGCTGTTGACAAAGTGTAAGATTATTACTGTAGTGCCAATTTTTTAACGTAACGAAAGCCCAAGGGGATAAATAATGCTGAATCATTTAGAAACTCACCGCGCAGGTAGTTTTGGTTATTATAAGCCGCACCGGCGCGGGACTATTGACGTTTACTTCGACACCAAGCGTTACGTCTACGAGCGTCCAGCCAGGTTTACTCACGCGATTAAAAAAGACTGGAAAATTGCTCTGGCCTGTGCATTTGATGGGCGAGTGACTGGGACTGCACCTGTTTATAGAATTCTTTAAGGGGTTAATTATGAGCATTTATACAGACAATGGTTACGAGAGCCGCCGCGACTATCTAGAATCACTCGCTGATGATTTTGGATTAAAACTGGATGTTGTACTTACACTTGCCTGTTTTTTGGGTGCATCAGAGGATTTTGACGGGCTAGTAACTGAGCTGGACAATATATCTATGCTGGAAGAATACCAGCGCGACTAGCAATACTGACGAGCCGTTATGCGGCGAAACGGGCTATGCCCGTCTATTGCAAACACTTAAGGGGAAATTATGCAATTAAGCTACCAAGTGCAACATTTTACGCTTTGCGATGGTTGGGTCAATTGCTGGCTTGACGACAACGAAAACCTGATTATTTTTAGCAGCGAGAAAAAAGCAAGGGATTATTTAGAGTCTTATATTCAGGATCAGCATGAGTGTGTCGATCAGGGATTGATGGATTATAAATATTCAATTGATGAATACAGAGTGGTTACAGTTAAATATTAATTTTTTGCAAACCAAGGGGATAACATGAAACAAAACGTTACTTTTAGTGATTTTATTGACGCTTTCAGAGGCCGCGGTAACCAGTTTACATATGACGGGCTGGCCTTGTTGTTCGATTATCTGGAGTCATACGAACAAGATACGGGCGAGGATCTGGAACTGGACGTGGTGGCCTTGTGCTGTGACTATGCAGAGTCAACCGCCGCCGAGTTGATCGACCAGTACGACATATTCGAGAACGGCGAGCCGGAGGATGAGGACGAAGTAAAGGCCGCGATAATCGAATATCTGGAAAACGAAACGGCGTTTTTAGGCGTGACAGATAGCGGCTCGTTTGTTTACGCGCAATTTTGAGGGGCTTGCAATGTCTAAGACATGTGTTGATTTAATCATAGTTAAAGAGCCGGACGGGTTTATGGCTATTAGTGGGGAGGATAGCGGCCTAGAATACTTGACCGACAAAGCCGGAGATAATCTATTCGATCAATTCGATGATGCTATTCAGGTCGCAATTGATTACTTGCAGTCATTAAAAAGGGGTTACTAATGAAAATCTATTTGGCAAAAAATAGTAACGCATATGTGAGCTTTGAAAAGCTGGAAGGATCGCAGCTCTGGTATATCGTGCGGCTGTACGATACAACTGGGCAGCTCCTGGACAAGGTGCGCTGTGATAACTATAAAAACTCGCTCGCTTATTTAAAGAGCTTCAGGTTAATTATGAAGGGCTTATGATGGACATTAACAACAAAGACATAAAGCAAAAAATAATTCAGGCTTGCGAAAACTTCGCGCTTAATGAGTGGCTTTCAGATTACCCAGAGAATTTATCTTACGATGAGATTTTGGCATTACTGGAGGTCGACAAATGGAGCGATCCGCGACCGGATGATTATGAAAGGCCGCAGGTTACAGAATGCTACCTAATCGAAGGCCATAGCGGGGATCAAATAGCGGGTTTTATAAGTGATACTTATTATTCAGCGGTGCGAATGATGAAAGGGGTTATCAATGAGCTTTGATCTACACGCGCGGCAGCGTAAACAATGGCTGCACGATATGCAACACGAAGGCCGGATTTTGCCAGCAGTGGGCGCGGTATTATTCGCGCTCGCTTTTTTATTGTTTTGTTTTGTCTAAGGGGAAATTATGAGGTATTACGAAGCTATACATAACGAAAGCGTGGAAGGTTTTGATATTGAGTTATCAGTAACCCCAGAAGATGAGTGGCCCGATTGGGATTTTCAAAGTGAAGAGGATAAGCTGGAGGTTTTCCGCAAAATTGAAAACGGTTTTTATGCGTGGTTTGTTGTTAAAGTTACGGCCTCAAAAAATGGGATCGAACTAGCGAGTGATTATCTGGGCGGCAATTTGTACGACAAGGCATCCGATTTTGTCGCGGACGAATATTATTCGGATATGGTGAAAATTGTTATTAAAGAGGCCAAAGAAGTTATCCAGAAACTAACAGAGCAAACAACTAATTAAGGGGTTTTTATGTTTAATAATTATTACGAGTACGATATTGGCGTACATTTTCTTTCCGCGATGATTAACAACGACTACAGCGGCCTTGAAGATGATGAAGAAAAACAGTTAAACGATTTTTTAGACGGGTTGCCAGTAAAAAACGGCGTATGGGATTGCGCGGACGATGTAGATTTTGTGCGCTGCGAAGTAAGCGGACTATATAACGACTGTATTGCTGTGCGCTTATGGTTTACGGAGGCCAAATAATGAATATTGAAAACACGCACCAATTAAAATTCGCGCTTAGGTGTGGTAAATATGCCTGGCCTGGCGGTTATCCTTGTTACTTTGTAACATCCGATGGCGCAGTTCTTTCTTACGAGGCCGTACTTGAAGAGCTAAGGCAGGTTATGTTCTCAATTAAGCATC
>Ga0316221_1003814_pt1 | contig 11972 bp, 7 predicted proteins | sample TBH18007metaG_FD_206003 | JGI IMG/M metagenome (GOLD analysis project Ga0316221, IMG submission 206003) | Freshwater microbial communities from Trout Bog Lake, Wisconsin, USA - TBH18007 | ecosystem: Environmental > Aquatic > Freshwater > Lake > Hypolimnion/Profundal zone | place: USA: Wisconsin... | reverse complement strand
AAAGACGTTGAAAGCCTTGTTAAGGTTGAACTTACGCAACACCAATTCGATGTTTTAGTTGATTTTTGTTATAATGCTGGGAAAGGCAATTTAGCCTCATCAACTCTGCTTAAATGCGTTAATGCAAGTCAGTTTGATAAAGTTCCTGCTGAGCTTCAGAAATGGACCCGTGGCGGCGGTAAAGTTTTGCCTGGTCTTGTACGTCGTCGCAATGCAGAAGCAGATTGGTGGACAACAGGAGCTAAACCCATTGAAGAGCAAGAACAGCGTTTTACGCCAGATGCGCCAAAACAGCCTACAATGGCAGACAGCAAACAAGGAAACACGGCTCTTGTTACTTCGGCCTTGGGTGCTGCGGGAGCCGCCAAAACAGTCACCGATCATGCGTCAGACATTGTTGGTCAAGCGCAGTCAGCTAATGATCTCATGACGCAAATACAGAGTTTGCTGTCAAACACTAATTTTGACATCATGATTGCTGTTGTGGTGGCTGGGTTCGCAATCTGGTATTTCCGTAAACAGCACATGGAGGAGCATGGCGTATGATCGCTTTTTTTCTCACACCAATAGGCCGTTATCTCGCCATAGCGATCATTGCCATAGCGGTGCTTGGTGGGGTATACTACAACATTAAATCAAGCGCGGTGGCTGAATATGAAGCTAAAGCAACTCAAGACGCTCTCCAAAGGACGGACGACGCTATTGCTGCTGGCGATGCCGTTGCTCGTGACCCTGCAGGGGTGCGCGACGATGACAAGTTTGAACGACACTAGCGCCTGCGGTGTTTGGACAGATATTACATGGTCAAAACAAGATACCGACTTAACAATAGAAGGTGTCAAACAAAATAACGCGCGCCGTGAGGCATACTGCAAGGGCTTTAAGCCATGACAACACCTGCTACAACGCCGCTCACCTATAATGGCTACGTCTCTCAAATAGCCACTATGGCTGTCGTTAATACGACAACAAGCAGCGGCGTTGTGGTGGGGGTTGACCCAGCATTTAATGCCATTATCCCGCAGATGCTCAATTATGCCGAGCTTCGCATTCAAAGAGATCTTGATCTCTTGCCATCACAAACAACCAATACGTCATATAATCTGACGTCAGGATCCAACACATTATCCATTTCCGTTAATGACTTTGTGACTTTGCAAACGGTAAGTCTTGTAAGCGGAACGGCTCAAATCCCTCTTTTGCCCGTCACAAAAGAATATTTGCAAAATGTGTGGAATGATTCGTCTTATTTATCCCAGCCCCAATATTTCGCTGTTTATGGCGGGGATTTGGCAACGGCTGGCAATACGTCTCAGAATATTATAGTTGGCCCTTATCCTAATTCTGCTTATCCATTAGTGATCACGGGCACGATCCGTATGCCAACTCTGTACCAATATGCTACTCCAAGCCAAGCTGGCACAAGCACGACCTTTATATCGACATATTTGCCCGACATGTTGATCATGGCATCGATGGTTTACATCAGTGCTTATCAACGTAACTTTGGCCGCATGTCGGATGATCCTGCGATGGCGCAAAGTTATGAAGGCCAGTATCAAGTTCTTCTTCGTGGCGCGACAGGCGAAGAATACCGCAAGAAATTTGAGGCATCTGCTTGGACATCTTATTCAGCTTCTCCACCTGCAACACCTACACGGGGGCAATAAATGCCTCATGCTTCGGTAAAAATAACACCAGGTGTCGATCAAAATGAAACGCCAGCACTCAATTCTGCTGGGCTTTCTTTTACGAATTTGGTTCGTTTTGTGCATGATCGCAATGGCATTGGTTTGGTTCAAAAACTTGGCGGGTGGTTAACATATTTACCTAATAAAATTGGCTCAATTGTTCGCGCTTTATGGGCATGGGAAGATACAAATGCGAAACAATGGCTTGCTGTTGGCGCTGAATATGGAGCTGGCAATACCAATACATTAAGCGTCATTAATAATGGCAATAGAACAAATATTACTCCTCGAACAATAGAGGACAATGTTACGCCAGTATCAGTGTCAACAACGTCTGGTAGTAATGTTGTAACAATTAATGACTCAGGCGCTACTATCACCAGCTATGATTCAGTATTTATCAAAACTCAAATTTCCGTTGGCGGTCTTATATTATACGGGTTTTATCCTGCAATTACAGTTGGAACAGGCGCATTTGACATTCTCGCAACGGATGCTCTTGGTAACCCTGCTTATGCTACCAGCACTGTTACTGATGGTGGCGCTGTCGCTCTTTTTAATGTCACCAGTGGAAGTGCGTCAGTTACTGTCACCCTAAATAATCATGGTTATGTCTCAGGAAACACATTTCCTGTTCTTGTTTCAACAACTGTTGGCGGAATTACATTCTTTGGTAATTACATCGTCCAAAGCATAACTGATGCTAATAATTTTGTAATTACGGGTTCAACAACAGCATCATCAACTACAACTGGTTATATGAACAGCAATCAAGCCCAATATGATTATTATATTGGGATTGGCCCTGTACCTGCAGGTACTGGATATGGCATTGGCGGATATGGATCTGGTGGATATGGCACAGGGACAGCTATTACACCTACAACGGGTAATCCTATTCAACCAACAGATTGGACTATGGACAATTGGGGCCAAATATTAATTGCATGCCCCGTTGGCGGTGCAATTTATTATTGGGATCCAACATCAGGGAATCCTATTGCAACTGTTGATAATGCTGGCCCCGTTGTTAATGACGGTATTTTTGTGGCCATGCCGCAGCGCCAAATTGTGGCATGGGGCAGCACATTAAATGGCATACAGGATCCATTACTTCTTCGCTGGTGCGATATTAATGATTTTACCAGCACATCAAGTTGGATTGCATTAACGACCAATCAGGCTGGATCTTACCGCATACCAAAAGGATCAAAGATTGTTGGCGCTATTCAGGCTCAACAACAAGCTTTGATTTGGACGGATATTGGGTGCTGGGCGATGCAATACATCAATCAGCCCTATGTTTATTCATTCAACGAGATCGGCACAGGTTGCGGTCTTATTTCAAGAAAAGCAGCAGCTTCCCTGAATAATGTCATTTATTGGATGGGGCAAAGCCAATTTTGGACATATTCATCAGCGGGTGTTGCCCCATTGCCTTGCCCTGTTTGGGATGTGATATTCCAAGATTTAGATCAAACAAATCTCAGTAAAATTCGCGTTGCCGTTAATTCAAACTTTGGCGAAATATCTTGGTTTTATCCAAATATTAGCGATGGCGGAGAAGTAAACGCATATGTGAAATATAATGTTTATCTCCAGCAATGGGATTTTGGCACATTATCTCGTACGGCTTGGATCAATCAAAGTGTCCTTGGTCCACCGATTGGTGCATCATCTGATCAATATATTTATCAGCATGAGACATCGCCAAATGCGGCATATAATGGCGTCAATGATCAGCCGATGATGTCAAGTTTCCAGACTGGTTATTTCGCTTTAAGTGAGGCCGATCAAAAGAACTTCATCGATCAGGTTTGGCCAGACATGAAGTGGGGGTATTATAACGGCGAAAGCAATGGTGGTGCCGTTTATCAAAATCCAACAGCAACAATCAATTTGACATTCTATGCGGCTGATTACCCTGGCGACACACCGCAGGCTTATGGCCCATATACTTTAACACAAGGCACAGAATGGATAAGCCCTCGCATGAGGGGACGTCTTATCTCAATCCAAATCAATAGCAGCGACGTAGGGAGCTGGTGGCGTATAGGTAATATGCGTTATCGGTTCCAAGCAGACGGGAAATTCTAATGGCCAGTTTAGATGATGTCGTCACGACATCTAAAAACATCGTGACGGCTCTTAATACTTCGTCTCAGACCAATTTGGCTATTAATGGCACAAAAACATATGTGGCTATTTCGGCTAATACTTTGGTTAATCAGGGCGCAAGCCGAATTGTTCGTGTAAGTGTCATTGTAACGGGATCAACAACTGGCTCTTTATATGACGCCTCATCTGTCGCTGGTGCTGTAAGTGGAAATATTGTCGCAACAATCCCCGAAGCTGTTGGCATTTATGAAATGAATATTCCCACAATTAATGGTATTGTGGTCAAACCAGGCACGAGCATGGTTGTCGCTGTGGTCTATTCATAATGAAGAAAGTGCGCTAAAGTGGCTGAAATTATCGGAGATCGCAGATGCCCCTAAAACATGGATTTTCGCATGAAACTATTTCATCGAATATCAAAGAAATGATCCATGCTGGGCATCCTCGCAATCAAGCCATTGCTGCTGCATTAAATACCGCACGCGAATATCGTCCCCATAAAGCTTTTGGTGGTGAAGAGGTCACAACGACCACACAAGGCCCACCAATGAAACTCTTTAGCGGCCCCATCCATAGTGCTGTTGCTGGCCGCACAGATCACCTTCCCATGCACGTTCATAGCGGATCTTACGTCATCCCTGCCGACATCATATCGGCAATGGGCGAAGGTAACACAATGGCTGGCTTTAGGGCTGCTCGTCGCATATTTGGCGGCACGCCATATGGGCAAAAGAAAATGCCTTATGGGCAGGGAGCTGGTCCTTATGGACAGGGTGCTGTCCCATATGGGCAGGGCGAAGGTCCATATGCTTCCCAACCTGTTAAACACGCCGCAGGCGGCAAGACCGATGCCGTTCCTGTTGTTGTTGCTGGCGGTGAATATGTCATCCATCCCGCAGATGTTACCCGTCTTGGTCATGGTGATATTAATGCTGGGCACAAAATTTTGGACGCATTTGTGAAAAAAATGCGCGCAAAAACAATTAAAACTTTACAAAAACTTCCAGGTCCAAAAAAAGATTGAGGGGTCTTTTAATGTCTGAAGAGCTTAAAATTCGCATTGGTACGCCGCAAGATGTTGACGAATTAATGGCGTTATCAATGGCTGCATGTGATGAAAACGGGTTTGTTAATCCTAACCCAGTTAAGATTTTAAAAGAACTTTGGCCAGCATTGAACCTTGAAGAGGGTTTGGTCGGAGTTATTGGAAAAGAAGATGGAATCATTGAGGGTGGCATCCTTCTCAGAGTGGGAACAATGTGGTATTCAGATCAGAAGGTTTTGGAAGAAAAAGCAATCTTTATCCATCCCGAATACCGCAGTGCCAAAGGGGGGAGGGCCCGCAAGCTTTGCGAGTTTTCAAAACAGGTGGCGGATTCACTCGGTATTCCCTTGATTATCGGTGTCCTGTCAAACGATAGAACAGAAGCCAAAGTAAGGCTTTATGAGCGGCAATTTGGGCGGCCAAACGGTGCATTCTTCTTGTATGGTGCAACAACTGGCCACGCTGTAGCGGAGCAATAAATATGGGCGGCGGTAAATCATCTACATCTACATCGAGCGTGACTATCCCACCCGAAGTCCTAGCTCGATATAACAGTGTTAATGCCACCGCCGAGCAAGCTGCTCAAACGCCTTTCCAGCAATATTCGACTGATCCTAATGCCTTTGTTGCGCCAATTAATTCGACGCAACAGGCTGGCATTAATCAAATCGCCAATTCGGCTAATGCAGCCCAGCCATATTATGGTGCGGCAACTGGATTAACTATGGCTGGCGCTGGCCCTGCTAACCTTGGCGGTCTCAATACGGGGCAATATATGTCACCGTTTTTGGGCAGTGTTTATGGGACAGCTTTAGCTGGTCAATCTCAACAGAATGCGCAGCAACAATCTAATTTGGCTGGCCAAGCCATCACTTCAGGTGCTTTTGGCGGTGATCGATCAAATATTGCCCAAGCTAATTTGGCTTATCAACAGAATTTAGCAAATAATCAGACAAATGCTAATTTGCTAAATACTGGTTATCAGAATGCGCAATCAGTAGCTCAGCAACAGCAAGGCGCTCAATTAGCTGCACAGCAGGCAAACCTCGCTCGTCTTACTGGCGCTGGCCAGCAATTGGCGGGCCTCGGCGCTGGCGTACAGACAGCCGCACAAACGGGCGGGCAGAACGTGCTTGCCGCAGGTACTGTTCCGCAACAGACCCAGCAGGCAGGCCTCACAGCCCTTTACAACCAATTCCTACAACAGCAGGCTTATCCATTCCAGACAGCGCAATTCCTCGCAAACATTGCCGAAGGCACGGGCGCGCTGTCTGGTTCAACCACAACAACAACGCAGCCATCCTCCTTCTTCTCTGATCGTCGTCTTAAGCATGACATTAAAAAGATTGGCGAAACAAAAGACGGCCTGCCAATCTACAAATTTAAATATAAAGGCGATCCGACAGAGCAGACCCATGTTGGTTTTATGGCTCAGGACGTTGAGAAGGTGCATCCAGAGGCAGTTGGCATGTCACACGGCTACAAGACCGTTGACTATGATAAGGCCACAGAAGGTCGCCATCACCGTTATGCGGGCGGTCTTATCCCTAATCATATGGGCGGCCCTGTCAGCGAAGGCCATGCTGGCGAAGAATATGCCCGTGGTGGTTATGCGTTAGACGGCGCTGTTGTTGACCCCACAGATCTCAAAGCCATTTTAGCTGCTCAACAGCAAATGTATGCCCCATTTGCACAAAATGGCATGAACATATCTGGCGTGCCTGGCGCTGGTAAAGGCATTGTTCCAGCTGCTAATTTGCCCGTGCCAAAACTTGTCACGTCAAACTTTAAACCGCAGCAACAGCAATCTGGCCTGCAACAACTATCTTCAGCTGCCAATCAATTAAATTCAAGCGGCGACACGGCTCAAGGCCTTTGGAATAAGGGCGTTGCTGCTAAAAATTGGCTTGATAAACCAAGTTCAAACGACAATTCATCTGAATCAAACCCAAACACAACTGTTAGTATGGGTAATAATGTCAATATGAAACAGGCTGAAATGCCTCAACAATATGATGACCCTAACCAAGTTTCAGGTCAGTATCGTGGCGGGTTAGTGCGCGAGCATCATATGTATGGTAATTCAGTCGGCGATGGTTCTGACATGCAATATGATGATCAGAAGGGTTATATGGGGTTTCTTGGCCTCGGTAGTGCGCAGCAATTATCACCTCAGCAACTGCAATCAGAACAAAAAGATATGTCTGAGGGAAAAATGCCGAGCCAGCCTCCTTCAGGCGCCGCTCAGATGCTCAAGGGTGCTACAGACATTTATTCCTTAGGTAAGGGCGCAAGCGGTCTTTATGATAAGGCTATGAGCGCGCTTAAGAGCGTAACAGGCACTCCTGCTGCTGATGCTGCGGCTAAGACTGCGTCAACTTCTAATGCTGGTCTTGCTGGCGCCGCTGATAAGGCTGCCGCAACATCAACAGAAGGCCTCGGCAAGGCAGTGACTAGTGACACATTGGCGCCAAGTGCAACTTCTACTGCTGCTGCGCCTATTACTGAAGCTGCTGCTGATGCCGCAGCTCCAGCTGTTGCTGATGCGGCTACCGCTGGCGCAGCTGATGTTGCAGCTGCCGCAGCTCCTGAAGCTGTTGCTGATTTGGGATTAGGCGCTGCGGCTGATGTTGGATTAGGCGCGGCTGCATCTGATCTTGCGCCATTGTTAATGTTTGCAAGCCGTGGTGGTGTTATTCCTCGCGAGCATCATGATGGCCCAAATGATACTAACAATCAAAGTAACGTAGTTGGCGATGGCCAGACTGATACAACAGATCAACCCCAATACAAAATACAACCTCAAGATCTTGAGGACATGCCAGATTATAAACAAGACGTTATTAAAACAATTTATGATGGCGAAAGCGGTGGTCGTTACAATATATTGAATGGTGGCCAATCAACATTTGATACTAATGGTCCTCATCCTAATGTTATTGGCAAAAATGGACAAAGCACAGCTGCAGGCGCTGGTCAGTTTATAAATTCAACATGGAATAATATTACTGGTGGCGCTCCAATGACAAAAGGTTATCAAGATGCCGCAACATGGCAGCTTGCCAGCCAAGATTATTTTAAGAGAACAGGCCGAGATTTAGATACTGATGTGCAAGAAAAAGGTTTCTCTCCAGAAATCAAAAAAGTTCTTTCACCTACTTGGACATCACTTCAAACAACTGGACAAAAAATTGGCAACGCAATTTCTGGTGGATTAAGCGGTGCAAAGAACTTTGTTTCAGATATTATTTCACCATCTCCTGCAAATGCTCAAACACTTAATCAACAAGGTGGCCAGCAGCAACAGGGCACTGATTGGGAAAAAATTGTTGTCCCATTATTGTCTGGTATTGGCGGCATGGCTAACTCAAATAGCCGTTATCTTGGTGCAGCCATTTTGCAAGGCCTTGGCGCTGGTGCAAATGCATATGAAAATGTGCTCACGAACCAAGCTCAGCGGGGGTTAACTGGCGCTCAGACAGACATTGGTAATACCGTTGCGGCTTCTAATGCCCAAACTATTGCTCAAAAATCTTCATATATTGATCCAGCTACAGGTCAACCTTGGATTATTCTTGCGGATGGCAAAACTCGTGTTACGCCTCAACAATGGGTTGCTCTTGGTAGGCCTCCACGTTTTGGCGATATACAAGCTGGTATTGCTATTAACAAAACATTTGGAGGTGCTGGCGCTTCTGCAGCTAATGCTTCCGTCCCAGATGTATCAAAATTAAAGTCTAATAATATTGGCGCTCCAGACGTTCAAAATATACAAGGCGCTCAAAATACATCTCAAACTCCTTGGGGTATTGGACAGGCTGGCATAAGACAGCTTCAATTAGATAATAATTCTATGCAAAACAATATGCCACTTAGAGCTCAAACTATTAAAAATAATGGTGACATAATGTCAAATGTTACTGCAGATTATAATAATGCAGTTAACCAAGGTTCCACATTAAATATTTTAACACATCAGTTACTTGCAGAACCAGAAACTGGAATTACAAGCCCTGGTGTTTTATCAGGAATTAAAAACCAAGCTCTTAATTCTTGGAATAGCCTTATGACGTCTATCCCTGGGGGCGGTGGAACTCAATTTGTTATTAACCCAGATGATCTGAATAAAGCAACATATGCTGATAAATTGTCTAGAGGAATTGCATTTGCGCAAACAAGTGGAGCTGATCAGCATTCACTTCAATCTTTACAAACTGCATTAACAGCACAGCCAAACTCATCTATCCCTAAAGATGTTGCTCTTGATATTGTTTCAAGCATGTATGCTGATAAACAAAAACGTATTGATAAATATAATTACATACAAGACGTTATACAGGCAGATGCCAATAGCGGAGGGTATGGCAATTATAATTTAGCAAATGCATTAAGGGCATTTAATGTTGATCATAGCGATGCTCAATATCAAAACGAAAAACATAATTTTAGAAACTTACTTGGACCTGTTGATAGCAATGGAAATGCAATTCGAGATTCAAAAACAAATATACCAAAATCTGCTCCGATGGCTTTTGGAACTGATGGAAAACCTGTCCCATTGTTTGACCTTGTGGCCAATCCAACATTATCTCCAAGAGGAGAAAAAATTAAACCTTTGGTCGAGAAGTTAAGTAATTCACCTTATCTGTCTCGTTGGATTAACAATAATTAGGAGCCTTAAATGCCAAATAATTCTCCTAATCAAGATGATGATCTGCAGCAATTTATGAACGAAATAAAGGCGGCATCTTCGGGTCAACCGTCTTCAGCCCCTGTCCAAACAGCAGTTGCAGCTCCTGTTCAATCATCTGATCCTGATATGGATGATTTTACATCAGAAATTCAAAAAGCGACAAATGCAGGTTCGCCTAGGGGTAATGTTTCTGCCCCATTAAGTTCACCAACGGAACAGGCTGGCCCAAAAAATTGGGCACCTACGGTTGCTGGAACGCCAGAGAATCCTACGCCTTGGGCAACTGTTGCTAAAAGTGCCGCTCAAAACATTATCCCCTCAACAGGGCGGGCTGCGCTTGGTATTTACGAAGCATTTCGTCACCCAATGGATACGGCAAGCACACTTGGTAGCATTGTGTCTGGTATTGATTCCAAGATTGAAGGTTATGCTGGAAGGCAACAAGACCCAACAGAAAAAGCTCAAAAAGAAGCTGTTGTTAATGCTCTTATGCAAAATTATGTTGATAGATATGGTGATATAGAAAAAGTAAAGAACACCCTTTCAAATAATCCAGCTGATCTTCTTTTAGATGCTTCCACAATATTTGCTGGCCCACAGATGGCTCTTGGCGAAGGTGCTGGGGTTGCTGGCTCTATTGGTAGGGCATCTGGCATAGCAAGCCGTGCTCTTAATCCACTTAATCCTGCAGGTATTTTAACAAAAACACTTGATGTAGCTGCTCCAGCATCAAAAACAACGTCTCTTAATTCTAATGTTGACAATGCAATTAAGACAGCCACAAACGGTAAACTATCTGCTCAGGATTTTATTGATCCTAATAATCCAAGTTTACGTTCAAATGCTGAACAAATTTTTGGTTCTAAAGGCGTAAATCCAGCTTCTATTAATGAGGCAACATTACGTTCATTTAATGCACCAGCTCCAGAACCTGTTGTTGTTGGCAAACCAGCTCATCCAATGGCACAACAAGCTGTTGATAATGCTGTAAAGGATGGGCACGTTCAAGCAGCGGCAACAGGAGCTGATCTTGTTGGTGCTCCAGCACCATCTCCAACTAATCTCGCCGAACAATTAGAAAATTCATATATTAATTCATATAATGGATATAGACAGGCCTATGATAAGGTCTCGGGTAATACGGGCACATTTGATCCATCTATTGGCCAAACTGTAATGCCTGCTATTAGTGCGGAATTAAAATCATATAAATTGCCATCAACTCCAGAATTAATGGCAAAAAATGTAGATTTGCCGCAAGCAAATCAAGCATTACAATATGTAAATGACCGTCTTGTCTCTAATGATATGCCTCTTGGTTCAGACATTAACATGAGCAATCTTGACCGCGTACGTCAGGGTTTAAATTCATTTTTGGTTAATGCTGAAGGATCAGACAAGCAGGCTGTTAGAGCGATCATAGATGGTTACGATAAAAATATTATTAACTCAGCTCAAAATGGATTATTTTCTGGAGATGGTGATGCAATAGTCAATGATATGAACAATGCTCGTCAATTGTTCAAAAATCATATGGATACATTCAATAATCCAACAGGTAATAATTCATATATCGCAAAAGCAACAAAACAATTTTCCAATGATCCAAATGGATTCCAAAAAGATCCAAGTGGAATTATTACATCTCCTTCATCTACTGAAGTCCATAATTCAGTCCAAGCTGGTATTGGTAAAGCTTTATTAGATCCTGCAAAGGGTCCAGATCTTTATAATAAACTTTTGAACGCGATGGGTGGTTCTGGCTCAGCTGGCGAACAGGAATTAAATAATTTTATTCGCCAATCCATGATGGAATCACAGAATGGTGTTTTAAAATTAAATCCAGATAAAATTGATGCAATGATTAATACGCCTAATGGTGTGGCTCAGAGAGTATTTTCGCCACAAGAATTATCAACCATTCGTCGCATTAATTATGGGCGCCGTGTCTTGATGTCAAAGCCAACGGGTCCAGCACACGCTGGTTCATTGGCCTCTGATCTCGGCGGTCAATTAGTTCGTGCAGCTGGTGCTTCGGCCTTTGGTCATGTTGTGGGGGGATACCCAGGCGCTGTTATTGCTGGTACGGCTGAGCGTGGTGCAGAAGGTTTGCTTGCTAAACGCAGGATTGCTCAAGCTATGAGAGGTGCTCCAAATGCACCTAACAAAATTGGCGCCCTTGGCAACTTAGGTCGTGCGGCTGTTAATCCAAAAATTACCGATACTCTTTACCAACTTCAGCAAGGCAATCAATTGCAACCACAAGCCGATGGTGGGCGTATTGAACGCGCATCTGGTGGCCGCATAATTGACCATGAAGCGGAAGCAGACCATCTTGTGCGCGCAGCTGAAATGGCTAAAAACAAAGTCAATCAATCCACAGAGAAGCTTCTCAACGTGCCAGATGAGGCCATCATCAAGGCTC
>Ga0316221_1003807_pt1 | contig 11999 bp, 10 predicted proteins | sample TBH18007metaG_FD_206003 | JGI IMG/M metagenome (GOLD analysis project Ga0316221, IMG submission 206003) | Freshwater microbial communities from Trout Bog Lake, Wisconsin, USA - TBH18007 | ecosystem: Environmental > Aquatic > Freshwater > Lake > Hypolimnion/Profundal zone | place: USA: Wisconsin... | reverse complement strand
TCGTAACCACTGCTTAACGCACCAAGCCCACCCAAAGCACCCAGACCAATTCGACCCAAAGAAGGCAACGCGCTCTTGGCAATGTTGCCCGCAGTCTTGGCGCTACCTTTGATCTCATTCATGATCGGAGTGTTGGGGTTGCGCTCATACTTGGTCAAATCGATGCCTGCTTGTGCAGGGGTTCTGGAGGTGGTGAATTCGCCAGTTTCGCGAAAAACGCCTGGCTTGCCTGCAACCATCTCCACACGAGGCTTTGTCTTTACCTCTTCAGGCTTGAACTTGATTTCCTTGAGTGCGTCTTGAACTTCGGACATGGTGCGGAGCTTTACAGGAGCGGCACCAGGGTTCACCGCACGCCGTGCATTCGTCACTTCTTTCTCAAGATCTGACAAATGCAAATCCAATGTGTGAGGCACTTGGCTGTTCAAATAACTTTGCATGCTCATCCGAGTCGATGGCCGATTGATGTTTTGATCCAATCCCATTACTTGGCTGTAGATGTTAGGCACCAAAGGAAGAACCTTTCTGCCTGTCTCAATGCCTGCGGCAGTCGACGCCCCAGTAACAGCGCCCAGTGTTCCTAAAACGCTTTTCTGCGCGTTCTGAACGCCAGGTAAACTTCTCGGATCACTGTCATCAATTTGTTTGTTTGTATGTTGCTTTTCAGCATCTGCCACTTCGTTTGTATTGAGCTCGCTACCATCAAACGCTTTGCCAGATTTTTCCGTATCTTTGGCCGTCTCTTCATAAGACTTGCCAGACATAGGGTTGGTATCTGTAGGCTTGTTTGTATAGTTCCCGCCCTCGAACTGACTGATCGCTTTTGCAATCTGTTCAGCAGAGCCTTCTGGGAAAGGATCGTTGGGGCTCTTCAATCCCAATACCTTAGCCATGTGCGCTTTGTAATTGGCTCTGGAATCTTCATTGTTGTCACCCTTAGGCGTATATACATCAATGAACTTGTCAGGCGTGTTGAGGCCACGTTTAAGCTTGGCGCTGATGTCGCCAACCAAAGCTTTGTGACCATATTCAGGGTCTTGGAAAATAGCAAATCCAGTGTCAGGATCAACAGCAACTTGGCCTTCGTAAGTCACGCCTTTCGGTGGTCGCAGATTGCCAGGGTTGTTGTAATACGATGATAGAGGTGCATCACTAGCCATTAAGGTTTCTCCCCTGTATCAACAAATTTTCCAGTCTTCTCATCCTTCTCCCACCAATTACCATTCATCCCAACGATGCGTGATTTTCTGGAGGAACCTTGATTCTGCTTAGGCTGTCCTTGTGACTCTTCCTTCGACTGTCTCGTGGAATAAGGACTGTAGTAATCTGGCGTGTCATACATTGGCTTACCCAATGCAATTCCACTGTGCTCTTTTGCAAACTTGCGTTGCATTTCGTAGAAGTTTTCATCAGCGCCAACGCGACGTGCATCAGGCTTTTTGGTCAAAATGTACTGATACTTGTCGACGTTGTTGCGCTCGTTGTGAGCCATCAAGTCAAGAATGGTGACCAAGGCTTGTTGGCTGTTGTAGACACCTGGTGTCGCTGTTTGTTGTAACGCTGTAAACGCATCCGTTGGATTAACAGCACCGCTACGCAGAGCCACCTGCTGTTGAGCCAACAACTTAGCCAAAGTTTCGAACTCACGGCGTGCCTCAGGCGTCATCATGCCTCGACGAACCAAGTCGTCAGCACCTCTGAAGAGCTCTCCAAACTTACCATCTGCGGCGGCTCGGCCAACAATCTCAAATGGATTGTCTCCACCGAACATGCCCAACAACCTTTGCATCTGTTGCTGTCCTGTAAGCTTGACCTCTTTGCCGTTTTCGTCTTTAACAACAGCGTCTTTCAGGCCCTTACCCAAAGTCAAGTCACGAATGTCACGCATGATTGACATCCGAGGGATGGCTTGATCATGTTCACCTTTCATTCGTTGCTCATCGGTCAAACCAATCTTTTGTTGGTCTTGAGCGTAGTTGTCAATCAACTTTTGCTTTTGATCGCGTGTCATCCCCGCCCATGTTGCCTCGTCCGTCTGTGGTGGCTTGGCCGCATTCAGCGTTTGCTCATAAAGAGCTTGCTTTTGCTTGATTTCATTGGGGTCAGCGTTAGGGTTAGCACCCGCTTGAATAAAGTCTTTGAATGCTGAATCAAGGCGTGGGTATTGAGTAGAAAGCTTTTCAGCCTCCCCAATCGTACCAACACGACCCTTGGCTTGATCCCAATATTGTTTGGCTGATTTAGCTACTTCCGTGTCGTTTCCAAGAGCGGCAATACTTGTATAAGTATCCTCATCCATTGGTTTTTTACTTGACTTCCAAGCATTAAACAGTTGATTTTGTTTAATTCTTTGATTGAGCAACATGTTGGCTTGCTCGCGATTGATCTGCATCTGAGCGATAGGTGCCATCTGAGCGCGCTTGTTCTCTACGTTCTCACCCAAAGCCTCGGACGCACTACCCAAAGATGCTAGAAAGCCTCCCAATTGTGGTTTGGCAAATCCTGCCGCAACCTTGTACCAATTGGGCTCGTCATATCGATGTTGGAGCTCGTTAATCTTTTGATCAGTGATATCTCTAAGCTTTTGCAAATCTTGCTCAGAAAGACCTTGTGGGTTGACGTTGGCCAACCCACCACTAAACGTGTAGTCTTTTAAATCATCTTTTGCCATTAAGCTCTCCTAAGGGGCAAAGCACCCAAATTGCGAGTTGATCTACAACCAATCGCTCCACCTGATTTGGCTTTAACTAAACCACCTGAAGCGCAACCCATACTGTAATTACACATATTGACTGCACTTCCACAGCATCTTGTGCAAGGTGTGCCAGAGAAAAGGTTTTTGATTGAACTGTATCCACACTTGACCAATCCACTCAATGTTGAGCAACTTGCGATACCTTTTGCCAAAGCACCGAGAGATCCTGCCGCAGACAGTGGAGACATGCACATGGTGGTCTTCACTGTAGTAGGAATGCTCTGTCCTTGCATCAAGCTTGCCAACTTGGACAACTTGGTGAAGTCGTAGCACTGAGCGTTTTGTTTGATTTGTTGGCACTGAGCACCAAGGGTGGCCAAAGCATTGATACAAGCAAGGTTTTGAGCCGCCGCTTGAGTTCCAAGGGTTCCCATTCCGATACCCGCCGCTTGCTCCGCGGCCGCTTGTCTTGTGGCCGCACAAGCCGCAGTTTGACCTGCCGCAATCTGAGCTTGATTCTGAGCTGTTTGACCTTGAACGGTGGTGTTTGCCAACGCACCCAATGCGCTTTCTTTGGCCTTGGCCGCACACAGTGCTTGGCCATACCCTTGAGTGAGCATGTTGCCAATCTGGGTGTTCAAACATTGCTCTGCATTAGCTGTAATCTGACCCAAAGCTTGGGCTCCGCGTTGTGATCCAAATTGACCAGAACCAACAATCGCTGAAGTTGCTTGGGGTGAAAGGTTTTGCTGAATGTTGCGTTGTGCGACATTCGACATGTTGGTGATCGCAGAATTGATATAAGGGCTCATGTAGCATTGTGCTAACTGACCCAAGTTCATCCCTTGCGATTGGCAAATCAAAGGCTTGGCCGCACACAATGGGCTTGCAGTGGTGGCCGCTTGTAAGTATGGAGCCGCCGCACCCTTGATGTTTTGGTTGGCCGCACATCCAAGATAACTTTCACCTGTCTTGTATGTAGGCTGTGACGCGCCGAAGTTAGTCGATACAGAGCAAAAAGCTTGGCTTTGTAATGGTGTTGCGCCTATGTATTGAGCACACTTTTCGGCTGTTGAACCACACGTTGCTAACTGTTGAAGATAGTTCGTGTAGTACTGTGGCGCGCACGTCGACTTATTTTGTGATGATTGGAGTAAATTAGCCATGGCTTATTTCGTTCCCTTTTTTATGTAATCCAGTGGTGATTTAGCCTTAGGTGGTATTTTGTCCAAAGGAGCGGCTCGTTTGTGAGCTCGCAACTTTTCGCGCAATCCATCAAGAATCTCAGCACCGCGCTTATTATCCCCTCCACCAAGCGCCGTGACAAATGACGATGGGAATACATACTCACCGTCTGCGATTTTTGCAGGCACTGGGTTGCCACTGGGCTTACCATGGTGGGGTATTTGATGACGGAATCCATCCAAAACGTGCATTCCTGCTTTGCTAGATCCATCTCCAAGGGCTGAAACGGTCTCAGCATCCATAACGTAGTCACCGTCGTGGAGCATTGCAGGTATGTCGTCAGACTGTCCTGTACCGCCTCCACAAGCATAGTAACCTGTCAAACCTGTGATGAATTCAGGGTTGTGGCCCTTAGGTGTCGCACCCTTGTACTTGTCAGGCAAACCACCCTCAGCATGACCACAAATGCCTGATTTAAGCTGTTTTAAAGCTTGTAGTTCAGTTTTCACAGGACTAAGACTAACCCTTGATTTGTTAACCAACATTTCAGGATTGCAGTTCTTAGGATGAGGCATTTGCTTTTCTACATAGCAAGCAAACGTGCAAATGAAATCAGATGATTTGGGTGGCTTTTTACTTGTCACCGTGACATCTGGCAATCTGCAACATGAGCATTCATCAACACTACTTCCTGAAGAATAAGCAAGACCACCTTCAGCTTTCATGGTATCAGGTGCCATCTGCGTTAAACCCTTCAAGGCATCGATGTTGTAGTTTCCACCCTTGTTAGAGAGGAAACTTGCTTGACCACAAAGTGCAGGAGAAGTCGAGGCACCTAGTCCACCACCTGTGCATGCACCTTTTTTAGCTGTTGTCTTAGAACCAGTGTTTCCTGTTTTTGGTTTTACTGGAATCTTGGATTTTCCTTTGCCACCTTTTGGTTTGCATGGATTGCAAGGATCGCAACAGCATGGTGAGCAACATTCAGGCACACAGCAATCAATACAGCAATCCACACAACAGTCATAGCCACAATCTACGCAACATTCGTAACCGCAATCCACACAACAGTCAACAACGCAACAATCTGCAACACAGCAGTCTGAGACACAGCAGTCTGCAACGCAACAATCAGATACACAGCAGTCAACTACACAACATGTTGGAGTGCAACAGCTTGGAACACAGCAAGAAGGCACGCAACATGGAGGTGTACAGCACATTGGCATACAGCATGAAGGCACACAGCATGAAGGAACACAATTGGTAGGCGTGCAACCTGTGCAAGGTGTGCAACCTGTGCAACAGTAGTTATCAATACAGCATGAACCTATACAGCAAGAAGGTGCACATGAAAGTCCTGAGCAACATCCTGAAGGTGTGCAACTTGTGCAACCTGTGCAACTTGTGCAACTTGTGCAACTTACACAACCTGTACAACCTATGCACCCAGAACTTACGCACCCTGAAGATGCAACACATCCTAAGCATGAAACACATGAAAAGCTGTCAACAGCGCAAATAGCACATATTGCACAAGCCGCATCCGCAAATACGCACAAAAAGCTTGATGCACCGCCTGTTGCAACGTCTAGCGCCGCACTCAATAAACCACCACCACCATTGAATCCACGGATTACATGGCCTTCTTTAATGAGGCTAGAACCATCGTGAGGACTAACTAACTGAGCCCCTTGATTTCTGTTTTGATAACCGCCAAGATTGGTATTGTTCATAATTGGATCATCCAGTTATAGCCTCTGAGATCAGAAGGTTGAAACGAAACATTCAATCGTTTTGTCAAATGTTTTAAAAGCTCAATGATCCCACTATTGTCAGCTTGACCATACAAACGTACCGTTCCGTGCTTTTCAATACCATGAAAAAATTGGAGCAAAATCTTAGATAAAGTCAAAGGACTATCTTGAGTGAACAGATGTGTTGCATAAATCTTTGGGGCAATAGGTTCTAACAGTAAAACTGTATTGCTTTCATGCAAAAGATGACCGCCTTTTTTGAGACGGTCATGCACATGTTTTAAAACTGTATTTTCGTTTAATCCTCTTTGATGAGAATCAGCGCTAATGACTTCTGATGGTTTCAATTTGTTCTCCTGTTACTGTGGTGAGATAGACATCACGCCTGACATCACCTGTGCCCATTCTTGCCATGATTCAAAATTTCTATGATCAGGCACTCCAGATTGAACAAAATATCCAATCCCATTCATTCCATCTACCCAATCCCGCCAATGATCTTCGTCCACATGACCTAGTTGGTTTGGAGCAAAGAGCTCTTCCATAAGCTTGCAATACTCGTCCCAAGTCATGCCCCTTGGATCATACGTTATCATGGGTTACCTGTTCCACGAACGTCACCTGTCTCGACACTAAGCACGATTTTACCCATTTGGTAGTCGCCGTCGAATGTGTTTGATTCAAATCTCAAACGCATCTCACGACGCTGTTCGCGCATGTCAATTTTTAGTGTGGAGGACGTAAAGTTGTAGGGTGAGGATGGCTGATCTACATCGTCAGCATAGCCTTTACCAGTTACGATGACATCCATCGCTCCATTCTGAATAAAGTCAGGCTCAATACGCTCACAGCGTGTCCAATTGTTGTCCCCAAAAGATTGCAAAGCACCAACCAATCCGATGCCAGATCCAATAATTGGCGTCTCAAAAGCCGAATAAATTGCATCAACATGGTTCAACATGATCTGATTTGTGCCTGTTTCATGTTGCCAAATCGTATATCCGTTGATAGTTAATATTTCACTTGTGACGTTGGTGCTAGTTGGGTTGTAAACCGTATAGGTTCCAGTTCCACCTGTGCCACTTCCAAATCCTGTGATCACCATTTGGTTAGGAACATTAGTTCCTTGGACAATTTGACCAACAGCCAATGTGCCAAAGAAAACCTGACTTACAGTGAGCGTTGTTCCAGTTACAGAGCCTTGGAACTCAACAATTGTGTTGGGGTTGTAATCAGCCCAAATAGGCTTGGGAAACACTTCGGTAAAGATGCCTGCACAGCGTTGAGCACCTGGCGCTTGACCCGAGTCGTACCAAGTCTTTTCTCTGACGTTATAAATGATTGCGTCCGTGCATTCAGTGGCATCTCCCCTTGGGTAGAACCACCAAATCTCGCCATAACGAGGAACCTTTGTACACCATACCTTTTGACGATGTGATAGGTTCACATTGTCAAAAAAGTAGTTCTGATTCATTGAATTAGGAATCTCAGTAACAACACCGTTGTACATCAAGAATCTGTCAATTCCAACCCAATAGAAAATTCCGTCGTATTCAATCACTGACGAACTGGACATGATTGAAGACTGTTGAGTGATCAAATCATAACGCCAATAGAGGGTCGATGTACCCACGTTTTGAGGCGAGTAAGTCACACGAACAACAGAATCCAAAGTCCAAAATAGACCAGAAGGAGAAGTAGTACCGCCACGGAGAGGCAATCCTTTGACAACTTTAGTTGAGGCAACATTATTGGCATTTGAGTCTGCGCTTGTCCAATTGTTGAAATCCCCTGCCGCACAATTCTGAATTAACCCATTGTTTCCATATACAAAAAGATAGGGATACAACATGACAACACCACCAGAAACGCTGATGTTATTGTCAAAAGTCAGTGTCTGTGCGCCTGATGCAGTGGCTGAATTGTTAAGTGTTGCCGTCCACAGGTTGGCAGTCACTGACGCCAAAGCCGTAATCGATCCAACAAATCCTGTTCCTGATCCCAAAGTAATGGTGAATGTGTCACCGTACAGATAATTTGCACCGCCTGCTGTCAGCGCCACATTGGTCACTTGTCCACCACTAACCGTGATTGTGGCCGTAGCACCAGATCCAATCTGCTTACCAATCAAGGCCACGCCTGAGTTTGTTCCGTTCGGATAACCAGATCCAGTTGTGCCAATAGCCACGGTTCCGATTGGGCCGTATTCTTGAAGGGCAGATGAGACAACCGTTGTGTTGGAAGGTATGCCTGTGCCTGTCACCGAGACACCTGCTCCAATAGCCAAAATCGTTGATGAGAACGTCACAAGCTTAGAGCCTGAGGTCAAGGTACCTGAGGCCGTAAAAACGCCTACAGGAGCCAAAGAAGTGCCTGTAAACTGGCCAAACAATGGTCGAGTGTTTACGTTGCTTGTGATGTATTGCAAGTTTTGCCCTGGGTGGGCGATCAGTTGCAAATTGCCACCACCAGTTGAGTCGTATCCAATGTCAAATTGCCAGAGGTTGTTGGCATTTGGTGTGAAATAAGACGAACTGATTGAAAAAGTACTTGGGCCTGTACCAACAGCAGTCACATTGTTAGTGACCCATTGCTGAACGCCTGCGCTGTAGCCAGAAATAATATAGTTCAACCCATTTGTTGAACTCATGATTACGCCAGTTGACACTCCAGATGCATTTAAGAACGCGCCTGTATATCCACCAATCTTTCTTGGTAGACCACGCTGAAAACGCACCCATTGCCCATCTATGTAAGACGCGGAGGCAAATATGGTTCCATCCCTCTGGATTCCAGGGTTTACCGCTAGAGCTACAACTTTCGCTGTCAAAATGTGCCCCCAGTAATTCCATTCAATACGGTCAAACCACTGGTACTAAAAAACGCTTGCTCTACTCCACCTACGGTAAAACCAATTTGTCCAGAATTCGGTAAATATATACCTGTGCTCAAATTTCCTGTGAAATTAAGGGATGGATTTGTCGCAGACCCTGGTGCCAACGTAATCGATGTTGTTGAGTTAGTGCTACTCGAGACAGCAAATACGTTCGTTCCATCACAAACCAATGCGTAAGTCACACCATTCGGTATCGTTACGGTTGCACCGCCTGCAACTGATGTTTTAAATGTTAAGGTAAAAGCACCTGTTGTGGCGTTTGTAATTACATAAAACTGAACAGTCTGCGGGAAAATTACCACTGTGTTTTGTGCCAAAGTACCTGTGTACTCTTGCAAAACATAAGATGCTTGCGTAGCAGTTAAGGTTATTGTTCCACCTGTACCTGTTACAGATATTTGTTCTTGCGTAAAGGCAAATACGGCACTTTGTCCGTATCCCCAAGATGCATATCCTGTACCGTAAGATACTAAATAAAACGACTCACCAATTTGCAGTTGGAAAGAGCTAAACCCATCAATCGTGTCGGTGCCTTGAGGTGCAACATTCAATATTCCAGTTCCATTATTTTTAATAATGGTGTACCAATTGGCACCTACAACTGAAGAAACTGGCAACGTAATGGTGCCTGCACCACCCTCCCACACCGAAATCTGAGATTGTGCCGTTGCGTCTAATGTAGCGGCACTGTAGTAAGCAACAATCGGTGTAACTGTGTTTAATGTTGTGCCAACAGCATTAATACCGTAACCCGCCAAATCTGACGCATTAGCTACAGATGTACTTGCTCCAAATTGGACTTTAGACCATGTTCCATTTGTTGTCGTGTTGTCAGTTAAATAAATGTAGTAAGAAATACCAGATGAAATGGAAATGATTGATGTCGTTCCATCATTTTCATAGACTGTGAATGGATTTGTATTTCCAACATTCTTAATCAATACAGACTGACCAGTAGAAACTTCAGTTGCAGAGGGCAAAATCAATTTCAAACCAGTAGTTGTGGCTGTTACCTCAATGATGCTTGCAACAACAGAAGTTGTGTTCCCATTTACAGGCCACTGTAGATATGTGTTTGCACTGATCGTTAGGCTTTCATAACCAACCTGAGATGGGTTGATCGTTGAGCCTGTATAAGGATTTACATATGAGGTCATGATTAACTATCCACTACAACAGATTGACGATCTCCAACTCTAGATACATCCTCAGATTTCAGCGAAGTGATCGCCTCTGTGTACTTCTGTTGGAAGATCTGACGTTGGTCATTTTTAAGGAAAGGCATTGCTTGCAACAGAGTTCCAAACAACATCGCTGTTGGAGCATTCTGCGTCAACCAATTGGTTTGATTTGTAGAGCTTAATGGGGAAATACGCTCGTAGTAAAGAATTTCAAATGTATAGTTTTGATCTGGTGTTGGTGCGACATACCAATGCTCCCAATCGGTATCTGCGTAATACATAGGAGGAGCTGTTGTTGTGTTGTCGGGCCAATAGTTGGTCAGATACTCATACTTTCTGAGAAGAATAGGACTACGCACACCACTACTATTTGTGTAGTTGAACGATACAGTTTTGCGCCACCGAGCGGGTTTTGCTATTACTGGGTTTCCCGCAGTCATTGTCGCCTCGGCCACCTGAAGTTGACCCAAAGTCTTGATCTCTTGTGCGATCTCAAATTCAGCAAGGGTGATGAAGGTAGGGATGGCGTTTATCGTCGCCTGATCAGACCGTTCTAAGTACTGTAGAACAGTCGACGTTAGGCTATCGTAGGTCATTACCCAAGAAGGCGTAATTGTCGTTGTGGTCATAGTTTCCCCATTTTTAGCCTATTTTCCCATTGACTAGGACTCTATACAAGTGGCACTTATGAAGTCAAAACTAGATAGGTCTTTTCCGTCAACGCTTTTCTTTCTTCCAATCCAATCAGGCCACCATTTATCCTTTTGCAAAGCTGTTCTGGTGTGCCTGTTTCAGACAATTGGTTGCAACCGTGGGTGTTCCAGAACCATCCTGCACTCATGGCCGCCCACTTGGGAGTGGCAACCAACTGAGGGTTCATCACAAAATCTTGACCAACGGCTTGGCCACAGTGCCAATATGAATCATGCCCAGTCAACTGGATGCAACCCCTGCCTCGGAAACGGTACCCATCCCCACTGGCCTCGTCTCGGTTTCCCATGCGATTGGCGTAAATTCTGTTTGCAATCTTTTCGGGATTGTGAGCGTAAACGGCAATTTCTTCTGGCTTGAACTTGTGACCAAACAGTTTTTGAAGGGTTTCTGCTCGGTAATTAAGGTTTTCTTCCAGTGTTTTGAAATGGTTGCACTCGTGCGAGCACTGAGCGATAAATGCGGCCTGTTGCTTGATGGTAAAAATGCTGAATTTAGTAATGGTTTCATTGATAGGATCCAACCATTCTGCACCTATTCCAAGGGTATGGAGTTTTTCTGCTGTGATCATATGTTGCCACTCAATAACAAATAAAGCATCAGAAAACCAACAACTACACAAATGCCAACTAAAAGTTTATCCATCATTTAACCCCCTCGTTGACTGTTTTCATTACTGTTTCGTATTGGGCGATACAGGAGTTGAGGGAGACGATGGCGCTGTCTCCGTCTGCGGCGATTTGGACAATATCTTTAATAGCCTGTCTGTCAGATTCGGCTCCACTGGTTCCATTCCCAGAGGCGGCACCTGAATCGGCTTGTACACCACAGGTGGAGGGGATGCGCAACTCGCCAGAGTCAATGCGAGCATTGATAGAAGCAGTCTTGGTCTTGATGTCATCTTTTGCTTTCTTCAGTTGTCCGTTGGCCTTGGCAAGTTTTTGCCCTAATTCTGCCTCTTTTGCCCTAGCTTCTCCATTAAGGCGCTCAATCTCTGCTTTATCTTCTGCAACGCGTCTTTCATAGCCGTGATGATCTGCGACATAGTATCCTCCTGAAATAACTAACACCAATCCCACTACCTTCAAAACGATGGCATGGGGCTTCAACATTGGCAGAAAACCCACCAAATAGCTCAATACATAAGCAACTGCACCGCCAACCAAGGCAATGACTGCTATCCAATAAAAGAGGTCATCAAAGAACCATGACAACCAACTCATACAGCCTCTCTTCTGGCTGTAGCCATGCGCTCTCTCTCTTCCTCATGCTCCAATGTAGGAGGCGTTGTGGGGGGTGGAGGAGGCGTCCAAGCTTGAGTTGGGTCAATGCTGAACCCAGATGTTGAGTTGTCTAGATTGGGGCCATTAAAGCCCATAGGCGTGCCCATGGAGTTATACCCAACCCTTTGCATGGGTTGACCCATACATGGGTTCATAGGCATCATAGGAGGTGGTGGAGGCACGCTAGACTTGCCTGTGAGCACCAAACTGACTACGGTGAATATCTGAGCCATAACCATAGACAAAATCGCTATGATGGCCTTATCCGCGGGCGCCTCATTGAACAACGGT
>Ga0316221_1003802_pt1 | contig 12007 bp, 9 predicted proteins | sample TBH18007metaG_FD_206003 | JGI IMG/M metagenome (GOLD analysis project Ga0316221, IMG submission 206003) | Freshwater microbial communities from Trout Bog Lake, Wisconsin, USA - TBH18007 | ecosystem: Environmental > Aquatic > Freshwater > Lake > Hypolimnion/Profundal zone | place: USA: Wisconsin... | reverse complement strand
GGCGGCGCACCTCGGCGTCGAGTTCCTCGGGCGTGGGGATGCGGAGATCATCGGGATCGAACGCGGGGCGCCCGGGCGCCGGGAGTGTCAGCTTTTCTGTGTGTGAGGCGTTTTCAGTCTCACCCACCATTGGGCACGCAACAGTATCTGGCTCATGAACTACTCGGCAAGGATGATTTTGCTTACTGAGCCATGTTCCTTGGTTCGACAAAACACCTGTTCCTTCGTCCCGACCTGCCATTTTAACGGCAGTCGCGCGCAGGCCCTGTCCAATTCGCCGCGTTTGCGGCGGGACCGGAGCCACGCGCAGCCCCGCTTGGGGCGAGCATGGCGAGGACCCACAATTTGACAGGGCTGAGCACGACGCCATGCTCCGGCCAACGAGGGGGTAATCTGGCTGCCTTCAGGTCTCGCGGATGAAGCGCTCCGCATAGAGGATCGCGAACTGGTTCATTGCCTCCTTCCAGTGGTGGGCCGCTGTCCCCCAGCCGGCGGTGATATTGCGTAAGGCTAACCAAATCAGCTTGCTCGCCGCGTCGTCGGTTGGGAAATGGCCGCGCGTCTTGATGATTTTCCGCAGTCTGGCATTCACACTTTCAATCGCGTTGGTGGTGTAGATCACCCGCCTGATCTCAGGCGGAAAGGTAAAGAACGGGATGACTTGCGCCCAGGCCCGGCGCCAGGCGGCCACCACGGTCGGGAATTTCCGTCCCCATTCACCGTCCTCGAACGCGTCCAGCGCCGCCTCGGCCGCCTCCGCGCTGGCGGCGGCATAGATCGGGCGTAGTGCCGCGGCCAGCTTCTTGCGGTCCTTCCAACTGGCGTAATCGAGGCTGTTGCGGATCAGATGCACGATGCAGGTCTGGAGCGTGGTCTGCGGAAAGACCGCCTCCAGCGCCGTCGGCATGCCGGTCAACCCATCGGTCACCGCGATCAGGATGTCGAGCACGCCGCGGGTGCGCAGATCGTTGAACACCTTCATCCAGAATTTGGCACCCTCGGTGGTCTCAATCCACAGACCCAGGATCTCGCGCGTGCCATCCCGGCGCACACCCAGCGCCAGATACACCGCCTTGTTGCGGACCACGTTGTCTTCCCGGATCTTCACCCGCAGCGCATCAAAAAATACGACGGCATAGACCGCTTCCAGCGGCCGGCTCTGCCACGCCGTCACCTCCGCCAGCACCCCGTCGGTCACCGTACTGATCAACTGAGGACTCACCTCAGTGCCATAAATTTCAATGAGATAGGCCTGTATCTCCCGCACCGTCAGGCCGCGCGCGTACAGCGCCACGATCTTGTCGTCGAAGAGGGTGAAACGGCGGGCGTGCTTGGGCAGCAACAGCGGTTCGAAACTGCCCTCGCGGTCACGCGGCGTCTCAATCTGCACCTTGCCACCCCCTGTCAGCACGGTCTTCGTCGTGCTGCCGTTGCGATGGTTGGTGGCCTGTTCGGGCTTCTCCGAACCGGCAGCATACCCCAGGTGATGGCTCAGTTCGGCGTTCAACGCCCCCTCAATCAAGGCCTTCTGAAACGCCGCTACAGCCGCATCGATCGTGGCCCCCGTCATCGGACCCGTCAGGAAATGCTCAACCAAACCCTTCGGTACCGAAGGCTGGTTGGATACGTCACGGTCTACTCTCTTCGATTTGCTCAGCATAATACGCTCCTTGGCGTTCGTTATGCCTCGCACACAGAATTACGGACAGGCTCGTGACGGCCGGGCGTCCGATTAATGCGGTGTATAACCCCAGGCTACACGATGATTGCGCCGCCAGCATGGTGGCGGCGACCCGGGGGCCGTGGGATCCGCATACCCTTTACGTTTATCTTCAGTCGACTGGCGTCGAAACTGTCCCCGCGGACTGGCGACCATCCAGATTGGCGTGTCAGCCGTTCGATCGGGGCCTTTGGTGTCTCGGACCTAGCGCCGAGCCGTAACGGTGTAACCCAGGCAATCGTCGCCCCAGTCGGTTCGAAGCGACAGGTTGGCGATGCAGGCCAGCAGGCCCACAAGCGGCAACAACACGACGCCGATTGCTCGCTTCGCCGCACCGGTGCCGAACAGCAACATGAAATACAGCGTCATGGCCTTATAGCAGGCGAACGTCAACGGATTGCCCCTGGCCTTGACGCAGATGTCGCTGAATCCCGCGCGCCGCAACAGCAACTCCAGGCCAGCCGGAGTAAAGCGCCAGTAATCATGCGGGATGAAGTGCCACCGCGCGGCAAACGGAACGGTCAGGATCAGCCGCCCGTTCGGACGCAGGCACAGATGCGTGCGGCTTAGAAATGCCGCCGGATCGTCAACATGCTCCAGAACCTCGGTGCATAGGACCATGTCGAATACCCCGGCTTCCACACCCCATTCAGCGCCGTTGAACCTGTGCGTGTCCGGCAGATCGTAGCCGAACCGGACCTTTGCGTCGTCCGTGTCTATGCCGTGATATACCGAACCCGCGGGCAACAAACCGCGATAAACCTGGGCACCGCAGCCGACATCCAGCACAGTACCGGGCGCCCCGGCCAGTTCAACACGCAGATCCCGCCACAGCGATCCGGCCTGAAGGTCAAGAAACCGGCGCATCCAATTCTCCAGCCGGTTCCGCGCGGAAACATTTGGTTTGAATACCGGCGGTTTGAAATTCTCAGCGGTCCGGTTCACCAGATTGCGTGTCATGAGGCACCAAAAACAAAGCGTTGCTGACCGAAAAAAGACACTGCCGCGACCGGCAGTGTCAGAAGTGCCTGTGACCCGAGATCAGGCAAGCCGAACCGCCGCAATACATCCAACGCAATCCAGTTGAGCAGCAGAACGAACGCATAGACCCCGGCAAAGCATAGGACATGGCCTTGGGAGCGAAACACCAGCCGGCGAGAGGTCTGAAAATTGAAAGCGACCGCCGCGATCATCGTGGCAACCAGCGCCGCGCCGGAGGTGACCCCGGACAGCACGAGCAGAGCAAAGACCGAATACCCGAACCCGGCATTCACCAGGCCGACCAGCCCGAACCTGAGCCATAAGCGCGGCGTCATCGCGGACAAGCGGGTCCAACAATCAATGTGGCGACGTCCGGCCTTGGATCGAAGCACGCCACCACATACTGTTGCCGCGATCCATCCAACGGAGATGGCTCGCCAACAAAATCGTGTTGCTCCATGACTGTGTAACCGGCGAGCAGGTCGTCGAACAGAAAGTGCTGCTCCTCGTCGATGATCGCCCACCCGGAATGCCTGATCCTGGCGCTGGATCGCCGAATGTAGATCTGGCGTCGTTCGGCCGGCACATAACTCCAGAGCGAACCGGGGTCCATCGGCGTCCAAACGATCGTTTCCGCGGGGTGCCGAACGTAGGCCGGACCGAAATCGGCGATTCCCAGAGCGTGCGGATTAGCGATCACGCCTCGGATTCGTTCGATGTCGGGCTCCAAACCCGGGAAATCGGCCACAACATCGTGGATATCCACGGTCGCTCGCGGATCGTACGGCACAGAAACCCAAGGCGACATCGCCAGCGCCGCGACCGAGGTGGCGAGTCCGAAACCTACTACGTCAGCCAGGACCGAACCCGCCCTATCGACCACCCGGAAGCCCACGAGCACCAGGAACGGCGCCAAATTGCAAATATTGTTGGGATGACTGCGACCGAACCAATAGCTTGTTGCGGCAAATAACAGGCAGACCGCCGCCCGGTCCCGTTGCGACGCCACCGCATCGGATCCCGGGCGTAAAACAAGCCAGCCACCAAGCGCCAGCACAGCGATCAGCAGCAACGTATCGCTGAAGGGGTTGATCGGTAACGGCCCAGGAACGTGCAGCACATATTCCGCGAATGCCAACGGGTCTATCCAAACGTCGAAAATCGCTCGGTGCAGCAAGACAAGGCCGGCATAGCTTCCAACCAACACCCCGGCACCGCGCAAAAGGGACCGTCGGAAACCGATACGGACCGTCTCGCACAGACCGAAAACGGTGACCGCCATGGCGGCGGACTCGGGTGACCAAAGCACCGCCGGAATCAGTGCGACAACAGCCGCACCCGGGCAACCGAGGAACAGCAGAAAAGCGACCAGCGTCACCGGCAGAAAACGCAGACCGCCGACACTGGGAGTCGCCAAAACACTGCTGCCATTCGCGGGAATGCCGGTCCACAAAAACACGGCGGCGAACACAACGATCGTCGCGGCATACTGCCACAGCCGCCCCCGCACCACGGCGGTCGTCAGCACCATACGCAGGATCAGCAGTCCGTTGGCCAGGTTCATAACCACGATGACGCATTCCGAACCCGTCCAGCAATCCGACCCGCCGCACGCCGCCGCGATTACCAATGTCGGGCCGAGACCATATTGCAGCGGCACATCGTAGAACGGCACCAGGCCGGCCCGAAGATGCAACGCCGGGCCGATAAACGCTCCCCAATGATGGGCCAGCAACGACAGGATCGGTGTATCGGGTCGATACCCCCCCAGATCGATGAGCAAAAGGAAGCCCGCCACCGCAAAGGCGCTTATCGGTATGCGCATCGAATGCCCGCAATGCGTCCCGGGATCGGCGAACCCCACCGCCAAACCACCCAATACAATCGCGAAAGCAGCAAGCGGCAGTGGTTCGGCCGCACTCGGTTCCATCCGCCACCACGCCAGTGACAACACCAAAACAACCGCCGCGGTCCCCCAAACTACAAGTCGGCCTTGATCTGGCTTACTGACGTCATGATCCGGCGTGTCCGGTCCATGACGATGGGTGGCAAGAATCCGCTGCCGCACAGCCAGAATGATGGTGCCGATCCCTGCGGCGGCCAGCAGCAAATGACTGCCGGTGATGACGAACCCGAACAACAGGATGGCGGCTGCGATAACCGAGGCCAGATCGGCACACCCGCTCAACCACCCGGCCAGTCTTCGTGCACTATGAGCCGGGTACAGGCAAGCGCAGCCAAAGCCCCCGTAGAGCAGAATACAGACAAACTTGAAGTACACCGCGACCATGTCAGCCGGGCTTCCGGCCAACCGCCAGCAGGTTTCCGACATTGAACCCGAAGCGCGCCCGGTCGAGCCGCAGCGACGCAAACACACCACCAACAGCACGCTTCATCCCGCCGGGCAACGGTGTCAGGCGCAGCCAGTACCGCAGCGGATACCGGTTCACCAGCGTGCGTATCTCCCGCGATCCCAAACCAGCATCCCGCAGCAACCAATTCAGACTCGATCGGCAAAACAACTGCAAATGCTCAATATCGATGATGGGAGAGCGGCGCCCGAGCAGCCAGTTTAACGGAGCGGCGTAGTCATGCGTCACGAGTGCCAGAACGCCGCCCGGCCGCAGCAGGCGCGCGCAAGATAACGCCAACGCCCGCGGATCAGCGACATGTTCCAGCGTTTGAAAACAGCAAATCAGGTCAAAACTGCAGGGTTTAAAATCGCTCTCGACGAACACACCCTTGCGGATCATCCCCCGCACCGCGGGCGCGGCCGCCGCGATGGCAGCCGCGGAAGGTTCTATCCCCACCGCTTCCCTGAACCCGGCATCCAGGAACCGTTGCAGCAGCACGCCCGTCCCGGTGCCGATCTCCAACACACGGCCACGCTGTGGCAACGCGGCGACGACGGGCGCCAGCGCGGCGGCATAGGTGTCGGCCGCTAGCGCGGCCTCCTCACTGCTGTCGTAATCGGCCTCGGCATAAGCCTCGGCCAGCAAAGCAGCCGGCGGAGCGGCAGCGGCATAGACTGTTTCGCAGCCCCGGCATCGCAACAGCCGATACGACATAAACTCCGGGGCCTTGCGGGAGGCGAAACTGGCGCCCGTCAACCGCCTCGGATCATACGATGCGCTCATGAATACTCTGGCATGCGCGCGTTTGGCACCGCACACAGGACAGGACCGCTTTTCCAGATGCTCGAAGATGGTCATCGTGCACGGGGCTCCGGCAGAAGTTGCGTGGTCTCGCCGTCCTTGATCAAGGCGGAGCGGATCAGTCGTGGCCGCCCCTTTACCTCCTCCATGATCTTGGCGACGTATTCGCCGACCAGGCCGATCGCGAACAGGTTGATTGCACCAAAGAACAGGATGGCCAGCAGGATAGTGGTCAGGCCGTGTTCGACCATGGACGGCGCGAACAGGCGGATCAACACGGTTGCAATGCCAAGCACGGCGGACAATCCCAGCAGCAAGAGTCCGCCCGCGGTCAGCATGTTCAGTGGCGTGTTGCTGAAACTGAAAATACCGCGCTTGGCCCAGCCGATGTTGCGAAGCAGGTTATTCGTGCTGACCCCAAACATGCGCTTCGGCCGCACGTAATCCACGCCGGTCTGGTCGAAACCGACGTAAGCACGCAATCCGCGTACGAACAGATCGCGCTCCGGACAAGTCAGCAGCCAGCCGACAACCCGCTTGTCCATCAATGAAAAATCACCGGCGTCATGCGGCATGCGAACATAGCTGAACGCTGCGAACACACGGTAAAAACCCTTATAGAGCAAGCCCCACAGCATCGGCATGTCACGCTTCACCCGGCGGCCGTAAACGACCTCGTGCCCGGCCCGCCATTGTTCGTAGAACTGCTCGATCAATTCCGGCGGGTCCTGCAAATCGCCGTCCAGCAGCACGCAGGCATCTTTGGTTGCCATCTCCATGCCGCTGCGAAATGCCATCTGCGACCCGAAATTGCGCGAGTGCGTGATCCCGATGACGTGCGGGTCCCGCGCCGACAATGCGCGAATGGCCCCCGCGCAATCATCCGGACTGGCGTCGTTCACAAAAATGATCTCGTAATCGACGCCGATTTTGCGGAACGTCGTGACGAGACGCCCATACATGACAGGTATCGCTTGTTCGTCTTTGTAGCAGGCGATGATCGCGGAGATGCTGCGCCGCTCCGGTCGCCGATCTCGTTTGGTCAGACCGGCCATACCGTCGGGACCCAGCGATGCAACCCAATCGGCGGTCAGGCGCAGCCCTTCGGCCAACGGCGTGGCGGCGGTCCAACCGAGCAGACGGGCAGCTTTGTCGGGGGCGGCGTACCAGGCGTCCACATCCCAGTGGCGTCCGGGCATTGTGCCGAATTCGGCCGGCCGGGACAGCGTGAATACGTCCCGAGCGGTTTCGGCCAGATCGCGCATGGTGGTGCGCCGGCCGGTGCCGATGTTGAAGGACTCACCGTAAATATCCGGTGTCATGCGGGCGGCGGCACGAATGAAGGCCTCGCAGACATCGTCAATATAGACATAGTCGCGAGAGGTTTCGGACGAAACGAACGGAGGGTAGCCGCCGCTTAATCCATGGCGGACCAGGTTGGGCATTAACCGCGATGTATCCTCCAGCGGACCATACACAGAGTACAGCCGCAGATTCACGATTGGCAAGTGCAGGGTCTGGCCGGCATAGGCAATGAACTGGCTGGCCGCGACCTTGGAGACAGCGTAATGACTGTTTGGCAGCATCGCGTCGGTTTCCAGCGGCCCGGCTGCGTTGGTGCCGTATTCCGAGGAACTGCCGGCATGCACGAATGCCGCCAGCTCCTCCGCCCCCAACAGGCCGGCGAGCGTCACCAAACTGGTGAAATTGGTGCGATAGATCAGGTCGGCATCGCTCTCGAACGAATAGGCGCCGTACGCCACGCAATCGAAAATGGTGCGTGGACGAACCGCCTCGATCATCTGGCGCAATTCGGCGGTGCTGGTCAGATCCACCTCCAGCAAATGCCGCTGGTCCACGTCGGCCAATCGCCACGCCGGCAAACGACGCACAACCGCTGTCACGTCGTCGCGACTACGCAACAGCCGCTGCACCAGATTGGCACCGACGAAGCCGCCGCCGCCCAACACCAGGATTGGACCCTTCAGCGAAGCCGCCACGTCGGCAAATCCCGCCGGCGAGTACGCAACGTTCATGCCGCCAATTCCAACACCGCATCGCGGATGGAGTCGGGGTCCAACATACTCTCCCGCCGATGGAAATTCTGCGAGCCATACAGGCCGGACGGGTAGCCGCGTGCATGCTGATGCCGGAACCCGTCCACCCTGATGCCGGCGTTCAGTGCCCAGACGGCCAGCATTTGCGCGAGGCCTCCCTGCCCGACATGTTCCTCGACCACACACAGGCGGCGAGAGGCGGCGATGCTCTCGGCAAAGGCCCGCGGCGGCGCGACCGTCGCCAGCGGCAATTCGCTGACCACCCAGAGTTCCGGGCGCACCGGCAGTTCCGCGAGCGCCGCCATCGCAGCACCCGCCAACGGCCCAACCGCGACCACCACCGGCCCGTCACCCCGCGTCAGGCGCCGCCAGGGAGCATAGGCCGGCAGAACAGCACCGGCGGGCCGTTCCCCACGACCCAGCCGGATATAACTCGGCCCCGGGCTGACGGCGGCACTCCCAATCACCGCGATGACGTCTTCGTTGAAGGCTGGCACGTAAGCGGTCAGGTTCGGCAGTGTGAGCAACACGCCGTAGTCTTCCAGCGCGTGGTGCGTCGGCCCCATCACGCCGTAGCCGTAGCCGCCGCCATTACCCAACAGTCGGACAGGCAAGCCATGCAAACAAATATCATTGCGAATTTGCTCGAAGGCCCGTGCATAGCAGAACGGGGCGATCGTATAGACCCAGGGCTCCAACCCTTCCCGTGCCAGTCCGGCGGCGACCCCCACCATGTTTTGCTCACCGATGCCGCAATTAATGAAGCGGTCGCCCATGCGGTCTCGCAACGGTTCCAGTGCCATGAAACCGAGATCGCCGGTCAGAAACACCATCTCCGGCCGGTCGGCATGCGCCATCAGCGCGGCACAGAGTTCCGCCCTCATGCCGGCAGTCCGATCCCGGCCAATGCAGCTCGGTAATTGGTTTCGGTGAGCGGCAGGTAATGCGATTCCATGTGCCCCTCCATGCCGGGAACGCCCCGGCCTTTGATCGTGCGCATGATCACCACGGTCGGCCGGTTGCCTCCGGGGGCCAAAGCCGTGCGCAAGGATGGCAGGTCGTGACCGTCGCATGCCCGGATATCAACGTCGAAGCCCGCAAGCCGAACACCGAGCGGGTCCATGGAGGCAACGTCCGCGGTGGAACCAAAACCTTGCAGCCCGTTGTGATCAACCAGGATGGTCAGATTGGCGAGGCTGCGATGGGCGGCGAAAATCAGAGCTTCAAATGTCGAGCCTTCCTGCCATTCCCCGTCCGAGGTCAGGCAGAACACGCGCCGCTTGTTGCCCTCTAATCGAGCCGCCAGCGCCAGACCCGCCGCCAGAGGCAGGCCATGGCCAAGACTGCCGGTTGAGAACAGGATCGACGGGATGCCGCTCGCCGGCGGATGACCCGCCAGCCGGGTGCCGTCTTTGTGAAAGGTGAGCAGGTCCGCGTCGGTCAGCAAACCGAGCGACCACAATGTGATGTAGTAGGCGCCGGCGGAATGCCCCTTCGACAGAATGAACCGGTCCTGCGGGCCGATCATCTCATGATGCAACAGCATCATGGCATCCAGAGCTGACAGGTTGCCACCGAGATGGCCCACGCCACTGTCCCAGTGCATCTGTAGCAAGCGACGGCGGGCTTCATTGAGAAGGTCCGGCGGCAAGTGGCAGTCTGCCATTGGTCCCGAGGTCGGGTCGGGCCGTTCGGCGAACGCCATTGTTTTATTTACATACATGAAACATTTACTGCCCAAATATGGATTAATTTGGCAAAATGTGCAATCCATGATTCTTATACGACACTGGAACGGGAAACCAACAGGCTTTCTCTGCGGCCTATCGCAACTGTGATTTCCACTTCACTTTGGCGTTAAACCGCCTCGGCGCGATGCGTCGGCATTGTCAGACCCGCGGCGGTGCCAGAGGCGTCCGTTCTAAATCCGACACTGTTGGGTGATGAAAGTGGAGTTGAGTGGATATCGATCCACAACGCAGTAGGAATTGGACCTCGACACGGAAATGGAAATCCTTGGGCCATACCTTGGTCTGCACGACCGCCCCGACCGCGAGGCGATTATCGCCAGACGCCCGTTTTAAGTACGATATCACGCCGAACAGGCAGGAGAGCGACGATGCTTTTGCACCACGGAGCATGGGCGGCGGGTATATCCCTGATCGCGTTCACCGCAGCCACGGCGCAACCGCGACCGGCACCGGAACCCGGTGGAACGCTTGTCTTTGCGGTGGAATCGGAGCCGTCCAATTACGATTGCCAGGCCAACGTTTCGCCGTCCTTCCTACAGGCCGTAGCGCCCCATTATTCGACACTGTTGAAAGTCGATTCCGCGCACTACCCGGCGATCGTCGGCGATCTCGCCGCGTCGTGGTCTGTTTCGCAGGACCAGCTCACCTACACATTCAAGCTACGGCCGGATGTGCTGTTCCACGACGGCAAGCCCCTGACATCATCAGACGTCAAGGCGACCTATCTGCGGATCATCAAACCGCCCCCGGGCGTCATTTCCGCTCGGCAGGGCAACTATACCGCGATCGGCACCATCGAAACCCCCGATCCGCTGACGGTCGTATTTCAATTGCAACGGCCGGATGCCGCCATGGTGGTGAATCTGGCGTCACCTTGGAACTGCATCTACCAAAGCGCAAAGTTGGACGCCGACCCGCTATTTCCCACTAAACATGTATTGGGAACCGGACCATTCGCCTTCACCGAACATAAGAAGGGCGAGTCCTGGACCGGGCGCCGATGGGTCCATTACTTCGTGCCGAATCAACCATACCTCGATGGCTACGAAGCGGACTTTATCAGCGGAACGGCCGTCGTGAAAAGCATGGAAGCCGGCCGGACCATGGCCGGCTTCCGCAGCTTTACTCCCGGCGAACGCGACGAACTCAAAGAGGCTCTCGGCGATAAAATCACAGTTCAAGAGTCGCCTTGGCTCCTCAACCAAATGCTCGTGTTCAATGCAAAACAGGCCCCGTTCGACGATGCCCGGGTGCGGCGGGCACTGTCGCTGGCCATCGACCGATGGGAAATGGCCTTTCAGTTGTCGCACACCACGGTCATGAAATATGTCGGCGGCCTGATGCGGCCAGGCTTCGGCATGGCAACGCCCGACGCCACCCTGTCAACGCTGCCCGGACTCTCGCATGATATCACCGCCTCGCGGGAAGAGGCACGACGATTACTGGCTGAAGCTGGCGTGTCCAAACTGAGCATCACTTTGGTGACCCGCGATCTTCCCGGCGCTTATGGCCCGTCAGCCGACGCCGTCCTCAATGCATGGAGGGCGATTGGGGTGACCGCCAATGAGGTCCGATTGAATGCCAGAGACTTGCACATGGCGGTGGAAAGCGGTCATTTCGAAGCGGCCTTCGATTTCGACGGCGACGCTGTCGATGACCCGTCCTTGCAGCTTCAAAAATATGTGTCCGGTTCCGTTTCGCCTTCAAAACACGCCATGTCGTCTGATCGGACTCTCGATAAGCTATATACCGATCAGGCCACCAGTTCGGAACCGGGCCGGCGCGCCGATATCGTCCATGAGTTTGAACGGCGCGCCCTGACCGAGGCGTATGCGGTACCGATCTTATGGTGGAACAGAATCGTTGTAACGTCGGCAACGGTCAAAGGCTGGACTCTGACGCCAAGCCTGTACGTCGGGCAGGATTTGTCCGGCGTCTGGCTTGACCGCCAGGGGGCAACGCCCACCGTGGCATCAGAGACCGCAACGGTTGCTGAACCGAAGGCAACAGCGGAGCCCACATCGCCAACGCCCGACCGACAGAAGCTCGCCGCCGGCGCATCGGCCTCTACCGCCCCAGGCGATATCGCGGCAACGGCTGAGCGTATGGAAGCGAACAAGATGCGGTAAAGCGACGCGTTGCCGTCGCGAACGGACAAATTGTCCGTTCGCACGGTTTGCGCCTTGAAGCCGGCTAAGGAAAAAACTCGGTCGGGATACCGTTGGCACGCAGCTCGATGATGTCGAACCAGCGGATCGATGCGGCAGGTGTATTCATCATCGTTGCGGTCGTATCAAGCGTGTAGCCCAACCCGGTCAGCCACCGTCGCAACACAACATCATA
>Ga0316221_1003801_pt1 | contig 12007 bp, 12 predicted proteins | sample TBH18007metaG_FD_206003 | JGI IMG/M metagenome (GOLD analysis project Ga0316221, IMG submission 206003) | Freshwater microbial communities from Trout Bog Lake, Wisconsin, USA - TBH18007 | ecosystem: Environmental > Aquatic > Freshwater > Lake > Hypolimnion/Profundal zone | place: USA: Wisconsin... | reverse complement strand
ACTATTTTTATCAGTGTAAAAAACCTCGTTATCTACTAATACCTCATAAATTCCAGCGATGGGTGTAGCAGCGACACTCTTAATTTTTGCGTTACCACCCAATTTTTTTTGCAGTTCAGCTTTTATCTGTGGTTCGGATTGCGCCTGGGCCAATGGGATTAGAGCAAACGCTGCACAGGCCAATGCTAGTGCTGATAACCATTTATTCAAAATCAATTTCTCCTAGTGCGCGCTCAATCAAACGCTGTTTCATGAAATGGCTTTTGTTGACTAAACCCAGACCCCAATTCCGCAATTGGCGTTCAGTAGTGCTGGATCCAGAAAACAATTTTTTTAACTTATCGGTTACCCACAGTAGTGCGCTCGTGTCGCCTTGACGCTGACGTTCATAGCGACGCAAGAGCACGATATCGTTTGGTGCTCGAAAGGACTCCCGTTGACCAAGAATTCGCAGGAGTGTGGCGACATCGCGCAATCCCAAATTTAAACCTTGCCCGGCCAGAGGGTGCATCACATGGGCTGCATCACCAATCAATGCAACCCTTGGGGAGTCTGCTGGACCAATAAAGCGTTGAGCGCGGATTTTTCGCAGCGGGAAAGCGGCTGGTGTTGAGTGGAGCGTAAGCGTTCCCAAAAGTTTGCTGACGGCACCCCCCAGAATCGATGCAAGTGTATTTTCCCAGCCCGCTTGATCTAAGCGTAGGAGGGATTGTGCATGCTCGGGAGAGGTCGACCAGACCATGGAGACTTGTTTATTGGGCAACGGTAGCATTGCCAAAATATCCCCGCCCGGCAAGAACCATTGACGGGCCGTTTCTAAGTGGTGGTTGGAGCAGATCCAGTTCGCTACAACTGCGCTTTGTGAGTAATCTTCTTCGCTGGCGCTAATACCAATGGCAGATCGAATAGGGGAGTTTGCACCATCGGCTGCAATTACCAATTGCGCCCGAATCACTTCCCCGTGCTTAAGCTGAAGGCTTGCACCCTCACTATCGACGGTGATGGCCTGAAGTGCATCACCAAGTCGCTCCAATTTGTTTTGAAAGCGACTGGCTTGATCTAAGGTGTGTTCAATAACCGCAGATTCACCAATCCAAGCTAATTGCGGTGTGCCAGCCTCAAAGGCTGAAAGGTGCAGTTCGTCGCCAGCCTGGCCGCGGTCGCCATAAATGCGCATATCGCGAACTACTTGGATGCGGGTGTGATCTAAGGCATCCCAAATCTGCAGGCGGGACAGTAATTGCTGGGTGCTAGGCGAGAAAGCGTAAATGCGCTGCCCCCACTGAGAGCCTTGCGGGCTCGGAACGGGGGCGCTTAAATCAGGGGCAATTTGAATGGTTTGCAGGCCCAATTGGGCTAAACCTAGTGCGCAGGCCTTGCCGGCAATGCCTCCGCCAATCACCGCGACTTCAACAGTGCGCATAAGAGGCGTTTTTAGGGAATTATTTTGGTATGTTTCAGCCATAACTGGATGATATCGAAAGCAGCCCCTTTACAATACGCTTATGTCTTTGAAATGTGGCATCGTCGGCCTGCCTAACGTCGGCAAATCTACCCTCTTTAATGCGCTTACCAAAGCTGGAATCGCTGCGGAAAATTATCCGTTCTGCACGATTGAGCCCAATGTTGGCGTTGTCGAGGTTCCTGACCCACGCCTTGCGGCCTTGGCGGAGATCGTCAAGCCAGAGCGAATCTTGCCGGCAGCAGTCGAATTTGTCGATATTGCAGGCTTGGTAGCAGGCGCCTCTAAGGGTGAGGGCTTAGGTAACCAATTTTTAGCCAATATTCGTGAAACCGATGCCATTACCCATGTGGTGCGTTGTTTTGAAGATCCCAATGTGATTCACGTAGCCGGCAAGATTGATCCGATTGCGGATATTGGCGTGATCGATACCGAGTTGGCCTTATCGGATCTGGCAACGGTTGAGAAGACCTTAAATCGCTCCAGTAAGGCAGCAAAATCGGGTAATGACAAGGAAGCGGCGGCATTGGTCGCAGTCTTAAGTAAGGTGCAGGCACATTTAGATTTGGCTCAACCGGTGCGCAGTCTTCAATTGAGTGAAGAAGAAAATTTGTTGATTAAACCCCTGTGTTTGATTACCGCAAAGCCTGCGATGTATGTGGCTAATGTGAAGGAAGACGGCTTTAGCAATAACCCCCATTTAGATGCAGTCAAGCAACATGCCGCCAAGGAAGGTGCGCCCGTGGTGGCAGTGTGTGCGGCTATTGAGGCAGAAATTGCCGACTTAGATGAGGCAGATAAGGTGGAATTTCTGGCTGACCTGGGCATGGAAGAGCCCGGCTTGGATCGTGTGATCCGCGCTGGTTACCATCTGCTGGGCTTGCAAACCTACTTTACCGCTGGTGTTAAAGAGGTCCGGGCGTGGACAATACATCAAGGGGATACCGCCCCACAGGCGGCCGGGGTGATTCATACGGATTTTGAGCGAGGCTTTATTCGTGCCCAAACCATTGCTTTTGATGACTTTATTCAATACAAGGGTGAGTCGGGCGCCAAAGAGGCTGGAAAAATGCGTGCTGAAGGAAAAGAGTACATCGTTAAAGATGGCGATGTACTGAATTTCTTATTTAACGTGTAGCGCATTACACGCTGGCAGTCACAAAAAAGCCCTTAGGATTGGTGTTAAGGGCTTTTTAGTTTTCTTGGGGCGGGATTGAGTTGCTGGTTAACTGGCTTTCGCAGCCCGCTCTAGGCATTTGGAGATTTCTTCATAGCGCTTGAGGGCCATTTTGGTGGGCAGCACTTCCTTTTTGCGACCATCTTCGTTCGATGCCATTTTGATGTAACCCATAGCGCTTAAATTCTTCAATCTACCGTGCAATGTTGCTTGTGATCCCAAGGTATCGAGTGAGATCAAATCCCCAACCAAGATTGATTGCTTGGCTTGCGAACATAAAACAATTTTATCCAAAAGACGTTCTTCAATATTATCGAGTTTTTTCCCTGGGTTGATGCGGTCTAATACATCAATCAGATTTAAGAAGCGCAGGTAGGAAGACGGCTTGGTGCTAGGCATTTTGAGAATAAAAATGGAACGTATTGATTTAATTGATCTAGTTATTAGCTCTTTAGCTAGTATGAGTATATTCCCTTTAAGCGAGCTGTGTGTTTATGTCCTTTAATAATGTGTGCCGATTCTTATGAATAAAGCCCTATCCCAATGGTTAGTTGGATGCCTTATTAGCGCATGCAGCTATGCGGCATTGTTCTATCTAAATGGTTGGTTGACCCAGTATTTGACTTACAGCCTGGGTGTGAATTGGATCTATTTGCCCGCGGGCTTAAGGCTATTTCTGACGCTGATTTTTGGCGTGCCTGGCGCCATAGGAATTGCTAGCGCCAGTTTTTTGATTAGCTATTGGGGTGGATTTTCGCAAGATGTCGTTACTTGCCTAGGGATTGGGGTTATCTCAGGATTTGCGCCATATTTAGCCAGAATGTTTGTGCTAACCAATGTCAGGCTGGCACCTGATCTCAGTGACCTTAATTTGCCGCGCTTATTAATTTGTACGGTTATCTACGCCTTGCTGAGCTCGAGCTTGCACCAGTGGTGGTTTGCAACCCGGGCACTGGAAAATGCCGGCGTATTGAATGACTTTGTGGTGATGTTTATTGGTGATGTGCTGGGGACAATCTTATTGGTCGCCAGCATTAAGTATGGGCTAGATGCGACCAGGCGCTTTAGAAAAATAAGTCCTTGAGTGCAAGGCCGGGATTGTTGGCACGCATAAAGGCCTCTCCCACCAGAAACGCATTGACCTGATGCTCTCGCATGAGATCTACATCTTTGCGTTCTAAGATGCCTGATTCTGTGACCAATGTTTTGTTGTCTGGCACCATCGGCAATAAGGATAAGGTGGTTTGCAGGCTTACCTCAAATGTTTTCAGGTTGCGGTTGTTGATTCCTAATAATGGGGTCTGTAACTCGAGGGCTTGTTCCAGCTCTTGAGCATTGTGTACTTCAACCAGCACATCGAGCCCTAATTCATGGGCGCAGATTTCCAACTCTTTCATTTGGTTGAGCTCAAGACAAGCGACGATCAGCAAAATAGCATCGGCGCCAATAGCGCGTGCTTCATAGACCTGGTACGGATCAATCGTAAAGTCTTTGCGTAATACCGGGATAGAGCAAGCAGACCGCGCTGTTTGTAGGTAGGCATTGCAACCTTGGAAGTAATCGCTATCGGTCAAGACGGAGAGACAAGCTGCGCCATATTGCTCATATGCTTTGGCAATTTCTGCCGGTTCAAAATCTGTGCGCAAAATACCTTTACTGGGACTTGCCTTCTTAATTTCTGTGATGACTCCGGGCTTGCCAGCGACAATTTTCTGAGTGATTGCCTGAATAAAGCCACGCGGCTTTAGTAGTGGGTCCTGAAGGTTTTGCTCTGCCAACCTACGCTGATTGCTAAGCGAAATCCGTTGAGAGTTCGCGACCACCTCACGTTTTTTGGTGGCAACAATTTTTTCGAGAATATCGCTCATGTATTCAATAGGGAAGTATTTTGTGTGGCAGTAATAAATTGATCTAGCTTTTGCCGGGCTGCTCCTGATGCAATGGCGGCCTGTGCCATTTTGATGCCGCTGGCAATATCAGCAGCCACATCAGCCACATACAGAGTGGCGCCCGCATTGAAGCAAACAATATCGTTTGCTGGACCTGGCGTATTGTTCAGAACATCGAGAACTATTTTTTTAGATTCTTGGGCATCTGCCACCTGAAATCCATTGCTTGGGGCGGTTTGAAAGCCGAAGTCTGCGGGATGGATTTCGTATTCTCGAACATTGCCGTCTTTCAGTTCGCCAACGAGGGTGGGGCCTTCTAAAGAGATTTCATCCAATCCGTCGCGACCATAAACCACTAAAGCTTGGGTCATGCCGAGCGCTTGTAAAACGCGGGTCTGAATTCCTACTAAATCTGGATGAAACACTCCCATCAAGATGCGTTTGGCATCTGCGGGATTGGTGAGGGGGCCGAGGATGTTAAAAATGGTACGAACTCCCAATTCTTTGCGAATGGGCGCTACGTTTTTCATAGCAGGATGGTGGTTGGGGGCAAACATAAACCCGGCGCCGATCGTTGAGATGCAATTGGCAACTTGCTCAGGTGAGACAGTGAGTTTGGCGCCCAGAGCTTCCAAAACATCGGCACTGCCAGATTTACTGCTAACGCTGCGGTTGCCATGCTTGGCAATTTTTGCGCCAGCCGCTGCTGCTACAAACATCGCTGCTGTCGATATATTAAAGGTATGCGCGCCATCTCCACCGGTGCCCACCACGTCGACCAAATGGCGTTGGTCTTGAATATGCACGGGGGTAGCAAATTCACGCATTACGCGGGCTGCTGCAGCAATTTCTCCAACAGTTTCTTTTTTAGTTCGGAGCGCAATTAAGAAGCCTGCTACCAAGGTGGGGTGCATTTCGCCACTCATGATGAGGCGCATCATGCTGGTCATTTCATCATGAAACAGTTCGCGGTGTTCAATGCAGCGTTGCAGGGCTTCTTGGGGCGTAATGGCCATAAACCGATCAATATTTATTTAGGTATTTTGTAAAAAGTTCTTCAGCAGTGCATGTCCATGCTCTGAAAGGATGGATTCAGGATGAAACTGCACTCCCTCTACCGCGAGTTCTCGGTGACGCACTCCCATGATTTCGCCGTCCGAGGAGGTGGCCGTAATTTCGAGCATATCCGGTAGCGAACTCTTCTCAATTGCCAAAGAGTGATAACGCGTCACAGTAAAGGGGCTGGGGATACCTTTGAATACACCTACCCCAGTATGAAAAATCTGATCGGTTTTACCATGCATCACTTTTTGAGCGCGCACTACCTTGCCCCCAAATGCTTCCCCGATGGCTTGATGTCCTAAGCACACACCAAGAATAGGAATGCGTCCGGCATAACGCTGGATGGTTTCCACAGAGATACCTGCTTCTGCCGGGCTGCAAGGACCTGGTGAAATACAAATGCGTGACGGCTGCATGTTGGCAATTGCATCGACTGCAATTTCATCATTGCGTACCACCCGAACCTCTTCTCCCAGTTCTGCAAAATATTGCACTAGGTTGTAGGTAAAAGAGTCGTAGTTATCAATCATGAGGAGCATCGAGTCCTCCTTGTACTAAATCTGCGGCAATTAATACAGCGCGCGCTTTGGCTTCAGTTTCTTTCCATTCAGCGGTGGGGTCGGAATCAGCAACAACTCCTGCGCCCGCTTGAGAGTGCAACATGCCGTTGCGGATCACGCCGGTACGGATTGCAATGGCGACATCCATATCCCCAGAAAAGGAGAGGTAGCCAACTGCACCACCATAGACACCCCGTTTTACGATTTCCATTTCATCAATGATTTCCATTGCGCGAATCTTCGGCGCACCCGAGAGGGTGCCTGCTGGGAAGGTGGCGCGCAAGACATCCATATTGCTCATATGGTCGAGTAACTCCCCTTCAACGGAGCTCACAATGTGTTGCACATGCGAATATTTTTCAATGGACATGGAGTCTGTCACTTTAACGGACCCTGTCTTTGCAATGCGACCCACATCATTGCGTGCAAGGTCAATAAGCATGACATGTTCGGCGATCTCTTTGGGGTCTGCCAACAGCTCTTTGGCTAATCGCTCGTCTTCCTCAGGCGTTGCACCACGTGGACGAGTGCCAGCGAGAGGGCGAATAGTCACAATTTTTTCGGACTCTCGTTTTTCTTGGCGAACCAAGATCTCCGGGGAAGATCCCACCACTTGCAGGTCGCCAAAATCGTAGTAATACATATAAGGCGATGGATTCAAAGAGCGTAATGCTCTGTATAGAGATAGCGGGGAGTCCGTGAAAGGTTTGCTGATGCGTTGACCAATTACCACTTGCATGCAGTCGCCCGCCAAAATATAGTCCTTGGTTTTGCGGACGGCCGCTTCAAAGTCTGCTGCTTTGAATTGACGGATTAATTCAGTTTTGGGGCTGGGTAGCGATGCTGGCATGCTGGCTGGTTTGCTTAAGCAGGCCAACAACTCTTTGAGTCTTGTTTGCCCTTTTTCAAAGCTGCCTGGCTGACTCGGGTCGGCATAAACGATCAAGTAAATACGACCTGCCACGTTATCAATCACCGCCAACTCTTCTGTCAACATTAGTTGAATATCAGGTACGCCAAGCTCATCAGGAAGAGAGTGGGTTGCTAAGCGTGACTCGATATAGCGAACGGTATCGTAACCAAAGTATCCAGCTAGGCCGCCACAAAAGCGTGGTAACCCTGTTTGAAGGGCTACCTGAAAGCGTTTGAAATAGGCATCGACAAAATCGAGCGGATTGTCATGATTTTCTTCGATCACTTTGCCATCAGTGATGATCTGAGTAATGGGTGCACTGGGGGTGCCAATTGTGCGCAAGATGGTTTTGGCTGGCAAGCCAATAAAGGAGAAGCGACCAAAACGCTCTCCTCCTAAAACTGATTCCAATAAATAGGTATTTTTTTTACCAAAAGCTTGCGTTAACTTTACATAGAGCGATAAAGGCGTTTCAAGGTCGGCTAACACTTCTTTCACCAACGGAATGCGATTAAAGCCTTGAGCCGCCAGGGCGTTGAATTCATCAAGTTGCATTAGGCGGTTCCTAGTTTCCCTAACTCAGTGCGCATGGACTGAATCACCGAGTGGTAATTTGCATTGCCAAAAATCGCTGACCCTGCCACAAAGGTGTCGGCTCCGGCCTTGGCAACCTGAGCAATATTGTCAACCTTGATACCGCCATCGACTTCTAGTCGAATGTGTCGACCGGTATTTTCTTGATAGCGATCCAATCGTGTGCGCACTTCGGTAATTTTTTGGAGTGTGCTGGGAATAAATGATTGGCCACCAAATCCCGGATTTACTGACATCAACAAAACCAAGTCAACCAATTCCAAGGTGTGATCGAGGTGCGCCAAGGGCGTGGCTGGGTTCAGTACCAGCCCTGCTTGACAACCTTGGTCACGAATGAGGTTCAGGGTGCGATTAACGTGAGGGCTGGCTTCTGGATGAAAGCTGATGAGGTTAGCACCTGCTTTAGCAAAATCCGGGATGAGGCGATCGACAGGTTCCACCATTAAGTGGACATCAATCATCGCGGCCTGGCCATGCTTCATGGCATAAGGACGAATTGCTTCGCATACCAAGGGGCCAATTGTGAGATTGGGGACGTAATGGTTGTCCATCACATCAAAGTGAATCCAGTCTGCGCCAGCAACCAGAACATCTTGCACTTCTTTGCCTAGGCAGGCAAAGTCAGCCGACAAAATGGAGGGGGCGATGACAAATTGACTATCTAAAGTTGATTTCTGGCTATCCATCCCTAGATTCTAGCTTGCAGTTGGCTTCCGGATGGAGCAGAATTCCCCCATGAACCCCCACGAAATCAGCATTACGGTGAGAACCCAGTATTTACCGGAGCAATCAGAGCCGGATAACCGTCAATTTGCCTTTGCCTACACCATTACGATTCGTAATACCGGTGCGGCCAGCATTCAATTGATTGCCCGGCATTGGTTGATTACCGATGGCGATAATGACGTTCAAGAAGTCCGGGGCTTGGGCGTAGTGGGCCAGCAGCCTTTATTGCGCTCTGGCGAGCATTTTGAATACACCAGCTGGGCAACCCTGCCCACCCCTGCGGGCACGATGCGAGGCGAGTATTTTTGCGTTACGGAAGACGCTCAATTTTTCCAGGTACCGATTCCAGAGTTTGCTCTGGTGATGCCTCGAACCCTACATTAAGTCTAAAAATGCTATTTTTTGCCCTTGCCGGTCCAGAAGACGATAAATAATAGGAGCCCCAAGGCCAAGGCAGCCTCAAACACAAACATCAGCATGGGGTATTCGTCGAGTAAATTGGTGATCATGATTTCTAAATTAAAAACAGTAGTGGTGCGGGACAGCGCATTTCAAAGTGTCTGTCTAAGTGTATTCCTTGTGATGATGGCGGGCGTGATCGGAGGGTGTTCAACTCCTCCGACTCGTTCTGGGTATCACTCCAATGGGAATAGTGCTGCTTATAGCTCATCGATGGCGAGTTTTACTGCAGTCTCTTGGCAAGACTTGCCTGGCTGGCGTGATGATGATTTATCGCAAGCCTGGCCTGCCTGGTTAAAAAGTTGCGATGGCTTACGAAAACAAAGTGGTGCAGTTAATTGGCGACCTGTCTGCGCAAGGGCTGGCGGGGTAAATGGCAGCAGTACAGCGGCAATTCGACGCTATTTTGAAGACAATTTTCAGGCTTATGAGGTGCGCAATAGCGCGGGCAGTAATATGGGCTTAATTACCGGTTATTACGAGCCAGTCATGAATGGCTCACTTAGTCGGACTGCTGGCTATACCGTGCCTTTATATGGCTATCCCAAGGCATGGCGAAATGCGAAGCCCAATCCCGCCCCAGCCCGAGCGCAGCTCTTGGATTCGGGGGTCTTGGCCGGTTCAGAGATTGCTTGGGTACAAGATCCTGTTGCGGCAGCATTTATGCAAATTCAAGGATCGGGAAAAATTCGCTTAGAAGATGGCCGCATTATTCGCTTGGGTTTTGCGGGAACGAATGATCAACCTTTTAAATCATTTGCTCAGTGGTTGCTTGATCGTAGGGAGATTACGCGTAGTCAGGCGACGATGCAGGGCATCTCAGATTGGGCTAAGAAAAATCCCAGTCGTGTTAGTGAGATGCTCAATGCCAACCCGCGGTTTGTTTTTTTCAAGGTACTCCCTGGTGGAGTAAGTGCAGAACTCGGGCCGAATGGTGCGCTAGGTGTTCCCTTGACTGCGGAGCGAAGTATCGCAGTTGATCTACAAGCCTTGCCTTTGGGTGCACCGGTATTTTTAGCAAGCACTAGGCCGCTCAGTACCCAGCCTTTGCAACGCTTAGTGATGGCCCAAGATACTGGTAAGGCAATTGTGGGTGGGGTGCGCGCTGATTTCTATTGGGGATCGGGCGATGCAGCAGCTGAGTTGGCAGGACGCATGAAGCAAAGTGGGAGGCTATGGCTTTTATTGCCACGCTAATCAGGGTTACTTGAGATAGCGTTGAGCCAGGGTGACCCAGTAGTTCACGCCAATGGGAATTAATGCATCGTTAAAGTCATAAGAGGGGTTGTGTAGATGGCATGGCCCCATGCCGTGACCAGCAGAGCGATGGTCACCATCCCCATTGCCTAAAAATACATAGCATCCTGGTTTCTGGAGGAGCATGAATGCAAAATCTTCCGCACCCATGGTTGGGTCAATTTCTGTATTGACATTTTTTTCGCCAACCAACTCATTCATGACCTCACTGGCAAAGCGAACCTCTGCATCATGATTAATGAGTGGAGGATAGTTTCGGCTAAAAACAATCTCTGCTTGGCAATCAAATGCACTAGCAATACTGTGAGAAATTTCTCGAAGACGTCGCTCAATTAGATCAAGCACATCGATGGTGAAGGTGCGAACGGTACCGCCAATAAATGCGCTATCGGGAATGACATTACTGGTTTCCCCAGCGTGAAATTGAGTGATCGACAAAACAGCTGCATCAACAGGTCGTTTATTGCGTGTAATGATGCTTTGCAGTGCCTGGGCAATTTGGATGCCAGTTAGTACTGGGTCAGCACTATTGTGGGGTAAGGCAGCATGACCGCCTTTGCCGGTAATAGTAATTTCAAAGGTGTTGCTCGATGCCATCATGGGGCCACTGGTCACACCAAAACTTCCCTCTGCTAATCCAGGCCAGTTGTGTAAACCAAATACGGCATCGCAGGGAAATTGTGTAAAGAGACCGTCATTGATCATTTCTTGCGCTCCGGCGCCACCTTCTTCTGCCGGTTGAAAGATAAAAATGATGCTGCCTTTGAAATCACGGTGGTTGGACAGGTATTGCGCGGCACCCAATAGCATTGCGGTATGGCCATCATGTCCGCAGGCATGCATTTTTCCGGGGTTTTGTGAGGCATGGGAAAACGTGTTGTGCTCTTGTAACGGTAGTGCGTCCATGTCTGCACGTAAGCCAATCATTTTTCCGGGACCAAGATCGCCGTCTAATTTCCCAACGACTCCGGTTTTACCTAGACCCCGAAAGACGGCAATACCCCAACTTGATAGAGCCTCGGCAACTAGGTCGGATGTGCGATTCTCTTCGAAACGCAATTCAGGGTGTGCGTGGATATTGCGTCGTATTGCTTGTATTGCTTGAGCCGAATCGACGATTTCAGGTAGTAATCGCATTCCTTCATCTTATCCGAAAGTATTGCTAGGCGCACCTAAATCAGCTTATTCCTTGAAATGGCTTTCGGGAATGCTGATGTGCTCCGCAGCAAATTGCAGTGCAGCCAAGGAATAGGGCGCGGAATCATATTTTTGTAAATCCGCATCAAGAGCTGGAATGAATCCTAGATAGGGCGCCTGTATTCTGTTTTTGAGGGTCTGTATATTTTCACTGAGCAAGGGCATCTCGTCTGAAAGGGTATTTGCTATCCAGCCGGCAATAGTCAGCCGGCGAGCCAAAATAGCTTCATAGGTGAGTAGCGCATGGTTGATGCACCCTAGGCGCATTCCCACAACCAAGATGACGGGCAGGTTAATAGATTGAGCAATATCACCCAAATCTTCTTGTTCGTTGAGGGGAACTAAGAATCCACCGGCACCTTCCACAATGACCGCTTCATAGCGTGTGCTGACGTCCTGAAAAGATTGCAGAATGATGTCACCGCTTAATTCCACCCCCTCGGTTTGCGCAACCAAATGGGGGGCTGCTGGCTTTTCTAAAACATAGGGTGATAAGCTTTGCGAATCTGGCTCATCTAAAGAAAGTCCAGATGCGATGCGCAGGGTTTCTAGATCTTCATTGAGGGGGCGCCCATCTTCACTCAAATAGGTGCCTGCGACCACTGGCTTAAAGCCAACAGTACGAATACCTGCAGCATTGAGTTTCAAAATGAGGGCACCACTAACGAGTGTTTTCCCAACTTCGGTATCAGTTCCCGTAATAAAAAATAC
>Ga0316221_1003795_pt1 | contig 12033 bp, 8 predicted proteins | sample TBH18007metaG_FD_206003 | JGI IMG/M metagenome (GOLD analysis project Ga0316221, IMG submission 206003) | Freshwater microbial communities from Trout Bog Lake, Wisconsin, USA - TBH18007 | ecosystem: Environmental > Aquatic > Freshwater > Lake > Hypolimnion/Profundal zone | place: USA: Wisconsin... | reverse complement strand
TGTAGCTATCCGTTAAAAACATTTGATATGGAAACCCCCGAAATTGTTAAAAATGATCCCTATCTCCAACCCTATGAATCTGATTTCATTCGCTGGAACGAGAAATTAAAAATAAAGAAGGGAGAGATTCTGAACGGGAAATCGCTCATTGAATTTGCTTCGGGGCACCTCTATTTTGGCCTTTTTAAAAATAACTCCGGATGGACCATTCGGGAATGGGCTCCCAATGCGATTGAAATCTATTTGATCGGGACCTTCAACGATTGGCATGAACGAAGTGATTTCCGATTTACCAATATTGGAAACGGTTGTTGGGAATTACATCTTGAAGCAAAGCGGATTTCCCACGGAGATCTCTATGCCCTTTCGGTTTACTGGCATGGAGGGCAAGGCAAAAGGATACCTGCATGGACACGAAGGGCAGTCCAGGATGCTCAGACAAAAATCTTCAACGCCCAGGTGTGGTGCCCTGAAGTAAATTATACCTGGCAGAAAAGCGGTTTCGTCCGTCAGCAGGAGGCCCCGATCATCTACGAGGCTCACATTGGAATGAGTGGAGAAGAACCCAGAGTTCATACATTTAATGAATTCAGAACGGATATACTCCCCAATATCAAGGCTGGCGGATATAATACACTCCAGTTAATGGCCATTCCCGAACATCCTTATTATGGTAGTTTTGGATACCACATTTCCAGCTTTTTTGCCGCCTCATCCCGATTTGGGACCCCCGAAGAGCTCAAAGAGCTTATCGATGAGGCCCATGGAATGGGAATTTCGGTCATTATGGACATTGTCCATTCGCATGCCGTAAAAAATGTAGTGGAAGGTTTGGGAAGCTATGACGGTACCCGATATCAATTCTTTCATGACGGTGCCAGGGGTGAACATCCTGCCTGGGATTCTTATTGCTTTAACTACAACAAGAATGAGGTGTTACATTTTCTCCTCTCCAATATCCGGTTTTGGCTCGAAGAGTACAAATTTGACGGATTCCGGTTTGACGGGGTTACGAGTATGCTTTACTTCGATCATGGTCTTGGGAAAGCGTTCACGAGTTATTCCGATTATTTCACCCCAAATATTGATGATGAGGCTATTGTCTACTTCAAACTGGCCAATCAGTTGATCCATGATCTGAATTACCAGGCGCTCTCAATCGCCGAAGATATGAGCGGTCTTCCAGGTTTGGCAGCACCACTCTCAACCGGCGGACTCGGATTTGATTACCGGATGTCGATGGGGGTCCCCGATTATTGGATAAAACTCATCAAAGATCAAAAAGATGAAGAGTGGAATGTCGGTCAGATCTTTCATGAGCTGACAAGCCACCGTGCTGACGAAAAGGTAGTCTGCTATGCCGAAAGTCATGATCAGGCCATGGTCGGCGACAAAACAATACTATTCAGATTATTAGATAAGGAAATGTACTTCAGCATGCGCAAGGATCAACCAAATCTTGCTGTGGACCGGGGAATTGCTCTTCACAAAATGATAAGGCTCGCTACGCTCAGTTGCGCGGGAGGTGCCTATCTGAATTTTATGGGGAATGAATTTGGCCATCCCGAGTGGATCGATTTCCCGCGGGAGGGAAATGGCTGGTCTTATCAACATGCCCGCAGGATCTGGAGCATCGCCGAGAATCCGGAGCTTCGGTTCCACTGGTTACTCGACTTTGACCGCGATATGATCAACCTGGTTAAAAATGAAAGGCTTCTCGAAGAACCCTATGTCCAGTGGATTACCGACAATCAGCCCGACCAGGTCCTAGCCTACAGGCGAAAGGAACTTCTCTTTATCTTCAATTTTAACCCGTATAAGTCATTCGAAGGTTACGGAATACAAATTGAACCCTCGAAATACAGTATTGTCCTCCAGACAGATGCCCATGCCTTTGGCGGATTTAACCGGATCGATGACCGGATGACCTACTATTCGATTCCAGAGGGGGGACTTGGATCTACCCACTATCTTAAAATTTACCTTCCTTCCAGAACAGCTATCGTATTAAAAAAGCAGCCATACCGGAGTGTCCGCTAATGAGAATATTTACAATCGGTGAAACAACTTACGACATTTTGTTTCGGGACGGTCAGCCCGTAAGTGCCTGCAGCGGTGGAAGTGCCTATAATTCGGCAATCTCACTGGGCAGATGCGGACTACCTGTTAGTCTTATTTCAACATTTGGTTACGATCCAATCGGTAATCTTTCCCTGGAATTTCTGGGAAAAAACGGGGTGAAATGTGATTTGATAAAGCGATTTGACGGCCGGTCACGTGTTGCTTTGGCTTTTTTCGATCGAGATAATAATGCAGACTACTCTTTTTACCCGGCCTCAAAGGATGTTTTTCCTGAATATCCTACGTTGCAGGTCGGTGATATCCTGCTGGTTGGGTCATCTTTTGCCCTTCGTGATAACGGACGGGAAAACTTTCTCAATTTTCTGGAACAAGCTAAAAATAAAGGCTGTATTACCATTTATGATCCCAATGCCCGACAATGCATGACCGGCAAACCGGAGCTTCTGCAAAAGATCATCCGGAATATGTCGCTGGCCACCATCATCAAGGGTTCAGATCAGGATTTCCGGAATATCTTTGGATTCCAGGATGGGGAAAGTGCATATTCCAAAATCAGAGAATCAGGTGATAAAATCCTGATTTATACACGCGGGGCTGGAGGAGCCGAACTGTTTACTCCTGGTCTTCACCTTGAGGTATCGGCCAGAAAAACCAATGTCATTAGTACCATAGGCGCCGGCGATAATTTTTCGGCCGGGATAGTTTTTGGATTATTTAAGAAATTAACGAATAACCTTTCATTAAACATTTTAACCTCACCAGATTGGGAAGAGATCATGAGCTTCGGAACTCTTTTTGCTTCTGAGGTTTGCGCTTCATCCCAAAATTATCTCCCGGAAGCGTTTGGGGAAAAGCTGATTTCAGCGGCAAAGAAATGGGAGAGTGACTGAGTGAGGGAGAGAAAGAGCGATTATATTGCAATACCAGTTTACAACTTAATTATAAATTAAATATCATGAAGAAAAACGAGGAAAAAACAAGCGTGCTGTTTATTGAGAATGGTCCTATTCAGGTAACCGGGGCAATCAGGATTTCGGGACAATACGGTGATAAAGAGTCAAAAGACCCGGTTTATTTGTGTCGCTGCGGCGGTTCAAAAAACAAACCTTATTGTGATGGCTCACACCGGACAGATGGGTTTAAGGGGTAGATGATTTTTTTACATCCTACAATTGCCGGAATTTGAAAACAAATTTCGGCATTTTGATTCCCATTTTACCATGAAATATTAAAACTTTATTTTAAAATTTCATGGACTCTTTTGAAAGTTATTTAACTGTTTTATAATCAATAAACAATTTTAAAGCATCAGCATCCCGCACCTTCTAAGTTGTTTTATAGCCGGACTATTCCAGAACAATACAAAATCCTGGCCCGTTTGCTTCTCAAAGCTACTTTCCAATTCACCATAAGTGATTTGTACACCATTGCTGACTGAAATCTGCGGAATCTTTTCCATTAGCCATTTTCCTTCTTCCTTTTTAAGCTGAACCGACAAGTTTTCTTTTTTTAGTGGAAAAGTGAGTTCAGCCATTTCAAAAGTCTGGTTCTTCTTCTTTCGTGCAAAGTATCGGATTGAAGGACTACCTCCAAGCCAGACAACTTTAGCACTTGAACTTGCACTTTCATACGCTTCATTGTCAATAAACTGCCTGATTATATTGTGGGCAATGGTTGTCCGGGGCACTTTAAAGTCAAACCAATCTGATAACGGGAGCCCAAAACCGATACTATGCATGTAATTAAAAAGTGATTTCCGGAGTCCTTCACTGAAAAGTTCATGGTTTGCTCCTGTTGGATCGATATGGATCCTGTCATTATTGGCAAATGATCCGGGAACGGCATTTTCGATTTTCACCGTAAACTGAGAAGGATTCAGACCAACCGGACTGTGGGCAGTCATGACAAACAGATGCCAGAATCCGGACTGAACAACTCCGGCTTCGAAAAGCTGTCGCACAACCTCCAGCGAATCAATGGTTTCCTGAGCTGTTTGAGTCGGAAAGCCATACATCAGATAAGCATGAACCATAATGTCCGTCTTGGTGAAATTGTCGGTTACCTTGGCCACTTTGGCAACACTGACCCCCTTGTTGATCATTCCAAGCACCCGGTCGGAAGCGACTTCCAATCCGCCCGAAACAGCAATACAGCCTGATTCTTTGAGTAAAAAACAGAGATCATAGGTAAAGCTTTTTTCAAAACGGATATTGGTCCACCAGACCATCGTGATTTTCCGGCGTATGATTTCCAAAGCCAGAGCCTTCATCAGGGCAGGTGGTGCAGCTTCGTCCACAAAATGAAACCCAATCTGGCCAGTCTGCCGGATGATCTCTTCTATCCGGTCGCATAAAACCTGAATGGTATTCGGTTCATAACGACTGATGTAATCCAGTGAGGTGTCGCAGAAGGTACATCGGCTCCAGTAACACCCATGAGCCAGAGTCAGCTTATTCCAGCGGCCATCACTCCAAAGGCGGTGCATCGGGTTTACCATCTCAATGACAGATAAATAGTCGTGAAGTCTGAAATCGCTGTAGTCGGGAGTACCCGTTTCAGACTGCAGAAAATCGGTTTGGGTTGACCCGTTCAGATAAATTACCTGACCATTTTTACAGGTGAAGGTCCGTTTGAGGTCAATCAGGTACCGAATTCCATCCAGATATTCAATTAGATTTAAAATTGGAGCCTCCCCATCGTCCAAAGTAATAAAATCAAGATAATTGAAAATGCGTGGGTCGGTCAGCGAGCGTAATTCAGTATTTGGAAAACCGCCTCCCATCACAATTCTGATCTCCGGGAAATACTTCTTGATCCATTGGCCGCATTTCAGGGCACTGTAAAGATTTCCGGGAAACGGAACTGAGAAGGCAACAAGTGTTGGTGTAACCAGTTCTATTTTTTCCTTTAATAAACGAAGAAGTAGCGTGTCTATAAAGCTGTCCGGGGCGAGTAGTGCCTGATTAATCTCATCAAAAGACGATGCTGACCTACCCAGTCGTTCTGCATAGCGGCTAAAGCCAAAATGGGGATCGACGGCCTCCAGAATCAGATCGGAAAGATCTTCCAGATAAAGCGTTGCCAGATGTTTTGCTTTATCATGGATTCCCATACTTCCAAAAGCCCATTCCAGATCTTTCGTTTGGGCAAATCTTGAGGCCTCCGGCAAAAAATCACCATTGCAAATCAGATGGGCCAGAAGTTCATTCTTACCCTGCAGAAAAGAAATAACCTGACCGATCGTCGCGATATAGGAATTCCGCTGATTATAAATCCGCTGCCCATTGGAAGATAACGCATGATCTTTGGTTGCAATTTCCTGAAAGAGTGTCTGAAGGCCCCCGGAAGAGAACAATGCGAGAATCGTTTCTATCCCCAGATCAGACTGGTATGACCAGGTCGATCTGGTATTTAAAAATCCTTTGAGATAAGCCGTTGCAGGATAGGGCGTATTCAGTTGGGTAAACGGCGGTGTAATCAGCAACACTTTTGTCGTCACAGGCAAGATTTTATCGATTTGTAAAAGTAAGCATAGAATCTCTGGATTTTCTGTCAGGGTCTCACAAAACGAAAAATAATGATTCCAGGCTAGTAAATGCAGGTTTGGCACAATACATTCATCGAAATTGTAGTAACTTTATATCATTAATGCCTTTAGCCATGCAACAGAACTATTTTAACATCGTGGTTTTGGTATTTCTTTGTGCTTCGGCCTTTTCACAAGAAACATTGCAGAACCGCAAACCCTACGCTGCCGGGAGGTTTTATACCGATAATCCCGACCAGCTGAAAACCCAGTTGCAACAGTTTTTTTCACAAGCTATCCGGCAACGATCGGGGAATAGTCCCCTGGCAATCGTGGTTCCCCACGCCGGTTACGTTTTTAGTGGAGGAGTGGCTGCTTCTGCCTATAACCAGATTGATCCCAATCGCAAATTCGATCGGATTTTCATCATCGGATCGAGCCATACCAGCTCCTTTCCCGGGGCCTCTGTTTATTCCACAGGCCATTTCGAGACTCCACTTGGCATCGTCAAGGTTGATCTTGACCTTGCTAAAAAATTGATAAAGGAGAATGACCTGATCCGGAATTACCCTGAAGCACATCAGTTTGAGCACAGCCTTGAAGTGCAGCTCCCATTTTTACAGCACCATTTACGAACCGACTTTAAAATTATACCGATTGTCATCGGCTCTTCCACGGTTGAAACCGCCAGGAAACTGGCCTCGATTCTAAAACCGTACTTCAACGCGAAAAATCTTTTTGTGATAAGCAGCGACTTTGCCCATTATCCTGATTATGAGGACTCACAAATGGCAGACCTGACAACTGCACAGGCGATCAAAACCAATAAGGCATCAAATCTCATTACTGCTCTGAAAGAAAATGAAAATAAGGAGATTCCGGGATTGGTCACCAGCCTGTGCGGATGGAGTTCTGTGCTGACCCTGCTCTATATGACAGAACAACAACCTGAACTAAAAGTCGACCTTATCCAGTATAAAAACTCCGGGGATTCCACTTATGGAGATAAACAGCGGGTAGTCGGATACTGGGCAATCTCTTTCTCTCAGCCGGAATCTGATCATCTGACCACTGAATTTTCACTCAGTGCAGCTGACAAAAATTCCCTGCTTAAGCTGGCCAGAGAAACAATCACTGATTATATCAGAGAGGGAACCATTCCCGAAGTGGATCCTGCAAAAATGAGTGCAGCTTTACGAATCCACTGCGGTGCCTTTGTCACCCTGAACAAAAATCACAGCTTACGGGGTTGTATCGGCCATTTTGAGGCAAATCTTCCGCTCTGGCAGGTTGTTCAGCAGATGGCAGTAGCCTCAGCAACGCAGGACCACCGGTTCAGCGAGGTTCACAGAAATGAAATAGGAGAGCTGGAGATTGAAATTTCGGTATTAACCCCATTAAAACGGATCAAATCAGCCGATGATTTTATCCTGGGAAAGCAGGGAATCTACATTAAAAAAGGGTACTCATCAGGGACATTTCTTCCCCAGGTTGCCACCCAGACCGGATGGAGTAAAGATGAATTTCTTGGACATTGTGCCCGTGATAAAGCCGGACTCGGTTGGGACGAATGGAAAACCGCAGAACTTTATACTTACGAAGCACTGGTTTTTGGGGAAGAAAGATAGTTTCTGTTGTTGGGAAACAAGAATATTGCAATACCTAAAAAAACAGCAGCACAGCCAATGAGACAATAGAAATAATAGAAATAAATAGAAAAATGAGAATAGCATAATGAGGTATTTTCTTATTAATCTAATTTGCTTCAGTAATGCGGTTGGAGTTTTGTAAACGGCCTTTTTTACCAGACTTTACTACGTGCCTTATTTTTATTGAAGCCGTATAACGGCGTAAATCTGGTAAAAAATAAATCAAGATGGGCACTAAGCCGCCTGGCGGCGACAGTAGGAAAAGTGAATTTATATCCGTATAAAAATACTACATTAAGTGACTCCAATTGCTTAGTAGGAAATTTTCGTGTATCGGTTACCATTTCAATCGAAAGAAACAACAAAAACACCAGAAACCCTTCGTCATGTCATCCGCCTATCCCCTTTTCACAATCTCTATTCTGGTCGTCTTATTTTATGCACTTTCGGCGGCTTTTGCAGGATTGGGATTGGTAAGCAAAATATATCACCGGAGATTCTGGAACGTTCTATTATTAAGTGCATTCCTGGTAACCGGAATAATAGGATTGATAAGTGTGCTGAAAATCAACTATAAGCTGGAAATTTCCGGTTATGATGAGTTGCTGCGTTATCATGTAGATTTTGGTATTGGAATGCTAATCATTGGCTTGATTCATCTTTGGTGGCACCTTGACTATTATTTTCGAATTTTTAAACCCGGTAAAATCACTGAAACTGCAATTCGCAATATTCCCGGCAATGATCTTGATGTCTTAATATTAAAGAGGTTTGCTTTTTTGCTGGGAATCACCACGATGATCGCACAAATCATTTTGCTTCGGGAATTTCTTACTGTCTTCAACGGGAACGAATTGGTGATCGGGATTGTTCTTTCCAACTGGATGATTTTGACCGGGATTGGCGCCTATCTGGGAAAACGTCCTTTGAAACAGACCGAATCGTCATCCTTTACTGTTTTTGCCCTTCTTATCCTAAGTGTTCTGCCATTCATCACTACTTTTCTGATTAATTTTCTCAAGAATAAAGTATTCCCGATCGGCGCCATGATCAGTGTATTTCAGATCTTTCTCGCTTCGTTGATATTGCTGATCCCCTTCTGCCTCCTAAGTGGTTTTTTATTTACCTTCATCTCAAAATCCTATTCCGGGATCAGAAATAAAAACGAAACCGGGGCAGTGTATGGCCTTGAATCTCTTGGAGGTATCGTTGGCGGATTGGTGAGCGGACTCATCTTTATATTTATATTCTCGTCGGTCGAAAGTCTGCTGATACTGGTGACCATAAACGGCTTTTTACTTTATCTGATCAGCCTGAAGAAGGGATTGCGACAAGCAGGCTGGATTTCAATCTTTGTGAGTATCATCTCTTTGGCTTCGTTTTCCGTTCATCCTGAAAACAGGATAAGAAGCTACGTTTATCCGAATCAAAAGATTGAGACATCGAAAGATTCGCCCTACGGAAACATCGTAATCACCCGGCGTGACAACCTTTGGAGTGTTTACAATAATAACTCCCTGATATTCGATTCCGAGAATTTCATGATGAATGAAGAGACTGTCCATTTTGCAATGCTCCAGCATTCAGCGCCGTCGAACGTTTTGCTTGTTTCAGGGGGTCTTTCAGGACAAATTGCCGAAATCAGGAAATATAAGCCACTTTCAATTGACTATGTTGAAGATAACCGTTGGCTGCTGACTCTGATGAAAGATTCCCTGAAGAAAATTATAACCGGGGAGACCACCTTATACCGGTCAGATCCACTTCGGTTCATTCGTACTTCGTTAAAAAAATATGACATGGTCATCATGAACCAGCCGGGACCCTCCACGTTACAGAACAACCGATTCTACACTCTCGGGTTCTTCACGCTTTTGAAGGAAAAACTGCTTCCCGGGGCAGTACTCTCATTTGGAATACCTGCTCCGGCAAATTATCTGAATAAAGAGGCTGTTGCGTTAAATTCCACACTGTTTTCAACATTGAAAAGGGTATTTCAAAACGTGATTATTATTCCGGGAGAGAAAAATTACTTCCTGGCCTCTGATGCAGCACTCTCATTCAGGATTGTTGAATTGGTTCAGAAGAGAGGAATTGAGAACCGCTATGTCAACAGGTTTTATTTCGATGATACCATGTTAAAGAATCGCAGTGAAACGATTCTGGCATCGTTAATTCCGGATTCCGAAATTAATCAAAACCTAAAGCCGGCATTGTACAGACAGCAATTGGCTTATTGGCTCAGTTATTTCAAGGGAAAATATTGGCTAATGGCTATTACGGCAGGAATTATCGCTTTGTTGGTTTTCCTTTCCGGATCGGTTTCTTCGAAAGTCATGTTCCTTACCGGATTTTCAGCAACAGGGATGGAAGTTTTGCTGCTATTCGGGTTACAGGTTTTTTTTGGAAATATTTACCTGCTAACCAGCTTTGTTATTTCAAGTTTTATGATCGGGCTATTTGCCGGATCGTTTTTTAGCAGGTCAATTATTGGATTTTACCAAAGGGATATTCTCTCCGGCAATCAGCTGCTGTTCGCTGTTTTTACAGCCATAACCGGAACGTTACTGTTTGCTCCGATGGTAACAAATCTGCCGCCGGCAATTGTTTATATGTTGTACCTGACATCTACTGCTTTTATCGGAGGTTTGACAGGTCTTCAATTCACCAATGCGACTCTGCACCAGGAGGGCAGTTATGCGGAAATCTCAGGTCACACCTACAGTTACGATTTATTTGGTTCTGCCTTGGGGGCCCTTGTCATTGTGCTGTTTTTAGTGCCAAAACTGGGAATTGTTGCTTCTGCGCTCATCATAAGTTTATTAAATTTAATATTCGGATTTTGCTTAACTTTAAGGAATAAAGGCTGAATTAAACAGCCGGGATCATCTGTAATCCAATTTTTTGTGGTTTCTTTCAGATATGGATTTTTACATCAGGATACGTGACCATGGCATTCTTTTTGCAGTTTATGTTTTCAGAGTATTTTTAAAGGATTTGGTTTTCAATCTTAAAAATCAGAACGATGCTAACCATTCATAAAATAAATAAACGGGAATTTCTGAAACAGGGTTTTGTTGCAACCAGTGCAATTACCTGTGCCCCTGTAATGAGTTTTGCCGGCAATACCGGTGAAAAGCTCTGGGAATGGAGTAAGGAGGGATTATATTGGTCCTCAACACCAAGAGGGACCAAATGCCTGATTTGCCCAAATGAATGTGTAATAAAAGAAAATGAATCAGGACTTTGTCACAACAGGGTAAACCATGAGGGAAAACTTTATTCGATCGCCTATGGAAACCCTTGTGCCGTCAATATCGACCCGATTGAAAAAAAGCCGCTGAATCATTTTTTACCCGGCTCAAAAGCCTTCTCAATCGGGACGGCGGGCTGCAACCTGGCATGTCTGAACTGCCAGAACTGGACCATTTCGCAGGTTGGTCCCAAAGAGACCCGCAACTACGACTTAATGCCCGATAAACTGATTGAACAGACCATTGCGAACAATTGCCGGTCGATTGCTTATACCTATTCGGAACCTATCTCATTTTATGAATATACATTCGACTCAGCAAAACTTGCACGCCAGCATGGGATTAAGAATGTACTCGTAACTGCGGGATACATCAATGATGAGCCGATGCGCAATTTCTGCAAATACATTGACTCTGCCCGTGTTGACCTGAAATCCTTTAGTAATGATATATACCTAAGAATGAGTGCCGGGGCTCTTCATCCGGTGTTAAATACCCTTAAAATTGTAGCCGAACTTGGAGTCTGGCTTGAAGTTGTCAACCTGGTTGTCCCGGGTTGGACCGATGATCTGGATATGATTAAAAGAATGTGCAACTGGCTGGCTGAAAATGGGCTCGCCAGTTATCCGCTTCACTTTGACCGCTTTCATCCAGAATATAAGCTCACGCAATTGTCTTCGACACCGGTGGGAGTGCTCACAAAGGCACGCGAGATTGCCATGGCAGAGGGGATAAAATATGTGTATGTCGGGAATGTGCCTGGTCTTGACGCTCAGAATACCTATTGCCCCAAATGTCATGAACTGGTCATCGAACGGAAAGGCTATTCAGTTCTCCAAAAAAATCTGGTAAAAGGCTGTTGCTCAAAATGCAGTGAAAAAATTCCCGGGGTTTGGGAATAACCGGGTTTAATGAGGATAACTTTTAGGAATAAGATTTCGTAAGGCACTAATTAGTTTATTCCGATCCCGGAATGACGTTGCTGACAAGTTGATCCACGGGTAATCGGCAAGTCCTTTCTTTACCCTGATCGTAAATCTCAGCTCGTGCTTTAATCCGAGAAAATACTGGCGCAACTCCATATTGTGCAGCTGTCCAACCGGGAATTCGAACATCCTGAACATCCGGTCAACCGCAAAAATAGAGTAATATCTGACTGTCAACTTCTCTTTGACGACGGTGATCCTGACATATTGGAAATTCATCATGGCTATCAATGCTACCACCACCAGAAATGTTCCGGCCAAAATCACAGATGCCCCAAATAACTCCAGAAATATGAGCAATGCAATCGTTAAAAGCCAACATAATCCCGAAACCAGGAAAAAAATCCTAAGTTTATTGACCCATTTGGTATTGCTGAAATCCATAGTGTAAGTTATTTAATGGACGTACTTTGATATAAGTAATATGAATAATATAATGTCTTATTTATTTGTTTATATTATATAATATGCGTACATTTATCTCATTATGAGATATGTAACACTAAAAACAGAGGAGATTGAAGCATTAGAGCTGA
>Ga0316221_1003784_pt1 | contig 12052 bp, 9 predicted proteins | sample TBH18007metaG_FD_206003 | JGI IMG/M metagenome (GOLD analysis project Ga0316221, IMG submission 206003) | Freshwater microbial communities from Trout Bog Lake, Wisconsin, USA - TBH18007 | ecosystem: Environmental > Aquatic > Freshwater > Lake > Hypolimnion/Profundal zone | place: USA: Wisconsin... | reverse complement strand
AAATAGCGGGCCTTCTTGCCCTCGCCGGCGGTGCGGACGATGACGCCCATGCCCTCGGGGATGGTGAGCTCGTTGATGAGGGTCTTGAGGCGCTTGCGCTCCTGCATGTCCTCGATCTTGCGGGAGATGCCGCAACCGTCGCTGAACGGCGTGAGGATGAGGTAACGGCCGGGGATGGAGAGGTTGGTGGTGGTGCGCGGGCCCTTCGTGCCGATGGGGCCCTTCGTGACCTGGATCACGATGTCGGTGCCCGGGGGATACATGCCGGGGATGTCCTTGACGGTCGGCTCGGCGGGGCGGGGCGGGAGGTTCTTCTTGCGGTTGACGCGCACGACCTCGACGGACGAGTCGGCGGCGGCGGGGAGCATGTCCCAGTAGTGCAGGAAGGCGTTCTTGGTGTAGCCGATGTCGACGAACGCGGCCTTGAGGCCGGCGTCGAGGTTCTTGATGCGGCCCTTGTAGATGCCGCCGACCATGCGGTTGTCGGACTCGCGCTCGATTTCGAACTTCTCGAGGCGGCCGTCGACGAGGAGCGCGACGCGCTTCTCGAGGGGCTCGGAGTTGATGATGAGCTCCCGGTAGGAGCCCTTTTCCTTTTTGAAGACCGAGAGGATCTTCTGCAGCAGCGGTCGCTGCGTGGCGCGCTCGGCGGCGCCGGCCTTCAATTCGGCGGCAGTGGCAGGCTTGAGGGCGCTGGCTGCCGGGGGATTGGCAAGCTCGGCGTCATATTTTTGGGCGACGTCCGACGGAGTGCCGGGCGTGGGGTTGGGGGAATCGCTCATGGTGGGTGGCGTGGTTTTGTTTCACAGCGGCCCCCGGTGCGGCAGTCGCGGCGCAGGAAATTCCGGCAGGGCGGTCGATACCGCGAAGAAGCGATTTCATGCGAAATCCTTCCTGAAGCGATAGACGCTCTGGACCAGTCCTTGCAGCAAGCAGCAACTAAGCACAAAGGAGCCACCGTAGCTGATAAAGGGAAGCGGTATGCCCGTGATGGGCACGAGCCCGATGGTCATGGCGATGTTCACGAACACGTGGACCGCGAACAGCACCGTGACGCCGATGGCGAGCAGGGTGCCGAGACGGTCGCGGGCGAGGCCCGCGATGCGTATGCCGTTGAACAACACCAGACCGAACAGGCTGAGAACCGTAAGGCTTCCCAGAAATCCTTTTTCCTCGGCGATGACCGAGAAGATAAAATCATTGTGCGCAACCGAGCGCGGCAGGTAGCCGAGCTGGGCCTGCGTGCCCTCCGTCCAACCCTTGCCGGTCAGGCCGCCGGATCCGACGGAGATGAGCGACTGGCGCTGGTTCCAGCCCGCGCCCATCGGGTCGACATCGTTGGGCCACCAGAACGACACGATGCGGTTGCGCTGGTAGTCGTGCAGGGGAACGAAGGAGTGCGACTCATACCGGCCCTTGTCGTTCACGAACGACAGATGGTTTTGCTCCATAAACCGCTTATAACTAAGCGTATCCGCCGCGACGATGGTCACCACGAGCAGGAACGCCCCCAACGCCGCCGCGAAGAACCGCGTCGAGAGTTTGGAGACGTAGAGCATGGAAAAGACCATCGGAGGGAGCACAATCGCCGACTTCAAGTCCGGCTGCAGCAAGATCAAGAGCATGGGTATACCCACGGCAAGGGCCAATTTCCCCAGCACCCCGATCGACTGCCGGACGGTGCCGATCTCGCTGCGGATCAAGAGGCTGGCCGTGATCATGAGCACGGCGATCTTGGCGGTTTCGGACGGCTGGTAGGAAAAGAACCCGAGGTTGATCCAGCGCTGCGAGCCGTAAACTTCGCTGCCCACGCCTGGCAGGAGGACGAGCACGAGCGGGATCAGGCACAGCGCGTAAAACCAGTGTGCGACGCTGAGCCAGAAACGGTAGTCTACCAGTGAAACGCCAATGTAGAGCGCGGCGCCGGCGGTGAGCCAGACGAGTTGCGTGATCCAGTTGCTGCCGTGCACCGAAAGCTGCGCGCTGTAAATGAACGCGACGCCGAACAGGCACAGCCCGGCGATGGCGAAGGGCGTCACCCAGTCCCAGCGGCCGCGCGTCGTCGTCTTGAAGACGCTGATGTAGTCGGTGGGCGCGGCGAGTTTCACGGGGAGGCCGCGACTTCATCCGCCGGCAGGTCCGGCTGCAAGTCCGCAACGACCACGGTTTCGTCCGCCGGCGCCTCCGCCAGCGTGCGGTTGGCGAGTCCCAAGACGCTCCAGAAAACGACGGCCCCCATCGGCCCCTCGAGCACGACGCCGACGCACGCGCTGAACCACAGCACCCACGCGATGCTGACGAGGCCAAGAGCGTCGAAGTCACCGACTCGGAAACAGCGTTTCGTCAGGCCGAGCATGCTGAGCGCGACCGCGCCCCAGAGCACCATACCGGCGAAGCCCATGCGGCCGAAAACGGACACGAGCATGCTGTGCGGACTGCGCGTCGTGAAGTCCTCGGCGGCAATCATGTCGTATTCGACGAGGAAGCGCGCCGCCAAATCGTAGCCGAAACCGAGGCCGAAGACGGGGTTTTGCGCGAGCGTGTCGTGGACCACGGTATTCCACCACGTCAGCCGGAAGCGGTTGTTGAGACCGGGGTCGCCGCTCTCCTGGTTGACATAGGTCCCAGTGCCCGAGAGGTCGACGATCGACAATGCGTGCTCGTAGGTGGAGTAGACGGCGGTCTGCTGCAGGTTGCGATTGGTGAGCGCGGCCACGAAGACGACCACGCAGACCGCGCTGCCGACGATGAGCACCTGCGCGGCCGCGATGCGCCAGCGCCGGGCGCAGAGCCACATCAGCGTCACGAGCACCAGCGCGGCCATCGCAGCGCGGGCGGACGCGGTGGTGCCGAGCATGAGCAGGTTGACCGCGGCCGGCACGAGCCAGAGACGATGACGTGAAATTTCCCAGCGCGTCCACAGCCAGAAGAAACCGCCGGCCAGATATGCCGCGAGCAGATCGCTCTTGTGATACACGACCGGGTTCCCGCGGAACGTGGCGTGCATGAAGAAGAACCCCGGGGACCATTCCTCGATGGCGGCCACGACCGGGAGCGCGATGCAGGCGGCGGTGAGCGCGCCGCGCAACAGCCGCGCAGACGCGAGGTGGCCGGCGCAGGCTTGGGCGAGGAAGAAGAACAACGCGTAGTAAACCATCGCGAAATCCCGCACCGCGTAGAAGCCATGGTGGTTGAAATCCAGCGGGAGTCGCGCGGCACCGACGACGATCCACGCGAGCAGGGCATAGTTGAGGTTGTCGCGGAACACTGCGTGGGCCTTGCCGAACGCGAGCCGCGCGAGGAGGGCCGGCGCGCCGATGAGCAGGACCGTCTCCGCCGGGAGCAGCGGCAGGTAGCGAGACAGGCTGATCTGCGCGAAGCCGCGGTTGCCCAGGATGTAGCCCACGATCGCCCAGGCCAGCAGCCATGCCTCGGGCAGCGGACCCTGAACCCACTCCACCGTGGCCCACAGAAGTGCGCCCAGCACGAGCAGGCTCAGCGCGAAGCTGTCGTTGGCGATCTCGACGCCCATGACGATCGCGAGGGCCGTGCCGAGAGCGGCAAACAGGAAGATCCGCAGGCGCGGGTTCATGGGGATTTCTCGAGCAGAACCTGGGTGCCGCTCAGGCGCGTCAGCACGGCGGGTTGTTCACGCAGGAATTCATCGAACGCCCGGCGCACGCCCGGCACGGTCGGATCGCCGTAGTCGTGCGAAACGAGCAGCCCGCCCGGCGCGAGGCGCGGATAAAAAAACCGGAGCCCGTCGAGCGTGGACTGGTGGAGATCGACGTCGAGGTGGACGAACTGGAATGTCAGATTCGCGCGCGCGAGCGCTGCAGCCGAGCCGGGAAAAATGCCCGCGTGGTACTGCACGCCGGGGTAGGCGGCGAGGTAGGCCTGGACGTGCGCGAGGCTGCTGTCCGCAAAATCGCCCGGGCGAAACGCCCCGTCGGTCGCCGGGTTCACCGCGGGCATCCCGCCAAACGTGTCGAAGAGGTGCAGCGGGGCGTCGCCCTTGACCTCGCACAAAATCCGCGCGCTGCCGCCGCGATACACGCCGACCTCGGCCCACGCGCCGGGTCGGCCGGCGACGCGGCGGCCCTGCGCCCAGAGATTGTAGCGCTCGAGCAGGAGCTGCATGCCCTCGCCCTCGCGGACCATTTGCGCGTGCAGCCGGAGGAAGTCCGGGGCGGTCGCGATGGGATGGTCAGCGAGGCCCTTGAGGCGCAGGAACAGGCGCGGCTGGGTCTCGATCAACCGGGCGAGTCCGCGATTGCGCAGGGAGCGAAGCATGCGGGGCTCACGCTTGACGAATTTGGCCGGTGCGCGCGAGCGTTTCCCGGCAGGCCTGCGTCACGGCGTCGACTGACCAGTAGCGCAGGCACGCGAATGGCGCGGCGGTGTTGACGCAGACGGCGGTGACCTTGCTGGGCCGTTCGCACGGCTGGCAGGCGAGGGCGGGGTGGCGGAGCACGGTCCAGCGCTCGCGATGCCAATACGGATCCCAGCCGCGCGCGGTGGAGCCCGTCACAATCACCCCAGCCCGCCCGAGGGCGTTGGCCACGTGCATCGGGCCGGAATTGTTGCCCAGAAACAGGTCGGCGGTCGCGACCTGCGCGACGAAAGCCTTGAGCGAGTCCGGCGCAAACCGGCGCACGGTCGGTGGCAGTGCGGCGGCCGCGGTTTCGGGACGGTCGATCCAAATGACCTCGTGCTCGCCGGCGAGCGCAGTGGCGACGGCGGCGAATTGCTCGATCGGCCAGCGGGTGAATTCGCTGCTGGCTCCGGCGTGCACGACGAGGCGAGGGCGAGCGCGAGGCGTGGTTGACGGTGTCGCCAAGTGCGACAGGTCGGGCGGCGGTGGAGTCGCGGGCAGGTCGCGTCCGCCAAGCTCGCGCGCGATCACCCGGGCGATTGTCCAATTCCATTCCGCGACCCAGCCGCCGGCCGGCAGCGGAATGTCGTGAGTGAGTGTGTTCCGGAAGCGGATGTGCTGGAGGTTGCCGCCCACGCGCAGCCGGGCGCCGCTGGAGCGGGCGAGGAAGTGCGGGACGTTGGCCTGGTCGAAGCTGACGAGGCAGGCGTCGGGGCGGCGCGAGCGCACGCGGGCATACCACGCGGCGAGTTCCCACGGGCGCCGCCAGCACTTGTCGAAGCGGAGTTTGGGGCAGGTCAGGAGTTCACCGGGCGCAATCGTGTTTTCGTAGAGCACCTTCTCCTGCGGCGTGGTGATGACCGTGGTCTGCCAGTCGGGGAATTGCGCGCGCAGGGCCTGCACGCCGGGCAGGAAGACCACGTTGTCGCCGAGGTGGTTGAGCTTGAAGACGACGAGTCTCATGCCGAGGGCCCGGGGCAAGGGACGATGGGCGAGGGAAGGGCGTTGCGGGTGGCGGTGGCGAGGCCGGGCAGGCCGCCCATGGCGAGACCCACTACGGCGGCCGCGAGCACGCCCGATGCGCCGGTGTGGAATGCGAGCGAGCTGACGATGCCAGTGAGGCAGAGGACGACGCCGACGAGACTCCATGCCGCCAGTACGCGCAACCGGCCCACGGCAACCAGGAGATACATGAACGGCTGCCACACGACCTGTGCGGCGAACCAGCCGCAGGTCAGCCATGCGAGCGAACTTGTGGGCGGAGTCGTGGAATCGCCGACCCACCATCGGAGCAGTACGCCGGATTGCCAGGTGAGCAGCACAAGCGCGACCAGGCAGCCGAGCGCGACGAGCAGCGACTGGCGGAGAGCGCGATGCACCCACACGGTGTCACCGCGGACGTGTGCCTCGGTGACGGCGGGCCAGAGCGGCGTCAGGAACATGAGCTGGCCCTGGGTGACCGGGCTGAAAAGACGTTGCAGGAGATTGAAGGCGGTGGCCGCGAGCGGGCCGGCGGCAAGGGAGAGCGCGAGGGGTGGCGCGGCTTGGACGAAGGCGAGCCCGACCTGCGGCACCGCAAAGAGCAGGCTGTCGCCCGCGAGCGCGCGCCACTCTGCGCGCGGCAGCAGCGAGAAATCCCAGCGTGACCAGCCGAGGGCCCGGCGGAGTTGCCGCCAGAACGCCAGGCCCTGCGCGGCGGGGAGCATCGCGGTGAGGGTGAGGAACGGCAGGAACCCCCAACGCGCAGACGCGGCGTACGCAACGATCGCGAGGGACGCGAAGCTGAAGACGGCGATCCAAACGGCCTGGAGCCAGCCGCGCTGCGTTGCCATCGCCAGCCGGGGGACAGCGTTGAAGGGCAGGCTGAGCGCGAAGGCGGCGACGGTGATGGCGAGCGCGGGGCCGGCCAGTGGTTGCAGCGCGGCGTCGCGGATTTTCAGGAGGGCGCCCCAGTCGAAGAACAGTGCGAGCGGCACGCCGATGGCCAGTGCGACGAGGGCCAGTCCGGTCAGGGCGAGGGCGCCGCTGTTGAAAGTCTGGCGCAAGCGCGGCAAATCGTCGGCGCCGAAGGCCGTGGCCATGGCTTTCTGCATCCCGACCCCGAGGCCGAAGTCCACGAAGTTAAGCATGACCAGCACACTCATCAGCGTGATCCAGAGCCCGTAGGCCTCGGCGCCGAGCGCGTGGAGCGCGAGTGGCACCTGGGCGAGCGTGCAGGCGACGGAGATGATCTTCGCGCCCACGGACGCGGCGAGGGTGAGGCGCACCACGCGGTCGCGACGGGGCGCGGCTCCGGGCGGAAGGGAGGTGAGATCAGGCACGCGTCGGGAGCATGGGGTTTGGCGGCGGGGTGACAATGCCGGCGTTGCCGGCGAGGTGGCAGATGGGAGATATGGCAGATCGGCCTGCGGATTGAAGTAGCTACGAGCGTGAGCGAGTGGTGTTTCGTCCACTCGCTCACGCTCGCAGCTACGGGATGGAGAGGCAGCCAAGGATGGAATTGGGAAATCACCGGCTGGAAGCCGATGCCACTGGAACTGAGGCCGCCGTGAGGTGATGCCACTTTCGGTCCGCGCCACTTTGCCTTTGCGCGAGTGCGTGATTCCCGGAAGCTCGCGGGCGTGGCTGTCACACTTGCGCTTTCCATGCTCTGCGAAAACCCCCGGCGGCGCACGGGGCTGACGACCCTGTTTCACGAGTTCATCGCGGAAGCGCGGCGGCAGTTTCCGGAGGTGAATTGGGTGCTGTTCGCGGGGCCGGAGCAGCCATGGACGATCGTCGACGCGGGCGTGACGGTGGTCCGGAAATTTCCCGCCAACGACCGGCGCGCGGCGCGGCTGAGGGCGGATCATTTTTGGGTCGCGGCCGAGGCAAAGCATCACGGGGCGGCGGCGCTGCTGACCGTGGGATTTGTGCCCGTGCGGACGGCGGGATTGCCGGTGGTGATGCAGGTTTTCGCTTTGCCCGACGCGGGGCCGGGCGGCGGGTGGGGCGCACGCTATCGGCGCTGGGCGGTGGCGCGCGGGTTGCGGACGGCGCGGCTGGTGATTGCGAACTCGGACTGGACGGCGGGGCAATTGCATCCTCGCGGACGCTTGCTGGTGAGCCCGGAAGGGTTGCGCCACGATGTGTTCCGACCGGGCGGCGCGACGGGCGGCGTCGTCGTGCCGCCGAAGTATCTCCTCTGGGCGGCGAATTTTTATTCCTACAAGCGCGCGGATTTGGCGCTGGCGGCGTATGCCCGACTGGCGCCGGGGTTGCGGAAGGAATTTCCGCTGGTGCTGGTGGGCGGTGATTGGGACGGCGGCCGGGCGAAGGCGGAGGCGTGCGCGGCGGAATTGGGCGTGGCAGTGGACACGCGGTTTTTGGGCTGGATCGACGACGCGGCGTTGCCGGCGCTCTATCGCGGGGCGCGAGCGCATGTGCTGCCGACGTCGCGGGAGACTTTTGGGCGGAGCGTAACGGAGGCGATGGCGTGTGGGTGTCCCTGTGTGCTGCAGGAGTTGCCCGTGCTGCGGGAAGTGGCGGGCGGCGCCGCGCTCTTCGTGGATTTTGCCGATGCGGCTGCTGGCGGCGAGGCGCTGCGGCGGATTTGCACGGACGATGCGCTGGCGGCGGAGTTGCGCGCGGCGGGGCTCAAGCGGGCGGCGGAGTTCAGTTACGCGCGGCTGGCGCGGGAGCGCGTTACGGCGATCTTGGAGATGCTGAAAGGCCCGCGATGAATCCGCCGGTTCAGAAACGGGAAGGGGCTTGGGGACCGGCGCTGCTTTGCGCGCTCGCGGGCGGGGCGGTGTTTCAATTCTTCGGCAACGCATCGTTTGGCTACATCAAGTCGGCGTCGCTGTTCTGGTGGTGGGGCTACCAGTGGGTGAACCCGGAGTCGGAGACGGAGCATGGGCTGATCATCCTCGCGCTGAGCGCGTGGCTGGTCGTGCGCAATCTCAACAAGAGTGACAAGGGACGAGGGACGAGTGACGAGCGAATCGCGCCCGCGTTGGTCGCGATGATGGCGGGGCTGGCGCTACACGTCGTGGGCTTTGCGGCGCAGCAGGCGCGGATTTCGGCGGTGGCGCTGTTGTTGTTTGCGTGGGGTGTGTTGCGGCTCGGCGGCGGGCGGCGGTGGGGTGCGGCGGCGATGTTTCCGCTGGGTTTTTTGGTACTGGCGATTCCGTTCAACGCGCTCGACTCGGCGGGGTTCTGGCTGAGGTTGTGGGTGATCAAGGCGAGTGCCGGGCTGGCACATGCGGCGGGCATCGGGGTGTTGCAGAACGGGACGCAGCTGCTGGCGCCGGACGGCCGCTACAGCTATGACGTCGCGGCGGCGTGTTCCGGCGTGCGTTCGCTCATGGCGCTGCTGGCGCTGTCCCTGCTGCTGGGTTACCTCAATTTTCACTCGTGGTGGCGGCGCGGTGCGCTTGTGCTGCTGTGCTTTCCGCTGATTTACCTCGGGAATGTCGCGCGCATTTCGTCGGTTGTCTTCGCCGGGCAGTGGGGCGGCCAGAGTTGGGGCGAGCGCGTGCACGGGGTCATGGGTTTCGGAGTGTTTGTGATCGTGCTGGGCGGCGAACTCATCGCGGCGCGGTGGATCCAGAAGTGGTGGCCGGAAAGTAGCGCAGGCGTCCCGCCTGCCGTCGGAAGGGATGCAGGCGGGACGCCTGCGCTACTCCGGAAGGCGTGGCTGGTCGCGAGCGCGGTGGTTGTGCTCGCCCTCGCTGAATTGTTTTTCCTCGCGCACTTGGCTTCACTGCCGCCGCGGGGGCAGGTGGGCGTGCGGCTGGCGGCGGACGGCCAGAACCCGGTCGAGCTGCCGGTGTTTCTCGGCACGGAGTGGATCGGGCGGCGGACGGAGGTGTCGGCGGCGGAGCATGCGGTGCTGCCGCCGGACACGGGATTCTCGCGCAAGGACTACGTTTCAATCGCGAACCCGCAGCAGCGGGTGTTTCTGTCGATCGTGTTGAGCGGGCGGGACCGCTCGTCGATTCACCGGCCGGAATTGTGCGTCGTCGGCCAGGGCTGGACCATCCGGACGGTGACGGAGCACCAATTTTCGGCCGCCGGCCGCTCGCCCGCGACGTTTGCCGCCACGGTGCTCCACGTGCAGCGCGCGGTGCAGACGCCGCGTGGGCCGATGCAGGTGTCGCAGCTCATCGTCTACTGGTTCGTCGGCGGCGACACGGTGGAGCCGACGTATTGGAAACGCCTGGCGCGCGACGCGTGGAACCGCGTCGTCCACGCACGTGCCGACCGCTGGGCGTATGTCCTGATGCAGAGCGACGCGCGCGACGGCGACGCGGCCGCACTGGACCGGATGCAGGTGGTGCTCGACCAGACGCTGCCGGTGTTCGCCCGCGGCGAAGCCGCGGGCGGAGTGACGAGTGACAAGTGACGAGTGACAAGAATGAGTATGACGGGATCAGGAAGCTCACGGTCGTGATGACGAGTTAGGAGCAAGATGAGCGGTAATCGGCGGGTCATTTCTTGTCACTGGTCCCTTGTCACTCGTCACTTCCGCTCGCTCAAGAAAGGTTGAACTTTCAGGGGGGCGCCGGTTACCGTTCACGCCCTTTGATTTACGCCTGCGCAGAACCCATGGCCCTCCTGGGCGCCGTCAGCTATCTCAGCGATTGGTCGTTTCCCCTGGCGCTGTTGATCGGCGGCGGGATTGGCTTCCTCGTTGTTTGGGCGCTGACGCGGCACACGCGTCGCGTCGCGCACGAGCAGGCGGCGGAGTTGAGCGAAGTCGCGCGCCGCGAGGCGGCGGTGGTGGCGGAGGAGATGAAGCAAAAGGCCGAGGGGGAGATCCAGGAGAAGCGCGCGGAGGCCAACCGCGAGTTTGACCGGCGCGAGATCGAGGCGGACGTGCGGCTCCGCGAGATCCGCGCCCATGAGGAGTCGCTGGCGCTCCTCGATTACCAATTTGAACAGAAGCAAGAGCGCCTCAACCGCGAGAACGCGGCGGTGCGCCAGGCGCGCGACGCGATCCGCGCGTTGTCCAAGAGCGTGCGGAAGCGGCTCGAGGGTGTTTCCCAGATGGATGCCGACGAGATCCGCCGCGCGCTGCGCGAGGAAGTTTTGCTCGAGTGCCAGGACGAATTACGCGGCCTGCGCCGCGAGGTGATGGAGAAGTCGGAGCAGGAGCTGCAGACGGATGCGCGCCGCATCCTGGTTGCCACCATGCAGCGGCTGGCGATCAAGCCGGCCAACGACATGACGTCCACGCAGGTGGCGCTGCCGAGCGAGGACATGAAGGGCCGGATCATCGGCCGCGAGGGTCGCAACATCAAGGCGTTCGAGTCCGCGACGGGCGTGACCATCCTGATCGACGAGTCGCCGGGCATGGTGCTGCTGTCGTCGTTCGACCCGGTGCGGCGCGAGGTCGCCCGCGTGGCGCTGGAGGCGCTGGTGAAGGACGGGCGCATCCACCCGGCGAGCATCGAGGAATTCGTGAAGCGTGCTCAGGACGAGATGGACCTGACGATCACCGCGGCCGGCAACGACGCCGTGGCCCGACTGAACATCAACGGGCTGCACCCGGAGATCATCAAGCTGCTCGGCGGGTTGAAATACCGGTTTTCCTACAACCAGAACGTGCTGGATCACTCGGTGGAGACGGGATTTCTGGCGTCGATGCTGGCGAGCGAGGTTGGGCTGGACCCGAACGTCGCCAAGCGCGCGGGCCTGCTGCACGACATCGGCAAGGCGGCGAGTGCGGAACTCGAGGGCAGCCACGCGCACATCGGCGCGGAGTTCATCAAGCGTTACGGCGAGACGCCGATCGTGGTAAACGCGGTGGCGGCGCATCACGAGGAAGTGAAACCCGAGACGGTTTACGCGGGGCTCGTCATCCTCGCCGACACGATATCCGCGGTGCGCCCGGGCGCGCGGGCCGAGTCGGCCGCGATTTATGCGCAGCGCCTCGAGAAGCTGGAAAAGCTGGCAATGACACTCGACGGCGTGCAGCAGGCGTTCGCGATCCAGGCCGGCCGCGAGATCCGCGTGGTGGTCGCGCCGCAAGTCGTGACGGACGAAGGCGCGCGCGAGCTGGCGAAACAGTTGCGGGCCCGCATCGAGGCCGAGCTGCAGTATCCCAGCACGATCAAGATCACGGTGATCCGGGAACAGAGGTACACCGAGACCGCGACTTGAAGAGGTTACGACTGACAAGTGACGAGTTAACGATCCCGATTTCTTGCGCGTTATGGTGCCTCTTTGTGGCCACTCTCAGAGCCCCGTTCTCGAGGTTGAATTTCTGATCTCGTCACTCGTCCCTGGTCACTCGTAACTTCCGCCCATGGCCAACCCAAAGCTCCTCGAGACGTTTCCGAATCCCGCGCCGGGGCGCGATTACCTGATCGAGCACACGCACCACGAGTTCACGTCGCTGTGCCCGATGACGGGGCATCCGGATTTTGCGGACATCACCGTCAGCTACGTGGCCGACAGGAAGTGCGTCGAGCTGAAGTCGCTGAAGCTGTATTTCCACGCCTTCCGCAACGAGGGCATCTTCTTTGAGGCCGCGACCAACAAGATCTGCGACGATCTCGGCAAGGCCCTCCAGCCTCGTTCGCTGACGATCATCGCGAACTGGAAGGCGCGGGGTGGGTTTACTTCGCGCGTGACGGCGGGTTGGGCCGGGAAGAAGAAATAAGTGGGTGAGCGGGTGGGCCGTGGGGGGCG
>Ga0316221_1003780_pt1 | contig 12061 bp, 11 predicted proteins | sample TBH18007metaG_FD_206003 | JGI IMG/M metagenome (GOLD analysis project Ga0316221, IMG submission 206003) | Freshwater microbial communities from Trout Bog Lake, Wisconsin, USA - TBH18007 | ecosystem: Environmental > Aquatic > Freshwater > Lake > Hypolimnion/Profundal zone | place: USA: Wisconsin... | reverse complement strand
TAGATAAGCGTTCTGTGTATTATATTGCGGGTGCTTCCGGCTCGGGCAAATCGTATATCGCACGAGGATTGGCTGAAGGATATAAGAAACTATTCCCAGACCGCCAAGTCTATCTCATTAGCAAACTAAAGGAGGATTCCACTTTGGATACTATGAAGATAGGTAGACCTCTTCGTATTGATGTTCAGAGCCTTATAGATAACTATCCCACTATAGATGAGTTTAAGGATTGTATGGTTATTTTTGACGACTATGACACCTTTACGGACAAATCTGGTAAGGTCGTACAACAGTTAATAGATGACCTTGCTATTCAAGGTCGTCACACTAATACAACAATGCTGTGTTTAACGCATTATATCACGAACTACAAAAAGACCGCTTTAATGTTGAACGAGGCTATGTATTACATCATCTACCCACAGTCTACCTCTTTTTCTTCTTTAAAGTATTTATTGGCTACCCGAGTAGGTATGTCAAAAGAAGATATACATGAACTGCGTAAAATGGGTAGATGGGTATGTATATATAAGAACTATCCGCAATTTTTGATTAGTCAGCATACGGCGAAAATACTACATCAAGAAAAATAGCAAAATGGCTCGTTTAAATTCTGGCTAATAATTATAAAATGTCCTTGTCATTGGTTCAGAACGCACAAGTCGCATCTGCCCTTAGTGCTGGTGGCGGTGGTGGTGGTGGTGTCACAAGTCTCGTTGCTGGCGACGGTATCACCCTCAGCCCCGATTCCGGGGTTGGTGTAGTCACGGTATCTGCTACATCATCTGGTGCGGGTGTGACTGGTCTTATCGCTGGCGGTGTGACTACGACAAGTCCTACACCTACTATCATCGGTGCTGGTGGTATTACAGCATCTGCCTCTGCCGAAGCAGTCACCCTTACATTCTCTGGTGGTGCTTCCGGTGTATCTTTTTTCGCTCCTCCCGCTGGAACAGCACTAACACCAAAGACGGCTGGAACGTCAACTGAAACATCAATCAATGCCAATGTCCTCGCAATCCCAGCGGGTCTTACGGCGGGTCAGTCATATCAGATCAAACTAAGCATCGTGAATTTTAAAATCACGGAAACGACGGGTGGTTCTGCTGGACAGATGTCATGGACACCCTATGTCGCTACAAGTCTTGTGGCTGGTGAGAATGATCTAAACTCCCTATTCGGGTTCTCACAGCCTACGATAGCATCAGCCCCAGCGTCAACTACATTCACGGCTAACTCTGGAACAGACCCTTTATGGAACGCACTTGTCTTCTTCGCCAACTACGATGCCCTTGATGCCAACGTCTACCTAAACGTCAACATATCTGTGGATGGCGGATCACCCACGCTACCCGATACACGTTCTTGGACTGTGGGAACATACCAGTATGAACTCGTCGTCGTCGCACTTGGAGCAACGCCTTAATCACCTAATCTCCCTTATAAACTTTTCCATAACGCCATCCCATGTAAAATCCACAGTAGGCTTTAGTTTTGTCTGAACTGATCTAAACCCTTCTGTAAATGCCTCTACCGTTGTAGTAAGCCCATAAGCCCCGTTAGCACTATTATATGATTTATGTATGCGTTGCGTAGGCTTTATAAGAACCGCAGTATCGTCGTTCAACCACGTGCGGTACGACCCCAAATCCAAAGCCAGTTGTGGCTTACCCAGTAGAGCCATTTCACACGCCATAACACCCCAGCCTTCACCTTCACTTGTATTTACTCCATAATCTGCCGTATTGTAGAATAGGTTAATTGTTTCATCGGTTAGGTTATTTTCCACAACCCGTATATGCTCCATAGGTGCGTTTTCTAATCCGAATAGCATTTGTAAGTTATAATACCCATTTGGGTCAGTTATCAATATAAGTTTCCCCTTCCCACCAGTAGTCTTATATAATGTAAATGACTGTATAAGAAGATCTAAACGCTTTCTTGGGTTATTTCTGGCAACCGATAGAAATATAGGTTCGTCGGTAATGCCGAGTTTTTGCCGTAATGCTAAGCATTCATTCTCTGCTACTGGCTTTATGGTACCGCTTGGTGGTTGTATAAGCACTATCTGCTCCTTATCTATAGGCATTCGCCATTGTTCCGAAAATACAATGAACTTATCGCATACAATATTTGATACATTGGAATATGTATATACTTGGTCTATATAACACCATATCTTAAACTTACGATTGGGTATATCGCAAATATTACTGAGAAAAGCCAAAGTAGAAGCCTCTTCAAATATTATAACCAAATCTGGACGTGTAATCGTCAAATATTTTTGTAGTTTATCTTCACCAAACCCCCTTAACGGTGGTGATATAGGAGTATCGGATTTATATGCGATATAGTCGTTCTTAAGACCTTCTATCTTTTCCCGCCGGAAGGTTGGGTGCTGTCGCCATCCAAAATGATAGACTTCAAAATCGGGGACTTTTACCAGACGCTTAAGGATTTCATAGACTACTTTAGAGTATCCTATGGTATCGTTGTAGTGGGCGGAGGCGAAGACGATACGCATTTGATGTGCGTAAATATTATTTTTTACCGGATATTTCATCTTTCTAACCCATATTGTTCTGGGTGGGATAACATCATACTAACACCCCTTATTACATGTTGTAGATTATCAAAGTTTCTATGGGTTATACTCATATCCATTAGCATATCGTTTAAGAAGTTAAGCAGAACTGTTAGGTATCGTAGGGACACTTTTACTTTCATCTACCAATGGCACAGATATTTTGAGGGCTGTCGGAGGGGTCGTATCCTCCACGTCAAGTGATGCCTCTAAATTAGCCCCACAACAATTGCTTCGTATGCGATGATGATTAACCGCCTTATATATGCCGAAGACAGCACCTAATATCGCAAGAACGGATACACCGCCGATACTCATTGAAGCACTGTCATCCATTATACAGTTATGTAATATTTTTTTATGCTGTATAAGTTTTATAGGGGTTTTATGAAAGACCATGAGGCAAATGCTCCAAGACCATGCGTATTATCACGTGGATTGAACCCCCAAGAACCCGTCGGTGATGCCCCCCATTGTAATCCAAAGTTAAATGTAGCATTAACATTTAATGAAATGACACAATTTGCTTGTATTCTGAAACCAGACGAACTTGCCCCATTAGGGTAAGGGACAAAAAGCGTGGTTGAAGTATTACGTTGTGTTGATAGATCCAATAATACTGATATAAATGCCTCCGCAGAAGTTAAACTATCCCACACCGCACTATTAGCCGATACGGAGCAAGTCCAGTTTAACTGATATACACCGGCTTTTAGCACAGTAAATGTTCCAGAAGTGGTATCATAACTTACAACAGTATTATCGTTATTAGGGTCTTGTGTGTCAAATATAGCCGTGCCGATATTCGTATTAGTAAATGTAGGCGGTGTGGTGAACCAGTAATCTCCAACGAACGGGTCTGATGCGAATGTTAAACTATTAGTACCGGCATCTGCTACTATTTCCATACCCTCTCCCGCTACTATATCAATATCACCAGTTAGGGCAATGTCCCCAACTGATAGAGCAGAAACACCACCGGCGATGATTTTAGTATTGTTCCAAAATAGGCGGGTGGGTGAAACGAATAATCCAGTTGTAGGTATGGTATCGGTATCCAGTCCACATATTATCTCTGTAGCCCCGTTAGTAAGTGTTATATCGGCACTCGCAGTTGTTAATACGATAGGTGGATTTGTAGTATCGTCCCCAACTGCTACAGAAGCAGTATATGATGTAAGTTTAACGTGATTTCCTCCGCCGGTATCACTATTAATTTCAATATTACCGGTTATGTTTATAGTACCTACCGAACTATTAGCGATAAATAAATTGGCAGTCCCAGCGGTATATTCTCCGTTCGTAGTTAATACAATACTCCCGATCTCTGTGGTAGATGTATCTGATGTAATAACCCCATTTGTATCTATGGATACTAACGAGCCTCCATTACTAATACTTGTAGGTGTTCCTCCTCCACCGGTCGTATTTAAAGCCACCCAAATACCAGTGGCTGTTGAAGGGTCTACAGTCCCATCTGTAAAAACCGAACACATATATGCGTTATTGTTAATAGGGCTTATCGCTATACTCCCCTTTATATAGGCTGTCCCGCTAACCCATGTTCCAGCATAGGATGTTATAGGGTATTGAGCCGTTCGTACACCACCGCTTTTATTACTATAGCATTGAACAGTAAGTGCTGGATCGGCATCATTTGTATCCCATTGAACATTAACGGGGGGTGTGGCGGTTAATACATCTGAGCCTTGATCAAACCAGTTAATAGAAGGGGCTGAAGCACCGGTACTATTACTTAATATCTGGATACCCCTTACGTCCGTTGATGTGGGGTTTATAACAATATTAGATGCCGATACTACTGATAAATCTATGCTTGTATCTGTACCAGAAGGGGTGTATAGAATACTACCATCGGTACTTGTTAAATCACTTGCTATAGCAACTGTCCCAGTGCTTTGATCTATAGCAATACCGGCACCCGTTTTTGTAGTTATTGACGTGACCCCAGTATTTGTAATCGTTAATGAAGGGGTTGTAGAAGTTGATGCGACTACTGAAACACCGCTTCCTATAACAGTTATATCGCCAGTCACTATAGTAGATCCATCGGTCAAACCAATAACCCCCGTGTTAGTTATCCCTTGTGTTGTCGGGTTTATAGTGTTAAATGCTACACCATTACTGGCTCGGAGCCCTACTGTTCCAGATAGTGAAATATCGTCAAATGTCATTCGTGTCACACCATCATTATTTACTATAGGACGTGTAGGTGTAGTATTATCTACCGTTATCCCATTTCCAGCAACAACTGCTGATATACCCCCACCACCACCTCCAACTGGCACACCGTTAAATAGCAACTGTGTAGGGGATACATATAACCCATCGTCTATAACATTACCACCAACTTTTACTCTAACCGTCGCTGTTTCCGCCTCCGAAACCATTTGGCAATACTGCTCCGTTCCAGTATCCCTTACATCCAAGAAGGCTACTGGGAGTTCCAGTGATGTTTGAAAACGTGTGGTCGCACCATAGCCTTGTAATGTATTACCCGTGTCCACACAAGATACACTCACTTGCCCATTAGGGCTTTGAATAGAAGAACCACCGCCACCTCCTCCACCGCCACCAGTTATAGCATGGACAACTTGAGGATTTGTAGCAAGTGCGAAGGACATCTTATATTTATTCATCACAAAAAATGTATTAGATATTTAGTAATGGAAGTTCCCTTTGAAGATACTGTAGAGGCAACAAAAGAGGTTATCGCTTATTCGCTGTCAGATAGCGATATAAACAAGATATTACACCCACGCACGCATATATTTACTTACCCAGATTTGGAATTTATGAATAGCATAGATGATGCTTTTGACTCGGAGGGTAGATGTATGATGTTATATCCTACAACGTCTGAAACAAGTGGACACTGGGTATGTATGATAAAACGACCTAAAGAGATAGAGTTTTTTGACCCCTATGGGAAAGTCCCCGATAGCGAGTTAAAATGGATATCGTCCGAAAAGCGTAGGGAGTTTAATATGGAACAGCCAACACTTACCCGTTTATTCAAGGAAAGCGGTGAGCGTATAGTGTATAATAGCCACGATTTCCAGAAGGATAAAATGGACGTTAATACATGCGGTAGACATTGTGTCGTTAGATTGTATTATAAGGATATGCCCATAAGCGAATACATTAAGATGATAAAGAGTAGTGGGCTATCGCCAGATGAGTTTGTAGCCGGACTTACATACTTAAAACTTCACAAATGAGATGTGTAAAAATATATCATTAGTGTATATAAGAAGATGTCCTTTCGCTACTCGTCAAGTGTAGAAACCATAGGCAATAGTTCAGAACCCGATATCGTGTATTACAATGCTGATATAGTAGCAGATGCCTATAACATCGCCCAGTTAGGTCTTAATAAAGACCCAGCGATCCGTTTCCAAGAAACTCGCTCAACTCCGCTTATCGCCGATATCAGCAAGTACATGTTTAGTATTATTCGTTTTACGATGGATGGTGCTGGTAAGGATCTACCTATGTTTATTCCTAACATCAACGACAGCCAATCCGATGTAAATCTAACTACATACTCTGTCACATACGATTATACGGTTTATTATCAAGACCCTTCAACGAGTGCCGACAGCACAGTGACCTTTACTGCTCGTCGCTTCGTCTACTACCAGCCAGAAACCGTTAATGCCCCTCTACCAAATCCTCCAGATACGGTTATCCTACCCGACCAGATATATGCGGGACAAGACTTGCGTGGAACATACTATTATGTATATACCTACCAACACTGGGTAGACCTTGTAAATCAAGCCTTCCAGTCTTGCTGGAATGGAACAGAGGATGCTACGCCTAATACCTATCACCCCACAAAGTCTATCCAGCAACAGTGGAATGATTACTGGCTAACGCTTACTGGGGCAACAGTGGGTAATCAGCCCCCGCTACATGGTTCTCCGGTTCAAATGTCCTATAATGAGGATAATGGGTTATTTAGTCTATATGGCAATGTCTACTGTTGTGGCGATGACCCTATACAAGGCAATAGCCCTCCTAAATACCAAGCGTGGTCGTGGAATAACGGTAATCCACGTTATGCCAGTAATGGTGCTGGAACGCAAGGGATTCATCAAGGAACGGAACTAATGAAGTTATATTTCAATACGGATATGTATGGGCTTTTCGCCAACTTTAATAACTTTTACATCGGCGACGAGACTACGGGCAAGGTAAATCAGATTATTTTTCAGAGTCTAAACGCCGGTATGAATACCACCCAGTTAGCCTCTTTCAGTGCCTTCTCCGACACTCAAGGCGACGAGCCGACCGTTATTAATAGCAGTGCTTTATATTGGGTTATACAGCAAAACTATAACAGCACTTCAACGCTATGGTCACCTATATCTTCTATAGTATTCTCTTCCACTATGATCCCTATTTTCCCAGAACAAACCGGCACACCACTAACCTACGGGGAAGGTAATAACGCCTCCCCAGTGGAATCCTCTTCTAACTTTACGCCAATAATAACGGATATATCAGTCCCGATGAACCGTGCGGACGATTATCGTGGTTTCCTATCTTACACCCCTTCTGGAGAATATCGTCTATCCTCATTCACGGGTTCTCGCACGGAACTTCGCAATATTGATATACAAGTCTTCTGGAAGAACCGGCTGGATAACCAGTTATACCCGATAAATATGTTTAACATGACAAATGTATCTATCAAGATGATGTTCCGCAAGAAGTGATAAAATAGAAAAATGGCTCGTTTAAATTCTGGCTAATAAATATAAAATGACTGATGCCGTTCAGAAGATGTCCGTCTATGATGACCGCATTGTCCAGACCCAGCCCAAGTATGCGGTAGAGAAGGGTGCGTTGTCGCTTACTAACGCTCCTTATACCGCACTATCCCAGACCGCCTCCCAGCACACTTATAACATAACAGTCCCTTCTGAGGGAGTTTTTATTGACCGTGCTGTAGAGTGGCGTTCCCAGTGCTATCTTTCATTTGTAGCGACCCCGAACACGAACACGGCTGGTGTTCCTTGTGTTGTTCTTGGTCGTGATGTAGCCCTTGCCCCTTTCCCCCTTCACTCCCTCGTTCAGACGATGACAGCAACTATTAATGATGCTACGGTCACAATGAATACCGGTGACGTGCTTTATGAGGTTATGCGTCTAACAGATTACAATAAGAACCGTATCCAACGAACTTGCCCTAATATGTTAGACACCTACGGCAACTACAACGATGCCTTCGCCACTAACCGCAACCCTCTCGGCGATTACATGTCTTCTACAAGCCGTGCCGATATCCCTAACGGTGCGTGGGGGCAGTTCGTATTTACTTCCCCTAATGGACAAGTCCTTACTGGATCTGGCACATACGTCGTAGGTTCTCAGACTGTCACCTATACCAACGGCGTTCCCGTTCAGTCCGCTGATGTAGCATCATACCCTATCTTCGTTTCATTCTACTCAAATGAAAAACTTGTGCTTTCACCCTTTATCTTCAGCGATATCCACGAGATGGATACTGGTATGTTCGGTGTTCAGAACATCCAGCTGGTTATGAACTTAACAAGCCCAAGCCAGACATCTCCGGTCGGGCGTGTTCTCCGTTCGTGCTCTAACCTTGTCGCTGTAAGCAATGTATCATATAACAACGGCACACAGTCTGGAAGCCCCTTTAGCAACTCACGTGTCAACGTCCAGTTTCTCACCCCCTCACTTTCAATTCCTCTTCCAGCAAAAAGCGTAGTACCATATTATGAGTTCCCTCGTTATGTTTCTAACCAAGCACTCGTCAATAGTTCTGGGGGCTCTGGTATCGCATACGGACAATCGGCATCGGTTCAGTCCCAGACCATCACACTTCCTTGTATCCCAGATCTAATCATTATCTACTGTAAGCCCCAGTCATACCAGTCTAATGACGCTGACTGGTATCTCCCACTTACACAGATTTCAGTGAACTTTGATAACTTCTCTGGTCTACTTGCCTCACACACAACTGAGGAACTCTACGCTATGTCGGTAATGAACGGTCTTGAAATGGACTACAATACATGGCTCGGATACACCCAGTCCGCCAACAGAAATGGTGCTACACCTCCTCCCGCCGGTGGATACAAGACGCAGTTATGCGGTGGCTTCCTTGTTCTCAAACCTTCAAAGGATATCACACTCCAAGAGGGACAAGCACCAAGCGTCGTAGGAAACTACACCTTCCAGTTCAACGCAACGGTAAGCAACTGGTCGCAACAGAATGTGTCTAACGCTACGCTATACATCATTACGGCTAATAGCGGTTATTTTGAAACCGTGAAAGGTAGTTCACGTGTGATCAAAGGTGTCCTCAATGAGGCTGATGTTATTAACGCACCTATGTCATCCGCTGGAACACGTAGCAACCTTACACGTATCATCGGTGGACGTGGTGCTTTACACAAACTGGGCAATGTTCTCGGTCGTGTTAAGGAGTTCCACTCTATGGGTTCAGCCCGTAGCGGTGGTGCGATGAGTGCTGGTGCGGAGAGTGGCGGTGCGGAGAGTGGTGGTGCGATGAGCGGAGGTCGCCGACACAAGCATCCCGCTGGACTTTCAGCCCGTTTAATGTAAAAATAACCCGAATATTTTAATATCCCATTAATACAAAAGGATGGCTAATCTCATTAGCCCTTCTTCAGTATGCTGTTGTATGTGCCACGAATCGCCACTTTATCATTACCGCAAAACTCCCGACATGGGGATTTGGTATAAACATATAGAAGATGTAGCAATAGGGAATAATGCCCCTCGTGGGGCAACTGGGATAATGGACAAAATAAATTATGATACTATATTTTCTACGGGTCATAATGGGGGTAGTCCCAATACTTTGTCTAATGTCGCAACAATCACCACAGTGGCTATGCCGAACTTTATTGTGTTAGCTGATGTTATTTCAAAGTAGAATAACTACACGATCCTTTATACTATTAATAATCAGTATTAGTATAATGGATCACACCCGAGTATTTACACATATATACGAAACAAGCGAATGGGGTAGCCCAATAAGTCTTCATTTTAAGGGAACTTCCGGTCACGGGAGTTCCGTAGAATATAATAGGGATTATATCGCTTTTTTAAAGGCTTTTATACGACAGCAAGAAATCAAAAGCGTGGCAGACGTGGGTTGTGGGGACTGGCGATGCGGTAAGGAGATATATTACAAGACAGATGTGAAATACACGGGCTATGATATATACGCCGATATGATTGAAAGCCATAATAAGGTCTATCAGCCTTTAAGTCGCTTCTGGACTTTTGAAGTTAAAAACTGCCTAACCGATACGCTGTCTATGGCTTCTGCCGATTTGCTTATCGTTAAGGACGTGCTACAACACTGGAGCGACGCAGAAGTCAAAAAGTTTTTAGACGATATGGTATCCCTTAAGAAATACAAGTTTATCCTTATTATAAACTGTGCCGATGAAAGCCGTGCTATCCTTATGGAGGCTGGGGGCTGGAGGACATTAAACCATAAACACCCTTTACTGGGAGATTATGGACTAATAGAAGTATTTAAATATAACACTAAATCGGTGCTGTTAATGAAGCCTTAATAACTATGGCTACGCTTACGACCCCTTTTAGACCAAGCAAAGTAATCTCTTAAATAAACCAGATAACTATATTTTCCATAGTTATCTCGTTTAGGTTCGCCTATATGCTTTAACCGTTCGTAGTATAGCATTCTATTATAATGTTATACTTTATTCGTCGGTTCTGCTCTTCCAGATTTCCGCCCTACACATCGCACACTTTGGCTCTGCTTGGGCTTTTAGCGTAGTTAAGCACCGCTTACAGTATTTATGTCCGCAGTTCGTAATATCTAACTCCCCTTTGGGTATTAGATCTAAACATATAGGGCATTCGTAGGGCTTACTTAACGCTTGTGCCATCTCCTCCATCTCCGTCTTAAGGTGTTGGGGTATCTCTCCGCCTATAACCCTTCTAATACGGGCTACTTGCGTAAGTGCCATTTCGTGGTTAGTCCTTGCCTCTTCGTAATACCTACACCAAGCATAACGGCGTTGTGCGTCCATCTTCTGTAGCGGGGTGCGGTTGGCGTTGGGGCGGGACATCTTCTACTGTACTCATAGCCGGGCTTATTTTTGGGGAAACAAACGCACCGGGAACTTTTTTACCAGAGGATCGCCAGAGCCAGACTATTAGGCGAATATTTATCGTCCCTCCATTTACCCCTTATCTTTTCATGGGATGCGTGGAATGTATGTTGTTTTTCCTTAGCATACCCTTTAGGCACTTTCTTATTACGCTCAAAATGCTTCCATATTAGGAAATCCCCATACTCAACACGACCGAAGCGACGCACCTTACCCTCTGGGTTCATTATTTGTAGTTTATGTTTATCATCCATAGAAAAGCCTAACATTTTAGGGTCATAACCAGCCTTTTTAGCGACAGCACGGACATCTTTTAGATACTTTTCGCAACTATATCCATTACGCTCTAACTGGGATTTAAAGGCTGAATTACACTGGCATTCGCTTTCATCCTTACCGCACCTACCCTTACCGAATATAGCACCTATAGAATGTGCCTTCTTCTTCTTTGTTAGCCAGTTTGTATATTTAGAAACACCAGTATAGTCTACCGCCTTATTAGCAAGATCATCTAACCAAGATATTCCGGTTTTAACCAGTTTTTGCTGTTGTATAGGCTTATCGTTAATAACTGTAGTCCCTTTAGCATTCTTACCCATAATAGCATATAGTGGGTCTTCTGCGTGAGAAATACGAGCGTTTCTTGTATCGTTGTAGAACTTACTCTCTATCGCTGGGTTAAATGACAGACCTTCTGATACAAGACCGTCGTTTATAAGGTTATCAACTATAGCACCCCCCAATGAATGCCCGACACCATAGAAAGTTGCTGTCGGAAACATTTGACGGACTTGATTTACAAGTGCTACATCTGCCTTATATCTTGGGGTATTTTTGAGGTTATTTAGTGGTATAGAAGCATCCGCACCTAAGTCTACCTTATCGCTTATATTAGTCCCTCTCACTGCTATAATAACATCATTATCTTTCTTATATGCCTTAATAGTTGGGCTGGAGAATACATTAGACCAGCCATTAATCATAGACTCTCCTTGCGGTTTATAAGTAGATTGTGCGATATCGCCGAGCGTTTCACGTGTTTCTGGTATAGCACCACCACGCATACCCTTAACACCCCCTTTACGCTTCTGGATATTTATAGCAAAATGGGCTCTACGCTTAGTAGTCCCACTGAAGTGTTCGGGATTGTCTATAACATAATGGGCAAACTCTAACGGTGACATATTATGTCGCTTCGCTTGAGCCGTCAACGCACCCTCCTTTATGTGTGCTTCTTGTATCCAGTGGTCGTTAGACATTCTATTACAAAAGGGGTATAATATTTATACCTATTTTCTAATGT
>Ga0316221_1003758_pt1 | contig 12121 bp, 15 predicted proteins | sample TBH18007metaG_FD_206003 | JGI IMG/M metagenome (GOLD analysis project Ga0316221, IMG submission 206003) | Freshwater microbial communities from Trout Bog Lake, Wisconsin, USA - TBH18007 | ecosystem: Environmental > Aquatic > Freshwater > Lake > Hypolimnion/Profundal zone | place: USA: Wisconsin... | reverse complement strand
AAAACACCAACATTTCTTCTCACCAGCTATTTGGCAGTCATTAGCCCTTCCGCAATCTGGGCAAATCGTTCCAATATCTTCCGTCTTCATGCCTTGATTCTACGGGGTTGGATGAATAGAGGATCGCTTATTGTCTGTTCTAAATGGAACAGACTTATTCGGCGTCTAGTTACGGGACGCTTAGTAATTCTTTAAAGCCTTGGTTAGTTCATCCTTAACACGCTTGCGTAAGTTGGGCGGCGCTAAAACCTCAACGCCCGCCCCATATTTCAATATATCCATGACAAGTTCAGGATCTTGGTCGTAATCAAACTCCAAAAGGTAATTGCCTTCTTTGTCAAAAGAACCTACCTGTTGCCCATGCCATGTTTCAGTGCTTACCCACCTTGCCTTTTCGGGGGTGAACTTTAGCTTAGCCCTTTGCTTTGCTTTGCCCGAGAATATTCCATAGCTTTCTGCAAAGTGCTCATGTAATTGTTTTTCAGAAACCTCATCTGACTTTGTATTCGTAATAATTGCTTTGCTGATGCCATCAAGAGCAAAGCTTCTTAAGTCTTTCCGTAAGTGGCAATAGGCATCTAAATACCAATTGTCTCTGTAGAAGATTAGGCGTTGCGGAGATATTTCTCGCTCAGTTGTTTTGTCTGTACCTCGGGCGTAGTAGGTAATTTGCAATCGGTTGCGCTTTAGTAGAGCGCTTCCTATTTCTTCGAAATTCTCAATAGAACCTTTGCGGGCAGACATCCCAAATACTTTTAGTCTTTTGCGTAGCTCTTTAGTGGGCGTATTACTCTGCCCTAAGATTCCATCAATGATCGAAGTCAGGGGTGCAATGTGAGGCTCTATTAAGCCGCCCTTATCTAAGCCTGAGAGAAGGTGCTGCATAAGAACAAGAGCAGTGGCTTCTTTTTCGGAAAACCATAAACCAGGTAGCTCAATCTTTTCTCCAATCGTTTGCCCATCAAAACAGTAGCCACCCTTAAACCTGTCATAGACGATAGAGGCATTCATTCTGCTACGCAGATATTCGAGATCGCGCTTGAAGGTTGCTTTGGATATTTCTAGTTCATCTAGAAAGTCATTAAGTGGGACGCACTGACGCGCCTGAATCATGTACTTAATTTTGTGGAGTCGCTCTATATCACCCATGCTTGCTCTCGATTGGACTTGATATTGGCATGTTACCCCACTAGCTCATCAAATGAGCCCATTAAGAAAACAACTTCTTAAAGTACAGTAGCCGCCACTCAATAGGCTTTGTGGGTATCGCCATCTCTGTCATAAAGAAGTCAGGCTTTTGAGATTGCAATGCATACTTTCTAGCAGCTCTTGAAGCGGGTAAGCCCATAAGAACAGCGGCATCAATGGTTGCCTTAACAAGGTAAGGCTCAAACTTAGGGCTAGTCATCGATATCTGCATAGGTACTGCAATACTTAATATGACTGCGCTAATTAACATGGCGTTATCGCTTTGATGGTGTGTAGCCAATACGATTGCCCGAATTGTCAAAGTAGTTAGTTACACCACTAGGAGCTTTGACCTCGTAACCAATTCTGTTGCCCGAGTTGTCATAGACGCCATTCTTTGAATTTATGTTGTATTGGCTGTTATCCATGTTGTATGGACTATTTCGCATGTTGTAAGGCGAGTTATCCATGTTGTATGGACTGTTTTGCATGTTGTAAGGCGAGTTATCCAAATTGACTACTTGGGCGAAGCTCTTTTGGGCAAATAACGTTGCTTGGGCAAGCAAAAATAAGAAAAAAAGATATTTCATGACCAATCTCCTGGGGCTGCGAATTAGTCAAGACTAGAGCCTCTAAGGCTCATAAAGTGAGCCATCAAAAATAAATCACTTGGCGGCTGTTTTATATGAGCATTAAGTCACTAGACACTTAGAAATAGTGCCAAAATAGTATCAATAATTAAAATCGAACTATTTAAGGTAATTTGATGGATCTCCGCCATATATATGATTCGATTGAGTAATAAAAAATTGAAAGAATATGAAAAAGGCAAATACAAATTTACATTCAGCAAAGTTTAATAAAAAAGATGAATTCTATACATGCCTTCCAGATATAGAAAAAGAGCTACGGCACTACAAGGATCATTTCAAAAACAAAATTGTTTTTTGCAATTGTGATGATCCAAGGGTTAGCAACTTTTTTCATTATTTTTCATGTAACTTTGAAAAACTTGGGCTGAAAAAATTAATTACTACCTGTTACAAAAATCAAGATGCTGACCTTTTTAGTCAAAATAATTCCGAAAAAGCAATTTACTTAGAATTTGAGGGCGGAAAAAATGAAGACAATACGCCAAATATTGAGAAGACCCATCTTCAGCATTTAGATGGAGATGGAGACTTTAGGAGCGAGGAGTGTATTGAGTTACTTAAGCGGGCCGACATAGTAGTAACAAACCCACCTTTTTCTTTATTCAGAGAATATGTTGAGCAACTAATTAAGTATCAAAAAAAATTCATCATAATTGGACACCAAAATTCTATTTCATATAAAGAGATTTTCAAGCTGGTAAGAGAAAATAAACTCTGGCTAGGATATGGCTTCACCGGGGGTGCCGCGCATTTTATAAACAAGCATTATGAAGATTACGCTACAGCAAGTAACCATAAAGAAGGAATGATACGTGTATCTGGCGTAGTTTGGTTTACAAACTTAGATATAAACAAGCGCCATGAAGATCTGATTTTATATAAAAAATATGATCCACAGGAGTATCCAAAGTATGAGAATTATGATGCTATAAACGTCAACAAAACCAAAGATATACCGATGGATTATGCAGGGGATATGGGGGTGCCCATAACATTTTTGGACAAATACAATCCAGATCAATTTGAGATTATTGGCCTCGGCATATCTAATTCTGGTTTAGAGGTAGGTGTAAGGCCTTATAAAAAAGAGCATAAGGAATATAGAAAGACTATACAAAAAAGGGGCGCTGTTGATGGCGATCTTTACATGATGACAAATGGCATTGTTGATGTGCCGTATGCAAGAATTATTATTAGGCATAAAAAATTATGAAAATTGAGCTCAAAAAAGTTTCAGTTCGAGATTTGACGAATGGCTACAAAGATAATTTGAACGATGGTGTTGTAGGGTATGGTGGAAAATTAGATATACGACCACCTTTTCAAAGAGAGTTTGTCTATAAGGATAAACAAAGAGATGCAGTTATTGACACTGTCATTAAAAACTATCCCTTAAATGTTATGTATTGGGCAGTCCGGACTGATGGTGAGTTTGAGGTTATAGATGGCCAGCAGAGGACGATATCCATCTGCCAATATATAAACGGTGATTTTGCGTATCAAAATAGGTATTTCCACAATCTCAAGAATAATGAGCAGGAAAGCATTCTTGGCTATGAGTTAATGGTTTATTTGTGTAGCGGCACCGAAAGTGAAAAATTAGAATGGTTTAGAACAATCAACATAGCCGGCGAAACGCTTACTGAACAAGAGTTAAGAAATGCGGTATATGCAGGCCCTTGGGTGTCAGATGCCAAAAGATATTTTAGTAAAAATAATTGTGCGGCCTCTGGTTTGGGAGGAGATTATCTAGACGGCTCCCTTATAAGACAGAAATACCTGGAAACTACAGTTAAGTGGATAAGCAGTGATGCCATAGAGGAATATATGGCTAAAAATCAACATGAATCAAATGCAAATGAATTGTGGCTTTACTTTCAATCTGTCATTAGCTGGGTAAAGGCAGTTTTTCCCAAATATCGTAGAGAGATGAAGGGGATTGACTTTGGCCCGCTCTTCAATGAATTTAAAGATAAAAAATTTGACCCAAAGAAACTTGAAGAAGAAATTTCAAGATTGATGGAGGATGAAGATGTTGGGAATAAAAAAGGCATTTATTCATATGTTTTAAATCGCAAGGAAAAATATTTAAATATTCGTGCATTCAGTCCAAATCAGAAACGAGAGGCATATGAGAGGCAAAAAGGAATTTGCACTTTCTGTAGAAACTATTTTGAAATTGAAGGAATGGAAGGTGACCATATAACACCCTGGCACGAGGGTGGAAAAACGACTGCAGAAAATTGTCAGATGCTATGCAAAGAAGACAATAGAAGAAAGTCAGGAAAGTAATAGTGAATTCTCCTTAGAGTGTTTCATGCTCAGGTCGACCAAATCCTTATTCGAACTTAAGCTTGTAAGCGTCGCATTTTTAGACGCTTGGCTTTGTCAAACTTAAACTTTTTATTCGAGCAGCAAGCTCAATTCGCACCCAATCAAGCAAAGATCTTGGATGGGCAGGTCAGTGTGTTTAGGCGACCAGGATCGCGGAACTGGCAATGCCGTTTTAAGTTACCTACAGGTCAATGGCACGCCGCCTCTACTGGTAGTGACATATTTGATCAAGCACGACAGCAGGCCATTGCGATCCACGCCCTAGTTCAGGCTCGCATAGAACAAGGCCTAGCCGTCCAATCTAGAACATTTGCTCAGATAGCTTATGAAGAGCTAGATGTGATGGATCGTAAGGTCGGCTCAGGTGAGGGCAAAAAGACCTATGCTGATTACACCTTTGCTCTAAAGAAATATCTCATCCCTTTCTTTGGCAAAACTGAGGTGAGCCAAATCACTATTGAGCTGGTTAGAGACTTTGAAGCATGGCGAGTCAGTCAGATGGGTTTGATTCCCAAGGCCAGCACCAAACGCAATCACGCCAGTGCCTATAACCGCGTGATCAATCTAGCAAGACAAAAGGGCTATTTAGGCCAAGGGCAAAGTGTCCCGATTTTGGACGCTACGGGTGATCGCGGTGAAGCAAGACCCGCATTTACTAGGGAAGACATAAATCAGCTATTGGCTTATATGCCTACCTGGGAGCAAAAGGGGCGCCTAGCCATCGAACGATTGAGTCATCCCTTATGTCGAGCCTATGTGGAGTTTCTTTTATACACGGGCATTCGTCATGGAACAGAAGCCATACCTCTACGTTGGCGCCATATCCAGTGGCATTGGATTGGTGATCGACGTTACCTGCGAATATGGGTATCAGGAAAAACGGGTCCTCGATACTTGATTGCAAAGAATGCTGTGATTGAAACGCTACAAAGATTAATTACTTGGCAGGAGTTAGAAAAGAGAACTTTAGAAACTGTGATTGAGGCCAAGCTAGATCGCTTGATTTTTTGCTTTCCTAACGGCCACACGCCATACCGAATGGAGGGGGTGTTCAGAAAGTTGATGCGTGATAGTGGGTTGGCTAAAGATGGGGCTGGCAAGACTAGAACTTTGTATAGCTTGCGGCATACCTATGCCACATTCGCTCTAGCAGAGGGTGTTGATATACACACCCTCGCTAGGCAAATGGGAACTTCTGTTGCAATGATTGAACGACATTATTCAAAGATGACTCCAATGATGAATGCAGAGAAATTGGCTTAGAGATCTTCTTTAAAAGCCTCATCTAAGCTAATGATCTTGATGTTGTAATCATCAGCCCCAAGCTCACCAGCAACATCAAGAATGTGACTATAAGCTTCATCTTGTGCATCTCTCTGTGAGAGTGCGCGAATGAAGTGGTCTTTAATAAAATACGACTTTGTAGTTACGCGATACCATTTCATAAAAACCTCCAATTAAGAAATAAAAAGCCACCCCTGCAGTGATGGCATGAGTTAGTTAAATTACTGAGTTTTTTGAAGCTCTTTGCTGATCTTCTCTGCCAGACCTTTTGGTAATCGATTGGCATCCAGAAGATTCTTTTTAAAGATAGTGATTCCCTCTTTAATTTTTTCAACATCACCAACTGCATCCTTGATGATGAATCGAAGTAAGCAATCTTCATATGTGCGCCCAAGATCATGGCCGCTGATCACTCGATAGACATCTTTGGTTTGGTCATAGTCGGCTAAAAAAACCGCGAACGAAGCATTTTCACTTTTTGTCATTTTGTGATCGTTATGTTGAAGGATTGCTTTTTCATACTTAAACTCAACAGGATCTACCCATTGCGATAAGAGTAAAAATTCTTTTGACAGAGCAAGGCGCTCCTTAGTTAGTTTTTTTCCAAATTCATGAGCGATTGAATTGGCCTCAGTATCAAAAATTTGACCAATTCCGCCACGCCGTGAAATATAACTAGACAGCTCCTCTGGAGGTAGCCCTTCCATCAGCGCAATTTTGAGAACGCGGCTGTAGTTTGTGGCTCGCTTGCGATCCCCGCCTACAACATATTTGATGATCAAGGTAAGCTCAGGAGTATTCATCTGAGTCTTGATATCACGCTCTTTAAGGATTGCCCGTAACTTTGCATGAATTTCATGCTTGTAGTCTGACTTGTCGAGTTGAACTGCCATCTTGTAGATATCAGTCAACACTTCATATAAGGCTTCATTGCCACGCACAATATAGTCCGCATTGTATTTGCGATGCTTCTCAGCAAGAAGATCACAATTTTTCATTGTGTTTTCCACCTCTTTCTCGCGTTCAGTTCGACGGCCACTTGGTGCACTTACTTCTGATGTAGTTGCCCCAATCTCAAAAAGATCGTTGAAGTTATTGCTATTGGCTGCCGTTTTTTTGGCGCCTTTAACTTTTTCAACAGTGACCTTTACCTTTTCACTAACTGGCAAGGTAATTGCCTTCTCTTGTAAATCCACTTCCTTTTCAGCTGTATTAGCCATTTTTGTAGCTCCTTGTAAATCTCGATTTAGCGGTTGTGACAGCATGTCTAAATTGCCAAATCGAGCATGAATCATCGATCTTTTTTAGGCTGTTTTTTAAAGGTCTTAAATAAACTTTGAAATTGACAAAAAATACCCCCCCAAGAAACCTTAAATTACTTGACCTCTAGGGTGATGAGGTTTATAAATCTTGCATAAATGACTGACAAAATTGTGATGGTTTCTCATATATGCCAAATAGAAATCTAATGAAAATTGAAAACAGAAGGTTGCAAGGGTTTCGCTTACTCAAAAAAGGAATCTCTCAATCAGACGTTGCTAGAGAGCTTGGCGTCACTCGCCAAACAGTTCATGAATGGAAAAAAGAATTAGAGAAAAACCCTCGGGGCTGGAAAGCTAAACCACTAGGGCGACCACCCATTGTTTCTGATGAAAAACTTCGTAAGGCTGCAAAGGTATTAAGAATGGGGTTGGGTGCTTATGGATATAGGCATCGGAAATGGGATGCCCCTTTAATTTGCGAAATCATTTTTGATTATGGGCACCATAGGTATGACTGCTACCATGTCACAAGGCTGGCAAACGGCATGGGATTTACCTGCAAAAAACCGAAAGAAACAGATAGTTGGGCTTATAAAAAATGGCAAGAGAACAAGTGGTATTCGCTTGACCATAAGTCTAAAAAGCCTACAAAAAGAAGCTAATGCCTATATAAGTTCCACAGCATTGCGTTTTTGGTCATCATTGGCATCCAAATACTTCATCGTGACAGCGATACTTTTATGACCTGCAAGACTGGCAAGAATCCTGATGCCAATACCCTTGTTGGCAAGCGAGGTTAGAAATGACCTTCTGCCTGAATGACTGCTGGCGCCGCTAATGCCAGATTTTTTATAGATCCAAAAGAACCATTGGCAAAGACTATTCGCTGAAAAGCCCATTCTGTTAGCTGTATGAAAGAAGGGTATGTGAGCAAGTCTTGTATGGCGTGTAGCAAGATAAGCCACCAATTCAAGCTGAAGTTTTTGTGGAATGAATACTGTTCTTGGTTGGCCACCTTTGGTTTGAGCAGCGCTAAGGCGAATTTCACCTTTAATCGTGCCATCCTCGTTGATGACATCTCCCATTCTTAATGCAGCAATTTCCCCCACCCGCATTCCCGACCAAAAACTCGTAAGTAGTAGAGCGCGATCGCGCTGGGGAAATCGTGTTGTAGAGACATAACGCAAAACTTGATCTAGTTCTGCGGGGGTAAGAGTTTTAGCTTGAGCCATTTAGTAGTTCCTTTCGTAAATAAAAAACACGCTTTAGTTTGTTTTCTTTTGTTAAAAAGGTCGACCTGAATTTGCTACAAATAAGACCTAATAAATTCAATGACTTAAAGAAAACAAGACTTTTCTTATGTGCAGCTATTTATTCCTTAAAACCATGGTTCCCATGAAGATCGTGGGATTTAGACGACAAAAGCAAGCAACCCCTCAAATCCAGCTTGTATGCGCTTTGTTAAGCGTCCAAATACGAGACGCTGTGACTAAACAAGATCACAGCGCACAAGCGTTTTTTGAGGGGGTTTTGCGTTTTAGTGCTTTAAGCTCAAATCTACATTTGCTGCGATAAACACAGGCTTATTGGCGCCAGTGCTTTTGCAGTGATGCACAGATAAAGTCCAATCATCTTGGGTTTGATGGGCTTGATCGTTGATCTCAATAAAGAGTTCTCGGCTATTTGGCGAATAGATACTGTATCCATCAACTCGTTCTTTTGATTTGGTTAATGGGTCGTAATGCACTAACCATGAAAAGAGTAGATCTTCTTCTTGTGCGACATTAGTAGACTCAAGCTTTTTAATTACAACCATTTGATCGTCTGATCGAGCTTGAGCTTCCCACTCTAGGTAAGAAAAGTAATCCACTAAATATTTTTGATTTGGCTTATGCAGTTCTACTGAGCCGTTATATACAGCACGCCTAAATAGACCTTTACCAAATGTGGTGTTGAATTTCTCGTTGATAAAACCTCTAACTGCAATTTCTCTCATATCGTTCTCCTTGTTCAAATTGATTGAGTTCTCGTTACGGGTTGTGCTGGTTACTAAGGGGTAGATCTCAAAAGAGAAGTTGCAAGTGCTGTCGCAAGTCAGAGTTACTCATTTGCCACTCCAAGTAACTCAACAGCAACTACTTTTAATTTGCGACCAAACTTTGTAACCAAGCAACTCGCAAAAGTATTTAGTCCTCACAAAGAAAACCCACTAATTTCATGGCAAAAATGAGGTCTTTTGTGGAGTAATCCAAAAAGAGGTCGACCAAAATGCATGATCGAAAACAAACTTATTAGTGCCCATTAACCAAAAGGAGAAACCGAAATGAGCACATTAAGTAACTTAAAGTTAGTAGCAACAAAAAAACCAACCCATATGCCTGCGATTGTTGTCCGCCGTCATAAGCTGGCGAAAAAATTATGGGAGCAGATCCAAATGGCCAAGAGTCAAATGGATGGCACACCCTTTGTTGTAACCAAGTTCAAAACCATTAAAGACAAAGAAACAGGTTTACGCCGTCAGGTAGAAATACCCAAGCGTTTAAAACCCTGGTGGTTCCAGTCAGAACAAGGCAAAGTCTGCGTTTCAGTCAAATACGGAAGTTGGACTATTGAATTAGCAAAGGGCAAACCCAGTGTTGAGGTTTCAAGTGGTGCCGAATTGGTTAAGACGCTAGAGACTATCAAGAGCGCCGTAGAGGCTGGGGAATTAGATGCTCAGATTGAAACAGCAAGCGCCAGCCTGCGAAGCGGGTTTAAACGATAGGATATTAGCGTCTAAAAAATGGACGCTTTTGTTAATTGGCTAAATATTTTTATGAACAAATATGTCGCCACTGTGCGTGTAAAAGGCCGAGCAGTTAAAACAGCAGTTTTTGCTGATAGTCAGATACACGCACGCCTTATCTTGCAGTATCAATTCGGGATGGATTCTGTAGTTTCGTCACCTGCCCAAATAAGCGAAGTAAAAACTATTAAACCATTGACGCCCGATCAACAACGTATTAAATCAATGCAGGCTCGAGTTAAACAAGATCAGGCGGCCGTTAAGGCAGAGCGAGCTAGGCAGAAGATTGCTGCAGGACGGCAACAATTAAAGATAATTCACTAAAAACTTCAAAATAATAGAGTGAATATTTAATAATATTGTGATAAAAATTGTAAACGTTCAAGATAATAATCAGAGTAAAGGATCGCTGAAATGATTTACAAGTCCCGCAGCTACTACCTATTATCAATTGCAGTTTTAATGCTTTTATCACTATGTTCCTGCGGCAAAAGTGAAAATCCATCAAAAGATGGAGATCAAACTCAAGCTTCTGAGGTTGCGATTAAAGAGGATGGTCTCACAAAGGGGCCGGATGATGTTGCTCTTCTGTGTAACAGCGATGACAAAGACTCAAACCAGAAAACGTATGTTCTTATTTATTCGCCAAAATATAATGTTGGGAAATTTGGACCTGAAAAAGACGATGGCACTTGGGATCCAATGTATCGAATCAATTCGAAAGACCTTTCCCTGCAGGAGGTAACTTTTGATGTGACTTCTTATAATTATTTTTTAATTAAAAAGATTAATCCACAAGCTGAATTTAATCCTGAGAAGATAGTTGTAGATAGAAAAACTTTAGATCTTTACTATGAAACAGATTTGAAGTATGCCGGCTATTTGAGAATAAATTACAAATGCGATTTGTTGCAGAGCGACAGATTTTCAAAGCACATTCAGTGGGTTTTAGATAACACCGAGAAGCAAAAGCAGCAAAACAAAATTTAAAATTGTTAAATTCACAGAGGGGTATCGGTGAAAAAAATTTCAATAAATTTATTTTTATTTATTAGTTTAGCTCTCACTCTGGCGATCCAGATATCTTATGCCGGTGAGGATGATGCGAAAATTAAGACAATCCCAGCTGACCCAACTAAATTAGAAATACTTTCGCAACCTGATATTAATTCATACTATCCATCATTTTCAAGGCGTAGTGGTGAGCAAGGTGCGGCAATTGTCACTATAGTTGTTGGAGTTGATGGAGATGTAGAAAAAGCAGTTGTTGCTAAATCGAGTTCATATCCAAGACTTGATCGTGCAGCTACTGAGATAAGCACGCGATACAAATTTAAGCCCTATTTAATTGACGGTGCGGCGCAGAGATTTGTCACCAATTTAAAAATTAATTTTGAAATAACTCCCGACTCAAACAATCAAACCTGTAGCTCGAATACTGTTAATAATGGAGTGGATTTTTATAACAAAAAAAATTATTCATCTGCTCTCAGCAGTTTTCTGGCATGCCCCAATGATGAGCTTTCTCAGCGTTATCTTTCTGTAATGTATGACAGTGGTTTAGGGGTGGCTAAGGATGATGTTGAGGCCGCTGGATGGACCCTAAAGGCTGCGCAGCAGGGTAATTTAATATCTCAAAGCAATATGGGGATATATTATTTTAATGGCCGTGGTGTAGCGAAAGATTTTTCTCAAGCTGCCTACTGGAATCGAAAGGCTGCTGAGAGGGGAGATTCTGTTGCTCAACTTAATCTTGGTTTTTTATATTTTAATGGACAAGGTGTTCCAAAAGATCTAAATCAAGCTAAGTATTGGTATCAAAAAGCCGCAGATCAAGGAAATAAAGTCGCGCAAAATAATCTTCAGTCTATAAAAAATGAGGAGGCAGAAATAAAAAGAAAGGCCAACCTACCTAAGCCCGATCTTAATATTCTTGCAAAGTGTGCCGGGAATATATATGGCTTCACAAAGATAAGTTTTAATGAAAGGGGAAATGGTGGATTGATTAAGGAGGCCAATGCTTTTATTGATCTCCCTTCAGATACACCAGATAAGTTCAAAGTGTCAGCTAAAGCTGTTGAAATAGCTAATGCAATAGAACGGTTCTACTATGCAAATGCCCAAAATGGAAATTTGGCCAATGTTTACTATATTGATCAAGTTAAAAAAATCATCAACAAAGAATGCGTTGAGTTTGGTAATCAATATGGAATAGAAACATTTCAGATATTAGTATATTGATATGAACCCATTACCAACAGCGTCCCAAATCTAGACGCTTGGTCGATTCGAGCTCTGTCTAAGCCACCCTGCTCCAACTTGTTCCATCTGGAACCAAGGGTCTCGGTGCGTATAGGACAAGGAGTCTAGCCACGGGGTTAGCTAATGTCTTAGCTGAGGAAAACAATGATTTTTAGTGTTGAAAATCCTTGTGTCGGTGGTTCGATTCCGCCCCGGGCCACCAAGAAACAAAAAATGCCCTGCTTTATGCGGGGCATTTTCTTTTGGTCTGGCGGATGAGTCTTTTAGACTAAATGAAGCTCAACTCTCTTGCCCAGTGCCGCCGCATACTTTCTTAGGGTAGTTAGGCTTGGGGAATGTTTGCCGGTAGCCAA
>Ga0316221_1003757_pt1 | contig 12122 bp, 14 predicted proteins | sample TBH18007metaG_FD_206003 | JGI IMG/M metagenome (GOLD analysis project Ga0316221, IMG submission 206003) | Freshwater microbial communities from Trout Bog Lake, Wisconsin, USA - TBH18007 | ecosystem: Environmental > Aquatic > Freshwater > Lake > Hypolimnion/Profundal zone | place: USA: Wisconsin... | reverse complement strand
GTGATGGCGGTGCATCTGATGGGCACGGTCAAGCCCGCCCATGCGATGTGGGACATCATGAAGAAACAGCAATATGGCCGCATTGTGGTGACCACGTCCTCCACCGGCCTGTACGGCAATTTCGGCCAGACCAATTACGGGGCGGCGAAATCCTCGCTGGTCGGATTCATGCATTCGCTGAAGCTGGAAGGCGCCAAGGACAATATCCGCATCAACGCCATCTGCCCGGTGGCCGCCACGCGCATGACCGAAAACCTGCTGCCGCCCGCGATCCAGGAAATGCTGAAGCCGGAATATGTCTCGCCCGCCATCGCCTATCTCGCGAGCGAGGATGCGCCCACCGGCATGATCCTGACGGCGGCGGCCGGCGTTTTCGCCGCGGCGCGGCTGGAAGAAACCGACGGCGTCAATCTCGGTCACACCGCCAGCGCCGAGGACATCGCCGCCCATATCGGCGAGATCGCCGACTGGTCCACCGCCAAGCCCTATGGCCAGGGCGGCGAGCAGAACGCGAAATTCCTCGCCAAGATTCAGGACAAGCCTGTTTTGGGGTGAGACGCGACCGTCACAAATCCGCGCGCCGGATGAACGCCGCCTGAACTGACACCGTTGGAAATAATTCTTGCGCCCCAAAATAAGCCGAAATGACGCTTGCGTGACGGGCGCGCTTGGATAATGCTTTGCGCATGGATGATCTCGCGCTGAGCATTAGGCAGGCGCGGCCCTCTGATGCCGCAGACCTGGCGCGCATCTATATCGAATCCTGGCAGGATACTTACGCCGGCATTCTTCCCCATTCATTTCTGACCGCCATGTCGCACAAGGGCCAGGCGGCCCGCTGGCAACAGACCATGCGCGGCCCGGGCGCGGTGCTGATCGCGGAAGATCCGCACATCGGACCGGTGGGGCTGGCCAGTCTCGGCCCCGCCCGTGACAAGGGTCTGGAGCTGGATGGCGAAATCTACACCCTTTATGTCGATCCCGCCTTTCTGGGGCGCGGAACCGGGCGGATGCTGCTGGCGAGTTCCTTCGCAACGCTGACCGAGAAGAAATATCGCTCCTGCGTGATCTGGGCCCATGCCCGCAACAATGCCTGCTTCTTCTACGAAGCGATGGGTGGGCGCCGCGTCGGCAATCGCGTGACGCGGATCATGGGCGAGGAAACGCCGGAGATCGCCTTTGGCTGGAAGCGGCTGATGGTGGGCGACAAGGTGCTGCGCTCGTAACTCAATTCGTCTTCAACACAGGCGCCGTTAACTTGGCGCCCTTTGCCGGCTGCGCCGGTGCCACCATCATTGCCCGCGGCGCGAAACAATGCTGATCGCCGGTGGTCTTGCTGGTGGTGGCGACCCGGCCTTTCGGGCAGGGCTTCGGCTTGGCGGGTTTGTCGGCGGCGACAGCGGGGCCGCAGACCAGCATCGCGGCGCACAGGAACAGAGGAAGCTTCATGGCGGGTTCCTTTGTCGTTCCGCGCAGTTTACGCGCGCGCCGCGAAAACGACCATATGAAATAGGCATTTTCGCAGTTTGCGTTTCGCAGGATGCGAAACGTAGTGGCGCTACAGATCCCGCGGCCGCACAAAGTCCACCAGTTTCCCCGTGTCAGGCGACAGCTTCTTCCAGGTCGGGATATTGAAGTCGAGCACCGCCAGCGCCGCAGTGGGGAATTTCTCCTCCATCACATCATGGCGATGCGCCTCCTTCGGCTTGACCGGTTCGCGTGCCAGCAGGGCGGCGCATTGCTCCAGTCCGGGATTGTGCGCCACCACCAGCAGGGCTTCATCGCTGTCGGCGGCATCCTGCGCCAGCGCCATGATCCGGCCCGGCGGCGCCAGATAGAGATTTTCCAGATACGCGACCGGCGCGGGCAGCACCGCCAGCACGGCCTCGATCGTCTGACGGGTCCGCAGACTGGTTGAACACAGGATGCGCGCCGCCGCGCACCCCTGTTTTGTCATGTAGCGCGCCACGGCGGCGGCATCCGCCAGCCCGCGCTCGGTCAGGGCGCGGTCATGGTCTTCCTGGTCGGGGGTGCCCGGCTCGGCCTTGGCGTGTCTCAATAACAGCAAGCGGCGCAAGGCGATGCAAATCCTGCATGGGGCGCGCGCACCCTAAAAGCTTGACCCGGACCCGGCAAGCGCGCCACAAAACCTTCGTTTTTCAGCGGAAAACTCATGGCGACCAACAAGAAGCCCGGCAATTGGAAGAAGCGCACCCTGGCGGTGCGCGGCGGCCAGACCCGTACGCCGTTCCAGGAAACCTGCGAGCCGATGATCTTCACCGCCGGCTATGCCTATGAAAACGCCGAAGAAGGCGAGGCCCGCTTCAAGGGTGAGAGTCCCGGCTACCAATATAGCCGCATTTCCAATCCCACCGTCGCCATGTTCGAGCAGCGGCTGGCGGCGATGGAAGGCGCACCCATAGGCCGCGCCACCGCCAGCGGCATGGCGGCGGTCAGCGCCGTTTTCCTGGCGGGGCTGAAAACGGGCGACCATGTCGTTTCCGCCAACGCCCTGTTCGGCTCCTGCCGCTTTGTGCTGGAGAATGTTCTGTCGCGCTTCGGCATCGAAACCACGTTCATCGACGGCGGCGCCATCGAAAACTGGGCCGCCGCGATGCGGCCCAACACCCGGATGCTGTTCCTGGAGACGCCGTCCAACCCCACCCTGGCGATCTTCGATATCGCCGCCATTGCGGCCATCGCCGACAAGGCCGGCGCCCGGCTGGTGGTGGACAACGCCTTCGCCAGTCCGGCCCTGCAGCGGCCGATGGAATTCGGCGCCCATATCGTGGTGCATTCCACCACCAAATGGATCGACGGCCAGGGCCGCGCCATGGGCGGCATGATCCTCTGCCGCCAGGATTTCCTGGACGAGAATCTCAACCTGTTCCTGCGCAACACCGGCCCGACGCTGAGCCCCTTCAATGCGTGGCTGCACCTGAAGAGCCTGGAGACGCTGGAACTGCGCATGAAGGCGCATTGCGAGAATGCGGCAAAAGTGGCCGACTTCCTGGCGGCGCAGAAGAAGGTGACGAAGGTGCTTTATCCTTTCCGGCCCGACCATCCGCAGCACAACCTCGCCCGCGCCCAGATGTCGGGCGGCGGCGGCGTCGTCACATTTGAAATCGAAGGCGGCAAGAAGGCCGCGTTCAAGCTGGCCAACGCGCTGGGGTTGATCGATATCTCCAACAATCTGGGTGACACCAAGAGCCTGATCACCCATCCCGAAACCACCACCCACCAGAAGCTGACGCCGGAAGCGCGCGCCGCCCAAGGCGTCACCAGCGGGCTGATGCGCTTGTCGGTGGGGCTGGAGGATGTCGACGATCTTTGCGGCGACCTGGAACAGGCGCTGAAGGTGGCGTGACATGGCCGAGCACAAGATCGCATTGAAATGGTTCAAGGGCGACGTGCCCTTCACCTATGACGCCTATCCGCGCAACCACACCATCACCTTCAAGGATGGCGCGCCGGTGACGTTCTCGGCCGCACCTGCCTACAAGGGCGATCCTTCGAAGGGCGATCCGGAAGACATGCTGGTGGCGGCGCTGTCCTCCTGCCACATGCTCAGTTTCCTGGCGATCTGCGCGAAAAAGCGCATCACGGTCGAAGCCTATGATGATGACGCCACGGGCTGGCTGGAGAATGAAGGCGGCAAACTGTGGATGACCCGCGTCGTGCTGCGCCCGAAAGTGCGGGCGGATGCCGCCGCGGAAACCTTGGCCGAAATTCACCATCTGGCGCATGAAGCCTGCTTCATTGCCAATTCGGTAAGAACCACGATCACGGTCGAGCCACGCTAGGCTCAGACGCCGGAAATGATTGGAACTTTTTCGGCGGTGCGCGGCGCGCATCGCGATAACCTTACCATCGCCTGCGCCGAAACGTCGCTTGCGGGGGGCCATCGCCGCCGCCCATACTGAACGCATGTTTGAACAGGAAGACCGCCGCAACAATTCCGGCCGCCGCGCCAGCGATGGCGCGCGCTATGAGCGCGAGACTCGCAGCATCCGGGTCGCGGTGAAGCCCGCCTATCTCGACGATCAGTCCGACCCGGAAGACGACCGTTACGTCTGGGCCTATACCGTCACCATCGAGAACAAGGGCGCGGAGTCGGTGCAGCTGCTGTCGCGGGTGTGGAATATCACCGATGGCGACGGCCGCAGCCATGAAGTGAGCGGCCCCGGCGTGGTCGGGGCGCAGCCGGTGATCGCGCCGGGCGAGAGCTTCGAATACACCTCGGGCTGTCCACTGGAAACGGCGTCCGGCTATATGGCGGGGCGCTACCAGATGATGAGCGCCGCAGGCGAAGCCTTCGAGGCCGAAATCCCCGCTTTCCTGCTGGAAAGCCCCTATGAGCGGCGCCGGATTCACTAGCCACCCACCACCTTTATCTAATCCCTGCTTGTCTTGGGGTTGAAGGCGCCGCCGCCCCCGCCTTTAATCTGCCTTTGCCAGCGGACAGCGCCATGCCTCCTCCCGTCGATTACAGCGATCCCTGCACCAAGGCCGCGCCCGACCGCCCCAGCCGCGAGGACGCGGAAGCAGCGGTGCGGACCCTGTTGCGCTGGGCCGGCGACGATCCCGCCCGCGAGGGGCTGGTGGACACGCCCAAGCGGGTGGCGAAAGCCTTTGAGGACTGGTTCAGCGGCTATGACCAGGACCCCGAGGCCTATCTCGCCCGCACCTTCGAGGAGGTGGCCGGTTATGACGACATGGTGATCCTCAAGGACATCCGCTTCGAGAGCCATTGCGAGCATCACCTCGCCCCCATCATCGGGCGGGCCCATGTCGGCTATCTTCCGACGCGGCGGGTGGTGGGCATTTCCAAGCTGGCACGGGTGGTGGAAGCCTTTGCCCGCCGCCTGCAGGTGCAGGAAAAAATGAACGCCCAGATCGCCCATTGCATTCAAAAGGTGCTGGAGCCCAAGGGCGTGGCGGTGGTGATCGAAGCGGCGCACCAGTGCATGACGACGCGCGGCGTTCACAAGACCGGCGTCACCATGGTGACCTCGACCATGTTCGGTGCCTTCCGCGAGAATTCCGACACGCGGCGCGAATTCCTGGCGGTGATCGGCAACCCTGCTTCCAGCGCCGACCGATGAGCGAGACCGCGGTTGACATGGCGAAGGCCCTGATCGCCTTCGACACCACCAGCCGCGGGTCCAACCTGGCCCTGATCGATTTCGCGCAATCCCTGATCGAACAGGCGGGCGGGCGCTGCCGCCGCGCCTATGACGCGACGGGCGCCAAGGCGAATCTGTTCGCGACGTTTGGACCGGATGGCGATGGCGGCATCGTGCTGTCGGGCCATACCGATGTGGTGCCGGTGGACGGGCAGGACTGGTCGTTCGATCCGTTCGACGCCGTGGTGAAGGACGGCAAGCTGTTCGGGCGCGGCGCCTGCGACATGAAGGGGTTTCTCGCGGTGGCGCTGTCGCTGCTGCCGGAAATCGCCACGGCGAAGCTGGCGCGGCCGCTGCACCTGGCGCTCTCCTATGACGAGGAAGTGGGCTGCGTCGGCGTCACCGGCCTGCTGGAAGATCTGAAGCGCGAGAACATCAAACCGGCCCTGGCCATCATCGGCGAACCGACGCTGATGAAGATCGTGGGCGCACACAAGGGCGGCGCCAAGCTGGTGACGCATTGCTGCGGCCGTGAGGGCCATTCCAGCGCACCCGACAAGGGCGCCAATGCGGTGATGATGGCGGGCGAATTCATGGCCATGCTGGAAAGCGTGCAGGACGAGTTGCGCGCCGACACCGATGCCCGTTTCGATCCGCCTTTTTCCACGGTGCAGGCCACCGTGGTGCATGGCGGCACGGCGGTGAACATCCTGGCGCGCGAGGCCGAAGTAACCTGGGAATATCGTTTCCTGCCCGACCGCGATCCGGTGAAAATCGTGGCGCGGGTGAAGGCGCGCGCCGCCGCGGAGGTATTGCCAAAATATGCCGCGCGCGCGGCGGAAGCGGCCTTCGACACCAGGCTGCACGCCCATTATCCCGGCCTGAAGATGGACGATGAATCCCCTGCGGTGGCGCTGGCCCGCGAACTCACCGGCGCCAACCAGGTGGAGGCCGTGGCCTATGGCACCGAGGCCGGACACTTCCAGGCGTATGGTATTGCCGCCGTGATCTGCGGCCCCGGCTCGATCGAACAGGCGCACCGGCCCGACGAGTTCGTGGCGCTGAGTGAGCTGGAGGCCTGCGAGATGTTTTTGCGCAAGGTGATTGTGAAGGCTTCGGCCTAGTCACCCCGCACTCTCGAACACGCTTTCGCGCCGTCTCTGCCCTCTCTCCTTGTGGGAGAGGGGCGCGCGCAGCGCCGGGTGCGGGGGTAACTAAGCCAGTACGTCCGGCGCGATCTCGTGCACCATGCCGCAGAATTCGCACGATGCCCGAATGACACCATCCGGATCGGCCAGGCCTTCACGTTCCGTCACGGAATAGCCGCGCAGAATCCGCGCGATGCGGTCACCGCTGCAGTCGCAGCGGAAGGCGATGGGCTCGGGCGGATGCACCCGCACCTCGTCTTCGTGAAACAGCCGCCACAGCAGCGTCTCCGGCGCCAGGGCGGTATCGACCAGCTCGATGTCTTCCACCGTGCGCAGGATCAGCGACAGCCGCTCCCAGTCATCGCTGGTCTTGGCGGTTTCCGGCGCGGTTTCCAGCGACGAGTCCGGCGTCACCTGCAGCATGATGCCGCCGGCGCGCCAGTGCGGGGACTTGTCGCCCGCCACGAACAGCGGCGCGGCGGCCAGCCTGATCGCGGTTGGCAATTGCTCGGACTGCAGGAAATAGGTTTCGGCGGAGGCCGCGATGCCGTCTGCCGACAGCGGCGTGATGCCCTGATAGGTCTGGCCGCCCACACGCGGCTCGATGGTGATGGCCATGGCGCCCTCGCCCGCCAGCGTGGCGAAATTCTTTTCGGTGCGGGCGGCGAAACGGTCGTGATCGAGGCGGCCAAAGGCGCGCACGCCCCTGCTCTTGGCGTCTTCCGCGCCGTAATAATCGACCGTGACCAGATCGAGCGGGCCGTCGGTCTTGGTCTGCAGCGTCAAGCGGCCATCCAGCTTGAGGGCGGAACCCAGGATGGCGGATAGCGCCAGCGCCTCGCCCGTCACGCGGGCGGCGTCTTCCGGCAGGGCGTGGGCCGACAAGGCGCGGGCGGAACTGGCGTCCAGCCGCACCAGGCGGCCGCGCACGCCCGCCTTGGGCAGGTCGAAGGGCAGGACGAAGTCGCTATAGGTCGGGGACATCAGGCCAATATGGCGTCCGCATTCCAATTTTCAACCAACCTGTCATGGCACGGGCCGGCCGGGCCATGACAAGAGGACTAGGACAAGGCCCAGGCCAGGATCGCCTTCTGCGCATGCAAGCGGTTCTCGGCCTCGTCGAACACCACGCTCTGCGGCCCGTCGATTACCTCGTCGGTCACTTCCTCGCCGCGATGGGCGGGCAGGCAGTGCATGAAGACGGCGTCCTTCGCCGCCAGGCTCATCAGCGCCGTGTTGACCTGATAGGGCTTGAGGATGATGCGGCGCTTGGTGGCGTTGTCGTCGCCCAGCGAGACCCAGGTGTCGGTGACGACGCAGTTGGCCTTCCTGACCGCTTCTTCCGGATCGGTGCCGAAGGTGACGAGATCGCTGCCGGCGGCCCAGTCGCGCACCTCCGGGTCGAGTGGAAATTCGCGCGGGGACGCGACATTCAGCCTGAAGCCGAACTTCACGGCGGCATGCACCCAGCTGTGCAGCACATTGTTGGTGTCGCCCACCCAGGCGGCGGTGGCGCCCTGGATCGAGCCGCGATGTTCTTCATAGGTCAGCACATCGGCCATCACCTGGCAGGGATGGGACCATTTGGTCAGGCCGTTGATCACCGGGATGGTGGCGCTGTGGGCCAGCTCTTCCACCATCTCATGGTCCAGCAGGCGAATCATGATGGCGTCGACATAGCGGCTGATCACCTTTGCCGTGTCGGCGATGGTTTCCTCGCGGGCCAGCTGCATCTCGCTGCCGGTCAGCATCAGGGCGCTGCCGCCCAGCTGCCGCGCCGCCATGTCGAAACTGATGCGGGTGCGGGTGCTTTGCTTGTCGAAGATCATCGCCAGGGTACGGCCCGCAAGCGGCTGGTCGTCGTCGGCCATGCCCTTGGGACGGCCCTTGCGGCCGGCCTTGCGGGTCTTGGCGTCCTCGATGATGGCGCGCAGCGTGGCGGCATCATGGTCAGAGAGATCGAGGAAGTGCCGCGGCGCGGTCTGCTTCACTGTCGTAAAGGGGGAGGCATTCATTGGGCTGCCACTTTCTGCTTTTCCAGTGCGGTTGCGGCCTTGTCGAGCATCGCCACCGCTTCGCGCATTTCCGCTTCGCTGACATTCAGCGGCGGCAGGATGCGCACCACATTCTCGCCCGCCGCGACGGTGAGCAGGCCTTGCGCCCGCGCCGCGTTGACGAAATCCCCCACCGGGGGTTTCAGCTTCAGGCCCAGCAGCAGCCCCTTGCCACGCAGTTCCTCGAACACCTCGGGATGATGCGCGACCAGTCCGTGCAACTGCTGGCCCAGATAATTTGCGGCATCGTTCACGCGGGCCAGAAAGCCGTCTTCCAGGATCATGCCGACGGCTTCATTGCCCACCGCCATGCCCAGCGGATTGCCGCCATAGGTCGACCCGTGCGTGCCCGCCGTCATGCCCTTGGCGGCGTCCGCCGTGGCCAGCACGGCGCCGATGGGGAAACCGCCGCCAATGCCCTTGGCCGCGGCCAGGATGTCAGGCGTCACCCCCACCCATTCATGGGCGAAGAACTTGCCGGTGCGGCCCGCGCCGGTCTGGATCTCGTCAAAGATCAGCAGCAGGCCCTTGTCATCCGCCAGGCGGCGCAGGGCGCGCAGGAAGTCCGGATCGGCGCTGCGCATGCCGCCTTCGCCCTGGATCGGCTCGATCAGCAGGGCCCCGGTCTTTTCGGTGATGGCCGCCTCGGTGGCCTTGATGTCGTTGAGCGGCACCTGGTCGAAGCCTTCCAGCTTGGGCCCGAAGCCTTCCAGGTATTTGGGATTGCCGCCGGCCGAGATCGCCCCCAGCGTGCGGCCATGGAAGGCGCCCTCGAAGGTGACGGTGTGGAAGCGTTCCGGCCGGCCGTTCACGAAATGGAAGCGCCGCGCCATCTTGATGGCCAGTTCGATCGCCTCGGTGCCGGAATTGGTGAAGAACACCGTGTCGGCGAAGCTTTGCGCCACCAGCTTGCCCGCCAGCGATTCCTGGCCGGGCACCCGGTAGAGGTTGGAGGTGTGCCACACCTTGGCCGCCTGCTCGGTCAGCGCCTTGATCAGGCGCGGATGGGCATGGCCGAAGGCAGTCACCGCCACGCCCGACCCGAAGTCGAGGTATCGCTTCCCATCCTCGGCGAAAAGGTAAGAACCTTCGCCACGGACGAATGCGACATCCGCCCGGTTATAGGTGGGTAGAACGGCGGGAAACAAAGCGGCCTCCTCGGATAGGGGGAATCCCCCCGGAAAGCGGGGAGTTATCTGCTTTTGCCACATACGGCACAAGGTATTGAGACAGCAACGCTGCCCGCCTTGGCTTTCATGACTCTTGTGGACAAGGGGTGGGGTGACCCACGCAATGCTTGTGCAGTGCAATGACAGCAGTACGATATGTTGTGGCTGGAGGCTTGGGGCGAGTCGCGTGCGACTCACCCGCCTCCGCCGGAAGATGCTGCCCAAGGAGCGCGCATGACACAGGCAAATTGGTCCGACGAGCGGGTTGAACAGCTGAAATCCCTCTGGACCGAAGGACTTTCGGCCAGCCAGATCGCCCGCGCCCTGGGCGGCGTCACCCGCAATGCCGTGATCGGCAAGGTGCATCGTTTGGGTCTGGCGGGCCGCGCCAGCCCGGCCCGCACCGACCGGCCGCGCCTGCCCTCGGCGCCCAAGGCCAGCACCCTGCGCAACGCCATGCCGCCCGCCGTGGTGGTGGAAGAAGATCCGCTGCAGCTGGATGACGGCAATTTCGCCACCGTGCTGACCATCAGCGACCGCATGTGCCGCTGGCCGATCGGCGATCCCGCCGCCACCGAGTTCCATTTCTGCGGCCGCGGCCCCAAGGCCGGCTCGCCCTATTGCGAAGCCCATGCCCGCAAAGCCTACCAGCCGCAGCAGGCCCGCCGCGACAAAGGCCGGATGACGGGGTGAGACGCGTTCGGCCGAAAGGCCGACGAAACGGTCCAGTGGACCGTTTCGACCGCCGCGAGCCGAAGCGAGTGGCCGGGGAGCTGTTCGCCACAAGCGCGCACCTGCCATCGAACACCGGCGCTTGTGACTCTGGATGGCCCACGTAAAATGGGCCATGGCAATCCAGGCACGCACGCATGTCCGTCTATGATTTTTCCGCCCGCCTGCTGAGCGGCGAAGAGGTTTCGCTGTCGCGCTGGCGGGGGCATGTGCTGCTGGTGGTCAACACCGCCAGCGCCTGCGGCTACACCCCGCAATATGCCGGGCTGGAAGACCTGTACGAGCAGTTCGGCGAAGACGGCCTGACGGTGCTGGGTTTTCCCTGCAACCAGTTCGGCGGCCAGGAGCCGGGCAGCAGCGCCGAGATTGCCGAATTCTGCGCCGGCAAGTATCGCGTCAGCTTTCCCATGTTCGAGAAGATCGAGGTCAACGGCCCCGATGCCCATCCGCTGTTCAAATATCTGAAATCGGAAAAGGCCGGGCTGCTGGGCACCGAGTCGATCAAGTGGAATTTCACCAAGTTCCTGGTGGACCGCGACGGCAGGCCGGTGGCGCGCTATGCGCCCGGCACCAAGCCGGAAGAGCTGGAAGCGCCGGTCAGGACGCTGCTTTGACCGCTGTGCTCTCGTCGAGAGAATAGCCCGCCGAGCGTACGGTGCGGATGGGGTCTTCGGTGCCTTCGATGTTCAGTGCCTTGCGCAGGCGGCCGACATGGACGTCCACGGTGCGGGCCTCGACATAGACATCCGAACCCCAGACCGCATCCAGCAGCTGCTCGCGCGAAAAGACGCGGCCAGGATGCTGGATCAGATGGTCGAGCAGGCGGTATTCGGTCGGGCCCAGATGCACTTCGGTGCCGGCGCGGCGGACGCGGTGGGCAGCACGGTCCATCTCGATGTCGCCGACCTGCACCACATCTTCCGCCAGGCTGGGGCGGATGCGGCGCAGCACGGCGCGCAGGCGCGCCAGCAGTTCGGTCATCGAGAATGGCTTGGTGAGATAGTCGTCGGCACCGGTATCCAGGCCACGGATACGGTCGGTTTCCTCGCCGCGGGCCGTGAGCATCAGGATGGGGACGTTGCGCGTCTCCTGCCGGCCACGCAGGCGCCGGCAGACCTCGATGCCCGACAGTTGCGGCATCATCCAGTCCAGGATCACCAGGTCCGGCTTTTCCTCGGCGGCGACCAGCAGGGCTTCCTCGCCGTCACGGGCTTCCAGCACCCGGTAGCCTTCGCGCTCCAGATTGTAGCGCAGCAGGGTGACCAGGGCATTCTCGTCTTCAGCGACCAGGATCGTCGGCTTGCTCATGTGCTGTGGCTCTCATACGGCACGGAAGTTTCGCTGGTGATGTCGGCCTTGGGGCGGGCGGCGGTAAGATGGCCGGCCTTGACCATGTGATAGACGACTTCGGCGATGTTGGTGCAGTGGTCGCCGCTGCGCTCGATATTCTTGGCGACGAACAGCAGGTGGGTGCACAGGCCGATGGTGCGCGGATCTTCCATCATGTAGGTGAGGAGTTCGCGGAACAGGCTGTTGTAGATCTCGTCGATCTCGCCGTCGCGCTGCCAAACCGCTTCGGCTTCCTCGGCGTTGCGGCGGGAAAAGGAGTCCAGCACCTGCTTGAGCTGGTTCTGGGCGGCCTTGCCCATGCGGGCGAGGCTCTGCGTCAGCCGGATGGGTGGCTCGCGGTTCAGCACCAGGGCGCGTTTGGCGATGTTCTTGGCCAGGTCGCCGATGCGTTCCAGCTCATTGGCGATCTTGATCGCCGCCATGGTGTCGCGCAGATCCACCGCCATGGGCTGGCGCAGGGCCAGCAGTTTGAGGGCGCGTTCTTCGATATCCTGCTGCAAGGCATCGATACGGGCGTCGCCCGCCACCGCGCTTTCGGCCGCG
>Ga0316221_1003749_pt1 | contig 12145 bp, 16 predicted proteins | sample TBH18007metaG_FD_206003 | JGI IMG/M metagenome (GOLD analysis project Ga0316221, IMG submission 206003) | Freshwater microbial communities from Trout Bog Lake, Wisconsin, USA - TBH18007 | ecosystem: Environmental > Aquatic > Freshwater > Lake > Hypolimnion/Profundal zone | place: USA: Wisconsin... | reverse complement strand
CCACACATCACAATTTTGCATTTGGTATGGCCTTTTTCAGCACAACCATCAGCGCGTTCATGACAACGATGAGTAGCTCCACCTTTTTTCATTCCTGGTGGACGAGCCATTGCTCCTTGTGGAGGCATAGCAGGCATAGGCCTAGCAGGCATTCTGCCTGGCATAGGTCTAGGTTGGCCCATCTGGGCAGGCATAGGTCTAGCAGGCATGGGCATAGGCATAAAATACTCCTAATCGTGTTTTTGGTGTTTGTGTAAATGCTCAATTGTTTCATGGTGCATTTCATGGCCAGCAGCATGTTCTTTATGATGATGGTGATGATGCTTATGTCCACCTTCCTCATGCTGCTTCATATGGTGAACCATATGTTTATGCTCATGGGGATGCTCATGCCCTGCGGGATGAATGTGTTTTTCGTGTTCTGGATGATTCATATTAGTTCCTTAACAAGCTTTGCCGCCACGTTTCATGGTATGAGTTTTCCCGCCTTTTTTCATGGCAGGGCCTTTTACGTTATATAAAGGACCGTCCCCAACTGTGTTGCCACCCATTTTAGGCATCATAGCTCTAGTTCTTCCTTTAACTTCAACAGAGTGCTCGCCATGCGGCTTAAATCCACCCTCTTTGACTTTGCCCATCTTAGCAGTAGTCATTCCTCTTTTTTCTTCAGCGCCATGTCTACCAGTGGTTTCACCACCAGAAGCCATTTTTTTAACGTGACCGCCGTGTTTCATCGCTTCTTTTAAGTGATGATGCGCCATCTTCATATGATGCGAGTGCATTTCATGTTTTTCCATATTTCCACCTTTTTTAAATGTGCGGCCTGTGTCCGCTTTACTGAACTCTTGCCCCACACTTTGAGGGACCCCTACTTTCTTGGCGAACGATGGATTGTGGGCCACCGCTTCCATGAAATTATGTTGTTTTTTACTGCTGCTTGGCATTTTTATTTACCCATCTTTGAACAGTATCTGTTTCCCAAATCCTGATGGTCATCCAAACAATTGTAAGTAAACCACCAATCAATGCAACAATAGGTGGAAACCATGACATAAAACCGCCCAGTCCTATAACTACGGCTGCTCCATCTGTCATTGTTTTTGCATCATGTGTATCCATTATATAAATTTTCCTTTAGTATGACCCCGTTCAGCAATACCATCTGCTGTTTTTATATATCCACCTTCTGCACAATTCCAAGCTCTTAAGCTTTTATTAATCCGGCTGTTTGGGTCGTTCGCTGTTTTTGAGGATGTTAACTTTTTTTTCATGCCACTCATCCTTGCGCAAAAGGAGTCTTTCCTTGATCCCCCCTCTGGTTGAGGAGGTTTTAAGTTGTGCCCTTCTTTCTTTGCGGAGGCTCGCCCCTTGGCGTTTAGCCCCCCGTTCGGGTTCTTCCCCTCTTTGCGTTGCCATGCAGGAGTAGCCATTTTAAGATCCGTTAGAAATTACTTTACCGGCAATAATCACTCCGGCTGCAATGGTCGTAGCTGTGCTTGTAACCAATTGCCATTGAACGTCTGTTTTTTCTGCGTACAAAAATGGGTCAGAACTTCTATTTGCCGTATAAATGGAAACAAACGGTTGTTGTAACACATTTAGTTTCACACCGTTAGCGTTGTTAATTGCTTGAACAGAATAAGTAACAATATTGGATGATGTATAACTGTTAGATGTATTTACTTCAGCAAAGTCCAAATAAAATGAATACCCTGCAGGCACTGTGTAAATAGTGCTTTGTGTTTTACCAATTCCCGCATTAATTTGTGCAACAATGTTTGAAACTTGTTTTAAAGTGATAGTACCTACGTTAGTACTTTGGCTGGTTCCAGGCAAAACCATTATCATACTGTTAACTCTATAATAGCTATTAACAGTTGTTACACCTGTAACGCCATTCATTGCCAATGTTTCAGAAATAGGTTTAAAGTTGGAATCTAAACCATTAATTAGTATGTTTGCAGAGGTATCATCTGATGCGGAACTACTTACCAATGTAAGCGTTGATGCTGTTGTAATATAGGTATAAGTGGTTGCGTTTTCCCACACTGGAATTTTTGTATTTCCAATAGCAGACTGATACCCAAACAAACTCAGTGTTTGATGCCCATAAATTTGATTACGAGAAACTTGCAAGTCAAAAGGCTCATATCTAGCCTGTCGAGTAATTGAATTTACCGAGTTGTTTGTACTTGGTACACCATTGGAACTTTGGTTTGCCATAATTAATCTCCTTAAATCAAGAAATGGGGGCCTAAGCCCCCGCAATTAATTAGTCAAAGTTACCGTAGGGGTAAGTTGTCAATGTACCAATGTTGTTATCAGGCTGTGTATAACGCAGAGTAAAATAAAACTTACCCGTTGACAATACACCTGTTGCTACCGTAAACGGAATTAATACAGTAAATACAACTTGTGAGAAAAAGCTTGGTTGTGTTCCAACTTGTGGGTTCTGTATATCAGAACTTGTAGATGCCTGTGCTACAAATTGTGCATCTGTGAATGTTGATAAAGATTGTCTACCCACAGCAGAAATAGTTCCTGTTGATGCGTATGTGGATGTGTTAAATGCGTTACCAACAACAACGGATACGTTACCAATAGTTCCTGTTGACAATGTTGGAACAACACCGCAATCAATAAACAAATCATTGATAGAACACCCGGCAGGTAAATACATAACAACACCACGGTAAATAGTACCGCTTGTACCTGTTGGGTCGGCAGTAGGTGTTGTTGTGGTTGGTCCACTTGTACTAAACGTAGAACTAGGTGTATATAGTTGTCCGTTTAGGTTAGGTATTGAATTGCCCCAAACAAACTGTCCAGAGCCTCCCGAATAACCAGCAGAACCCAAAGTAGTAACTGTAAAGTTAATATCTGTTCCCTGAACTAAGTCTGTGTATCCAATGTCTCTTAACGGCCCAAATCGGTTATCACCAGAAATAATTGGCCCATCAAATGTACTGCGTCCCATAATAATTCCTTATGCAAAAGTTACCTTGTTAATCGTTGCATCGTCTGCTGGGCCAGTGGCAACAAGGTTGAAGTCCCAGATAAATGAAATATACACTAAATAGAAAATTTGTCAACAAAATTTACATAAAAAAAGGGCCCCTTTTGAGAGCCCTTTTTATCAAGTGCAACATTGTTGCACTTTGCCTTAAGTTCTTAATAAGAACCGTAAAGACCTAATGGATCAGAGTATCCAAATGAATAACGCTCGCGAGACTTGTAACGGACGTTACCAGTATCGAAATCGCCGTCCATTGAGTTTTGGAGTGGAACACGTTCAAAGTGCTTTAATCCATTTGGTACATCAGTTGTTAAGAACCATGCGTTTGGCGCTGTCAAGAAGTGGTTAACAGTGTAACCTTCTGGAATAGAACCATTGTTCTTGATGGCATTAACATCGTTGTTGTTTGTACCAACGCGCAACTCTGTCTCTAAGAGACGAGTAGCAACGAACATTAATGCTGGTGGAACAATAAGCTTCTTGGGGCGAGCTGCGATCAAAAGACTACGCTCATCTGTCCATGCGGCAATTTGAATAACGGCATTCTCAAGAGAAGTTTCGTTCAAATCGGCAGGAGTAGATGGAGTGTTAGAGTTTGTACCGCCAGATACCAATGGGTGAGCTGTATTCAACAATGATACGCCGTCACCACCAACATATTGGCTGTTAAATGCGTTGTTCAAAGTTGAAGCAGCTTTAACCTGCTTGGTATATGCCATAGCACGAGCCAGACCCTTGGTGTAACGAGCAGACAAGCTGTCGTACAAGTTATCCTCAATCGCCTCTTCAGTAATTGAGAATCCAAGAGCAATAGTCTCATGGTTGTAACGAGCTGTGAAAGCTTCTTGAGCATTGTCATAAGCAAGAGCTTGGCCCTCGTTTTTGACTGGTGCTGCTGAGAAACCAGACAGTTTTGTTTCCTCTTCAAAGCTACGCTCAGATTTCTCTGTTTCGTAGATCTCTTTGTGCTCTTCGCCGTAACGGGCGTACTCAAGTCCGAACAATGCGTTCAATCCTGGGAGCAACTCTTTCAATAGTTGTGCGCGTGAAATAGCCATTTGTTAGCTCCTTAATTAAACGCCAGTGGCATTGAAGTAACTGTGGTAACCGAAGTTCCATGCTACTAATGCTTCTGGATAGCCAGTAAATGAGAACGATGTAGCAGTAGATTGAGCTGTTGTTACAGCTTGATTAATCGTTACTGTTGTACCGTTTACGGTTGTCACATAGGTATTAGACCCAGCCAAAATACCAGGACCAGCTATAACCATACCAGGCAGGATCGCAGAGTTTGCGGATGACAAAGTAACGGTTGTAGAAGATGTTGTGGCATTTTGAGTTACTGTAACTGCTGTATCAGGAACTATACCAACAATACGGAAAGCCGCAGAAGTGGTAATAGGAGTGATAGCAGAAGTACTTGTTGCAGCAGCTGAAACCGCTACGCCGGCCAATGAATCACCAGATGTTGTTGTACCTGTGTTACCAGCAGCAGATCCAATGTAATAAGCATTAGAACCGATGAAGGCATTGTTGATGTACTGAATAGTTGTTGAACCACCAGTACCAGCAGGGTTAGACAATACGGCTGTACGGAATACAGCTTGTGGATCGTCAACTACATAACCAATTGCATCAACTGCCGCTGTACTTGCTTGCCAATACTGATAACGATTTTTGCCGTAAATGGGGCCGCCAGTAGATGAATACTCGCAACCTACAAATACGCCAATTGTTCCCGCTACAGCAGAAGAAGCGTTGTAAGTTAAACTTGATGCAATGATACTACCAATGTTACCACTGGTTCCAATTTGAACAACGTCACCGTTGAACAAACTTGTGCCGTAACCGTTAACAATAGGGAACATACGAGTAGAACCCGCAAATACCCTACCACCAATTAGGTTAACAGGCTTTAGGCCATAAGGGGCCGAGACTGTTGGATATGCCATTTAAATTTCCTTTATTTTGGATTTGCATTTAATCCTCGTCCGCGTGTGACCTCAGAGTATTTCTCTGAGAACTTTCGCATTCTTGGATCGTTATCTTTCATGAAACTGTTGTCTACCGATTCCATCTGATCTTTTGCTTGTTTTGCGTAAAATCTATCATAAGCCGCAATATTTTCCTCTGTGTTTTTACAAAGAATTAATCCGCCTATTTCAACATTACCCTCTGGACTAGCCTCAAGCATTAGTTCTGGATGATCTGAAGCTTTTACTGGTTCCCAGCCATCGCGCCTCATACGAGACAATCTAATAGCATCTGATTTCCCTAATATATGTGTCATTATGTAACGATACCTATATCCGGGTTCTGGATTGGGATCCGGCAATGAACTTGCAGGTTTGTAATCCTTTAAAACTTGTTTTTCGCGTGTCTCTAGCTCACGATTCTTTTTGACTTCAACCATTTTGTGCCTCCAATTTCTGTTGTTCTGCGTAATACTTTTTAGGATCCAGGTTAAACTTTTTCACTAACGCGGCTTGCGTAGGTGTTAGCTGAACCTTTTTTACCCCAGAAGATCTGGAAGCAGGAGCAACAACATTAGAAGGACGCTTAGCGGTTTGAGCCGGGGATTTCTCTGATTCACCAAATACTTCTGGGAATTTAGAGTGGATGCGTGAATCTATTTCTTGATAGTATTCATCGGAACGCGGGTCAACGCCCGTATTGACTAGTTTTTGGTGCAGTCCTAGCGCGTAACTGGTAACTTCCTCAAACCCATTAGATCCAAACCACTGGTTTTTTGCCTGCCAGCGCAGGGATTTTTCATCTGGTCTAACTTGTTGAGTCTGTCTAGATTGAGTTTGTACCTGATTATCTTCATCCTGTAAAGGGGTATGCCGATAATTTTTAACTTGCTCAAACTTTATTTTGGCTTCCGTTAACGCTTCTTGGGCCGCAATAATTGCATCAGTATCGTAAGCTTCTTGGGCTTCCTTATACTGTTTACGAGCTAAAACCAAGTCTGCTTCGGCCTTTTGTTTGGCAGAAGACACAATCATTTCCTGATTGGCGTTGACATTGTTTTTTAAACTCTTATTTTCAGCAATAAGATGTTGAGTTAGCTTTTCCAACTCCTGTCTTTCGCGTTCAATAGATTCAGCTTTCCTACGCTCATCATGTCTAGCATGGGTTAATTCCTTAATCCGTGACTGTACATTTTGAGAATAACTTGAAATTTCATCTTCTGTTGGGTCCGCTACTTCCCTATTTAAAGGCTGTTTGCCTCTATCTTTATCAGGAGTATCGTCCACAATTTCAATTTCAATCTCCTCTTCTTCTTTAGGAGTATTGATTTCATCTGGGAATTTGTAAGATTCGTTCATATGTTTCCTTTAAGCACGGGTTATTCCGCGGGGATCTTCTACAACTGCATCAACTTGATCTTCGTTAATGAGCCTAAACTCTTTACCAAATATCTTAAAACGCGTTCCAGAATAAGTTCGAGTCAAAATGAAATCTCCAGGCTTGCACCAGGGTCCAGTTGGGTATCGTTCTTTATCTTGGTACGCATCGGCCCCAACTTTCAACACGAATAAAACGGTTGTGGCGCTTTGTTCTTGCTGAGCATATTGGGAAGGTCTAACCAAATCCAAATCAGTTCCATCTAATTTGTCGGAAATGTCGGGCACTCCGCAAAGAATTTTGTAACCGGTTGGCTCGGGTAGAACTGTTGCTTTTTGTTCATCTGTCGCATCCTCTATTGGATTTTCAATAGGCTGGATGGTTTCTGGTATTTTTAAACCAGGTGGCAAAATTAAATTACTCATCGTCTTTTTCAACTTTCTCAAGCAGGTCAATTAAATAGCGCTCTGCGATGGCAAGACCCGAGATCACCCCACAGAGTTTTTGATACTCATCAAAATTTTTACATGCACCACCAGCTAAATCATCAGCATAGTTATTCATGTCTTTGCGTATGTATTCGCGCAATACGCGTGCGAAATCTTGAATCATTCGTTAATATTTCCTTTTGGTTTTTTGGCGGCTTGCTGTTGGGCTTGCCGGGCTTCTTGCTCCATCCTAAGTTGCTCTTGACTTCTATCAAGATTTTCTTTATGAACGGTATGCAATCTGTTTGCGGTATTTTCACCGTGTTGTAGAGCCGTCTTACGCGCATCAATGCGCATTTGCTCCATTTCTCTGCCATGTTCCAATGCGGCTTGGCGTGCCGTTAAGTCTTGTTGCGCTCTTGTTTTGCCAACATCTATTCCCAACTGCGTACCTGTACGCATTTCTTGAGATGCAATGTTTGCTTTCCTGTGAGCTATATCTGCCCCAACTTTCATAGATCCTAGTTGTAAATCTCCAGCAATTTTTTCTTTTTGCAACGCCAACTTTGTTGCATCCAAAACCGTGGAAGCTTGTTGTTTTGCCTGTGCAAGCTGCATATCTTGTTGCAGTTTTTGCTGTTTGATTTGCACTTCCTGTTGGCGAATTTGCAACTCTTGTTGTTGCAATTGAATAAGCGGATCTTGCGCTTGCTGTTGAGCCTGCTGCTGAGACGCTGCTGCTTGATGTTGTTGCATAACTTGTTGCGCTGCTTTTGCCATCATGTCTGACATAGCATATTCAATTTGTTGCGGTAACTTCTCATCTTCCGCAGGCATGGACATACCCAGTTGTTGCTCAACTTGTTGTCTATACATAAATCCAACGTGCTCAGCAATATGCGCTTGCAACGCCGCTGTAATTTGCTGGGCCTGCGGGTTTTGCCCTATAGCCGCAGCAATTGTTGGATCCTGCATTAAGCCCTGATGTATCTGGATATGGGCTTGATGATTCTGATATAAAAAAGCCTTTAGCGGTTTACCCTTAAGCGCCGCCTGGTTCTCAGATATAGGGTCAGTAGGTTTCTGATCATCCGGTAAGGGAACAAGTTTTTCTGCATTTTTAATTCCTAATACGTCAAGCATTGATCTGTGTAACTGCGGCAAATCATATATCTGCGGAGCCATTTGCGCCATTTGTATAACAGCTTGGTACTGAACAACACGCTGTGACATTGTTGCAGCATTTGGATCACTGACTGGAATAATGTCTACTAGGTCATAGTCTTCTTTCTTAGATTTACGACCTCCGTACTCCGGGTCATATGTGTAGTCTGGATCTGTATAGTCTCGAATTAAATTTTTGATTAACTTCAGTTCTTGTTTTAAAGAAAAATGCGTTCTTGCTTGCACCGCCGTTAATACTTTGAGCTGTCTTTCTAGTAAAGCTAAAGTAGTTCCAACAGGAGCCTGGCCAGACATATCGCTAATTTGCATGTCAGCAGTAGCCGCAAATCTACGACCCTCTTCTACTATCGTACCCAATAAACCAGCCAATACCGCGCTTGGCTCTTTATAAGGCAAAGGAAGAATACTATCTCTAATACTTCCAGAAGCTAAGTCTACGTCTCTGAACTCACCTGGCGCAATGGGTGTATCATCACCTTTAATCCGAAGGCCTCTGGACTTAAGACCTCCGGGCAAGTTAGATAAAGTTCCCGCGTCCACCAATTGACGCATAATGCTTGTCGCGGATTTTGCATATCCCCCAATAAGGTGGAAGAGTCCAAATCCGTATGCGCCAAATCCTGGGATGTATTGGTAGTGTACGAAATGCTGGCGCTTAAGTTTAAGATCATCGCCCTCCTTCCAGTTTCTACGAATCGACAATATTTCATGCGTACCCTTTATTAAAGTAACCACATAAGGAAGCATTATCCCTGTTGGACCATCCTCGTCCTCGTCCTCAAATCCCTCAAGATCTAAATCAACGTGAACTTCATACAACGTATAACGGTCATCGTTTAAATCACTAAATCCAGTCTCTTTGTCTTTAGCCTTTTGAATATCATCTCGGCTTCTTTGTGGATCTGGTAATTCTATATCTAAATAAAAACCAGCCTTTTGTAACTTTAATATATCATTCTTGGTCTTGCGCATAACGTGCGTAACACGGTGCGCCGTATCCATATCAGTCGTACCATAAGGCAAAATAATATCTTCAGCCGGTACAAACATAGATACAGGCCTACCTAATCCTGGATCATAATAAGTCTTTTTAAATGTAGACCCTACCGCAGGTAAAGACCACATCATCCTTTCATGCTCCGGCCTAAATTCTTTCATATTCTCAGTCAACTCATAATTCATATCGTCTTCGATATTGATTGACTTCTCTATCACCTCTGGTGTTTCTTTTCCTATAATCTTCGCCCTAACAGGACCAGCCGCAGGAAATGTCTCGGTAACAATTTCGGCCTGAAACCTAACCACCGCCTCAGTAATCAACGGATGAAATACTCCGCAAGCTCCGTCCCACGGCTCCGTTCTATCCTCTATATGTAATCCCAATAACTTAAGACCCTCCGTATAAGCCTTCTCCCAATCTTTTCTAGATGCTAAGTCTTGACTTATATCGTAAGATAAATCCCCAGCCAACGATGCCGCCACTGATGGGCTCATCTCTTCAACTAAGTTATTATCAAAATTCTCATCACCCTCATCTTGTGATAATGATATTTCTAATCCGTCTAACTTTATATTAACCGCTTCTGGATCAATAATCTCAATCTCCATTGGCTCTTCATCTTGAGCTAAACTCTCAATCCCCTGGGGCGCTTGATACAAAGACTTTTCAATACTCATTATTTATCCTTAGTAATATGCGGCAGATCTTCGCCGTTTATATGTTGGCTCATCTCTCTCATCGGTTTGTAAAGAAATAAATCCACCCTTCCTAAATCTAATTAACGCTTGTGTAGTTGAATCTACCAAGTCATCATGATCAGAGTTTGGAAATGCTGCCATCTCTTCTATTAATTCATCCGCCCATCTTGTTGCAGGAGCCCAAACTTTACCGCTTGCAAACAAATCAGCTACTGAATTAATCCTCACCATCTTATCATTTCCCCTGCTCGGCGTAAACTCTTGAACAGGTATTCCCATCGCCCTCAACTCATATATCAATGGAGCTCCACTCGCCTTCGCCTCAACAATAAACGCATCAGGCTCCCAACTCCTATACTCTCGCATCGCCACTTCTTTTAACTCAGGAAACTCCATCCTTCTCTTAAACGCATCCAACAAAATAATATTAGGATCTTGTACATTCTCGTTTAAATAAAATATCCCCCAGGTCGTACATGCAGAGTAATCGCTCCTCTCGCCTTTTGTAAACGCCGTATCCCAACTCTGTATTACAAACTCACAAGGCGGGATGCCATCGTTCTCCCAAACCCTCCACCACTCGCGCTTCACAATCGCACCCTCCTCACTTGTCGGGCTCTGCATATACTGCGCATTCCACTTACTCGCAGGAAGTTCAGACTTCAACGCCTCCAACTCCGGCAAACTCCAAAACTCAGGCCAAAGCGGCTTTCCACTCGGCATAATCGCAGGAAGCTGTATCACATCCCACTTCTCACCGTCCCTATCAATCATTGACTGGACAATCTTTCCCGTCAAATCCTTCTTCGCCCACCTAGTCATCACCACAATAATAGATCCACCAGGCTGCAAACGCTGCCTCGGACCAGACGTATACCACTCATACACTTTATCAAATACAGTCGGATCTCCTTGCGCTAACGCAGCCTCTTGCTCAGAATGAGGATCATCAATAATAAGTAAGTCCGCACCCTTACCCGTTACCGTACCTCCAACACCTATCGCAAAATATTCTCCGTTCGAATTCGTACTCCACCTACCCGCCGCCTTACTGTCAGATCTCAAACTAACAAACGGAAATATCTTGTGGTATTGCTCAGATGCAACAAGGTTACGCACCTTCCTACCAAACCCTACCGCCAACTCAGCCGTATTACTCGTCTGAATAATCTTCTTATTAGGATACTTACCCAAAAACCAAGCAGGTAAAAGAAAACTCGCAAACTCACTCTTCGTATGACGAGGCGGCATATTAATAATCAACCTCTTTATCTCCCCCTTCGCAATCTGCTCAAACTTCTCAGCCATCAACTCATGATGCCGACCATGTATAAAACCCGGCCACATCTCATTTACAAACATCATAAAATCATTCGCCGCCTGCTCTACCGTCAAACTCTTCTTATAAACCTCAAACATCTGAAACATCTCCTCAGCCATATCCTCCGGCATCTTGGAAATCGCATCAATAATCGCCTGATCATTCATTGACATACTTCCCATCCCTTAGTACATAACCAAAGTCTTCCATTATCTTTTTAATCTCAGATTCACCAATCTCATCCTTCATCGCCAAAATATACCTAAGTACAAAATCCTGGCCCGCTAAAAATCCGGCTTCATATTCCATCATTCTATATTCCTAAAATTAATGTAAGCAGGCCGTACACTCCTGTCCTTCCCAGGTATCTTCTTTAAAGCCCCCAACTCACATAAGTTCTTAATAATCCTAGATACATTCCCCCTACCCTTATCCCCACTGTTTCTCATAATGTCATCTATAGACGGACCATGACCAAACTCCCTCCAATACATATCTATCACTAAAAATATATTCCTCTGCTTCGGTGTCATATCCATCCCCATAATTTCATCATACCCCTTACCCGGTAATCTCATCCTATCTAACATCCTTTTTGTAATCACAATCTTTTTCTTCATATAAATCATAATGTTACGCGTGGGGTGCAACATTGTTGCACTTACGTCTTTGAAAAAAAATATACCCCCCACACCTTTTTTATTTGACATTTAGTTTTCGTTTTCCTGGATATTCGTTTGTGTGGAATAGTATGCGTTAGGAGAGCCCGTGTCTGCCTGCACAACTGGGGGTGGCCCTGCGGTGGTGTCGGCGTGTTCAGATTCTCCGTGCTCGATTTCCTCTTGCAGGCTCTTGGCCCCAGATCTATCCGGCTTAGCGTCTACGTCTATCACTTCCTTTATGCGCTCGATCAGTTGAGCTTTGATGTCTACGGCCTTCTTGTTGATGACGGTTGTCTCCTTCAGTTCTACGAATGCTCCGACTTCATAGAGCTTGCCGATAAGCTCCAGTGCTTTCATCCTTTGCGCAGGGGGGAACTCACTATCAAGGGAGTGCTGTACCAGTTGTTGCACCAGTAGAGCTTTGAGTTGAGCCGGGTTTCGCTGTTTTTCTGCCTCGATTGCCAGTCTGTACGCTTCTATCTCT
>Ga0316221_1003746_pt1 | contig 12146 bp, 10 predicted proteins | sample TBH18007metaG_FD_206003 | JGI IMG/M metagenome (GOLD analysis project Ga0316221, IMG submission 206003) | Freshwater microbial communities from Trout Bog Lake, Wisconsin, USA - TBH18007 | ecosystem: Environmental > Aquatic > Freshwater > Lake > Hypolimnion/Profundal zone | place: USA: Wisconsin... | reverse complement strand
CTTGAGGCTTTGTATAATACACATTTATTGGTTGTGAAAAATCTGTATTATGATAAGCATTAAAAGTAAGGCTGTATGTCATATTTGTTATAAGATCATCTTCTCCCGAAGAACCCATATAAGTAATTAATTTTACATATCCAAAAGATGTGGCATCAACATTTGATGATCCAAATTGATAAGCAGAGCCATTTGCAGATGCAGTAATTTGTATTGGTGTATCAGAATCTGTTTGAACATAAGTAATAATTTTGTATGCTGCAGAACCTGGTGATGCAGTATTGAATGTATATGATACAGAAGTTTGTGTATCTGATACTGGCAATGTAGATGTAGTAACATTCCATGGGTAACCTTGAGAAGTTCCCGTCGCATCTGATACTGAAGGAGCTGAACCACTTGTTACAGATACTGTTGGGCTACCTATAGATTCAGCAACTCCAGTTCCAGAAACAGTTACAAATGGTTGATTAAATAAATTTTGATTCCATTCAGCTGATACAACTGGCAATAAAGTTACTGATGAGGCTGGCTCTATATTTTCATTTGACGGGGTACCAGCAAATACGTTGGCATATTGATTATTTAACATTATACCTCCGTAAATTCTACGGTAATATCAACGTGGTCGTATCCAACTCCTGATGTCATAGCATTACCCTTCATTCTCTTTGTAATGTCATATGTAAATGTTGTCATAAAAGCTTGATATACATTCCATGGGTTACCAGTTGTTGGGTTTGTTCCTATTGGATTTTCACTAAGGGAAGATGTGTATGTGCCTGATGCTGGGTAATTATTTAGCTGAGGTTCTTGCTGTGCAAAAATAAATCTAACATAAACGGGAGAATTATAATTTCCTTCATAAAATGCTTTTATCCAAGCTGGTCCACTTGAAGGGTAATCAACCAAATATGGATCATATGTTGGGACATCTTTCCATTGAATCTTATGAACAAATTTGCGACCAATTACATATTTACGCATTGTTCCATTTGCCATTCTATCGGCTTGTTCAATAAGTGTATATGTAATACTAATAGGTTGACGATTATGATCTGTAAGGGGATACCAAGTATTACCGTCTATTGATACTTGGACTCCTTGTGCTATTTGATATGTCATGGTGACCTCAATCCCGTTCCCTTTATGTTACTGACCTTAACATCTCCTGGCTTTGCTGGTCCTTTAACTACCTTAGGCTTAATTCCTGGATGCGTAGATGTTGTAGATGTGCTATCTACAGTTCCCGTTACATTAATAACTGTTGTAACCTGTGCCTGACCTAACGCTATTTGAGAATTGACTGGTGTTGTATTAATAGTCTTTATCTTTGATGCTGCTGTAATTGATGAACTAATTGTAGTTACATTATTTGCAATAGCATCTTTCAAATCTGACAAAGCCTGATTAATTGCATCAGCATTTGTCTGCATTGTATCCGCTTGATCTTGCAATTGTTGAGAGGTAGATGTAGCATTAAAGTCAACTTTAGCACCAGAAATTTGTTGCTTTAATGTTGCTGCTTGCAAATAGTTACCTGTAATCATAGCATTTTTCATATCACTTTGCAAACCAGAAATTTGTTGCTGATATTGAAGCTGTGCCTTAACTTCTTGAGAAATCTTTTGTTGATCAGAAAGTTGATTTTTAACAATCTTTAATTGTGCATTTTGTGCATCAAGATTGCCTTGAAGCATTTTTTCCATTGCTTTTTCTGCAGTAGTTCCAGTAAATGTTGTTGGGGTTGGGGTTGAACCAGGAGGTGGGTTGCCACCTCCTGTGCTACTTGGAGGATTTGCTGCAATATTTCCAGCTTTGATTGCTGCTTGTCCTTCGGGAGATTGTACATAAGCATCCCAATCTGTGGCCAAACTAGCACCCTTAAGGTTTTTCTGCTTTGCTGCCCAAGTTTCAACAATAGAATCTGTAGCACCGCCTTCCATAGCAGCTGTCATAGCTAATACTTGACCAGTTGTTAGGGAAGCTTGATCACCACAATCTTTAAATACTTTTTGTATAGCTTGGAAATTTGCAATCTCATCTTGGTTACCACTATGAAGAATTGCATCTTCCAATAAACTCATTTGATCAGTTGCACTTAATGATGATTTTTTCAATCCATCTATAGTAGCTTGAAGTTGCTTTGTGGTCATCTGACCAGTACCCGCTGCAATAAAATATTGTTGCAAAGTATCTGCAGCAGTTTGCTGAGTTTTACTTAAATCCTTATATCCAATTTGACTTGCATCAACTGCATCACCATCATTATTGATTGCATCCGACAAATTATTCATTTGAGCTGTTACAGATTTTGCTGTATCAGATACTGTAGGTTCAATTGCTTTCCATACATCGCCAAACTTGCTAGTCTGATTAGCTGCTGCAAGCAATGCTTGGGTATAATCTTTTGCGTGAGCTGGATTCATACCAGCTGCTACTGCAGCTGCTACTTTTGCTTGAACTGATTTAATTACATCTGATGTACTTGACATTTTTGCAATACTTTTGACAAACAGTGATGTTGGATCACTTGCACTCAAGCTTTTAATTGTAGCAACATACCCTTGTACAGCAGGAGTTAATGTTGATTTAATAACAGATCCAGTTTTTGTTGTAACAATAATAAATTGATTCATCTTTGCAGTTACATCATAAGCGGTATCACCCATCATCTTAATGTCTGCAGTACTTGCTGTAAATGTTGCTTTAACTGTAGCTTGATGTTCTTTTTCTGCTTTCATCAAATCGCCGATGCCCGATGTTACAAGTCCTATTGCAGCACCTGCTATTGCACCCTCTGGTCCAATCATCATTCCCATGGAAGCAAAATTAGACATTGCTGATGCAGCTCCAGCCAAATTGCTACCCTTTGGAAGCATTCCTGCAGCCATATTTCCACCGATGCTTAGGGCTGTCATTCCGCCCATCTTGGCACCCATATTCCATTTACCATTTTCTTTTGTAGTAAACTTCTTTATCTTGCCCATTATACCGCTTGATGATGATGCACTTTCAGCTTCTTCAACATCACCCATTATTCCTGGTGCAATTTCTCCAGAATTAAATCCACCATTTGCCATTCTTGGACCAATTTGTGGTGTAAGCTCAGGTGTTTGGAAAGATGTTAATGGAAGCTCCATTTGCTCTGCTTGTATTTCTGCTTTTGCTTTTTCTACAGGTGCAACAATTGCTTCAGTTAATGCAGGACCTTCGGCTGTAATTTCTGCAGCCATTTGCATGAATTTTTCTTGAACTGCCCCACCTAATGTATCAAGTGGAACAGTAATTCCATCCAGCATTGAACTACCAATTTTTTCTGATGCTTCTTGTGTCATAGGAGCAATTGATTCGATTCCTGGAATAAGATTAAGCATTTCAGCATGCAAATCAGATCCAGTTGATGTAAATCCTTGAACAACACCCTGACCTATTGGTTGTCCAATTTCTTCATCGGCAACACCAGAAGGACTTGCAATTTGCCATACTGATTTTGCTCTTGCAAGCACTTTATCTTTCCATGATTTAAGAGTTCCTGAAGAAGGTACTCCTAATTCTGGATCTAATTCTACTACACCCATTCCTCCTGCAGGATGAAGCCCTTCACGGAATCTACTTGATTTATATCCACCAAGTCTTCCAATTCCATTATTTTCACCCTTAGCATTAATAGCACCAGTTTTTCTTCCCGTAGCAGATTCAATTTCAGCATTTGATGCTGCATCTGTAACAGCAAATCTAACTTCTGTTAAAGTATTATCTGCTGCATCTATTATACTTTTTGCAGTTTTAGATGCTGCATCTGTTGCTTTACCCAAAGACTCTCTTGCTTTTTGTTCTGCAGCTTTAACATCAGCATCAGATATAAAGCCACCATTTTGAGCAGCTGTTTGCTTTAAGTTTTCAACAATATCTTTGTCCCATTTTTTAAGTGCATCTTGAACTTCTTTTGGCATCTTTTGGAAATCAGCACCTGCAATTTTAAATGAAGTTTTCCATTTATCAATTCCTCTTGCTGAAAATTCTGGCAGGAATTCTTCTTGAGGAATACTTCCACCTTTACCCATACCAGAATTTTTAGTACCAGTAAAATCATATCCAAGTCCGCCATGCTTAGAAGCAAGAATTGGGTCATCTCCTCTTGCAACTCTATCAGCACTTAATTTTTGTAACTTTATAAGGTCATTTCTAGCCTTCTCATCAGCTATAGTATTTGCGTTTATATTGGCTATATCTTCTCTATTACCCGCTTCGTTTCCTAGGTGTGAGAATTGAGATCCTAGCTTTTCTTTAGCATATCTATCACTAGACATACCCCGCATGGTCATTGAATAACCGCCACCAGATTGCTGAGATGCTGCTATTTGTTCATCATATCTTTTACGTAATACTGATCCTTCAGGAAAACTTTCTGCAGTTACCTCTTCATTATGCAATGATTCATAATCGCTAAGGGTTATCTTGCCCTTAGCAGCCTTAATAGCTTGAAGTCTTTGTGTGTAATAATCTCTTAAAGCACCTCTTACTTCTTCAGATAAAGCAATATTTTCTTTATCGCCCATTCCTGAAGCATATATAACATCATCTGCAATATCTTGTTCAGACTTATTTGCAAGATCAGATTTATTAAGCTTACCTTTTCTAAATCCTGGAATTTTTTGACCGCTTACAATAGCAGCAATAGCACCAATATTCTTTTTGGTTTGTTCTGCAGTAAGAATTGTTTCTCCATTAGAAACTCTTGCAAGAATGCTATCTGAAGTTCCCGTTCCTGGACCATATATAATTCCACCGTCTTTAAATCCTGGCAAAGCCATTTGTTCAAATATGCTAGTCTCAACTTGTGCAGTTGCTCCAACTGCTGTTTTAAGTTCATCTAGTCCAGCCCCCACACCCAGTTGATCTTTCATTATTGCAAGCTTTTCTGTCAAATCTTGAATAGCTTGTGTTAAAAGTTGAACTTCATCAACATCACCTTTTAATCCATCAGCAAAAAGATTAGTTGCATTTTGAGCTGCAATAATTTCTGGTGTAAACAATTGACGCATTGATTTTCCACCAGAAACTAAATCTTTAAAGTTAATTACACCTTTAAGTATATTACCAACAAAGTTAGCCATAAGTCCAGTTAACATGATAATAGGTCCAGCTAATACTGTGAGTCCCGCCAAAAGCCCTAAGAAGAACTTTACTGGGCCTGGCAAGCCTTGGAATATGCTTGATATCTTATTTCCCAGTTCGAGAACCTTTGTTCCAATTTTAATAATATCTTGACCTATTGGATACAAATCTGCTTTAAATGTTGCAAGTGCTTTTTGCCATTGTGCTGATGGAGAAGATGTAACTTGATTAATTTCTTGGTTAGCAAGAGTTGCCAATTGTCCTGATGTCGCATTAGCTACCTGTAAAGCATTTACAGTTTGCGAACCAGCTTTTCCTAAATTTTGAATAAGAGCTGTAATGTTACCAAATTGATATTTACCAAATAACTTGTCAATAAGTTGTTCTTGTTGCATTTTTGATAGTGGGGCCAAAGCTTGCTGCAAAGCAAGAATCATATTTACTGGACCTTTTTGATCTTTAATGTTATTTAAGTTGATTCCAAAAGAAGCAAATTCTTTGGTCGCTGCAGACGTAGGATTAATAATAGATGCCATGGCAGATTTAAGTGCGTTTGCAGATTTAGCAGCTGGAACACCAGCTTCTTTCATAGCAAGAACCATAACGGCAGAATCTTTGTATGTTCCGCCGAGCTCCTCGATAATAGGTCCAACTCTTGACTCAGATTGAACCAAATCGCTCATAGAAAGTGATGTTTGCTTTTGCATAGCACCAAAATAGTTTACAGCATCAGCAAGTTGAGATGTATTCATCTTGTAAACATTTTGCAAAGCAATAACTGCATTTGTAGCAGTTTGCTGATCCAAGCTTCCTAGTTTAGCAAGCCTATCGGTTTGTTCTGTAATAGTTAAAAGATCATTTCCTTGCTTGCCCATAGCAGCAAATTGTGTTGCTACTTGTACTGTAAATTCTTGAGATATACCAAGAGTTTGAGCCATACTTCTGCCCAAATTCAACACTTGTTGTGAAATTTCATTAATAGAATCTTGGCTTGGAGGAGTTAATCCTTCACCATAAACTTTTTGCAATTGGGTTAATGCTGTGTTTACAGAATCAAATGCGGAAACTGCTTGTTGACCAAATATTAATAGTGGCAATGCCATACCTACAGTTAATTGACGTCCCGCCCACTGAGTATTTTTACCCCAATTAATTAATTCATTTGAACCTGATCTTAGGGCAATATTATATATATTTTGTTCATTAGCAGCAATCTTTGTTGCATTTGATACGGCATCAATACTTTTTGGAGTAAGTACAGAGTAAAAGCCAGATTTTGTTGGATCTGACATAACAATGGAATTTTGTAATTTTGTTTGCTCTAATGCAAGTGCTTTTACAGAATTAGTAGCAGCACCTTGCTGTTTTGTTAAAATTTGATAATAGCTACCTAGACCAAGTGTTCCTTTTTGTAAAGATTGCCCAAACTTTTCAGTTTCACTTTGAAGAGATACAGTTTGTTTTGTGAATGCACCACTATTAGTTAATGCTGCAGCAAATTCAGTTGATAAACCTTTTACACTTGCTGCTGCTTTATCAAACGACGCTCCAGTTGCTCCTGCAAGAGATGCATTTAAGGATGCTACATTAGCTTTAAGTTTTGCAATGGCATCATTAACAGATGTAAAATCACCAAGTGCAACTATATTTAATTCAATATTTGACACTAATCATCACCCCCCAATGACATAAAGCCTAAGCCCTGTCCGATTCCGAAGCCTTCTGAATTAGCAACAACACCTTTAAGATCAGCGATGTCACTTACTTCTTCCTCGCTATCTAGCTCAACACCTTGCAGTGCTGCACTAAACTTTTTATCTTCATAATCTTTCTTTCTTGATGCATCTAACACTGCTGTTAGTTCTTCAAGCGAAAGTGAAGATTCTAACTCGTCAAAGTTTTTCCAATGACCGAGCAAGAAAGCTTCAGACTCTAAGGAGCGTAGATCTAGTTCGTCCCAACTAGAGCCGCTCCCAGAAGGTTTGGGTCTGTTAGCTTTAGACCTCCGACAACCTCAAGGATTTTCATCATGGTAGGAGTTTCAATAATTTCCTCAAACTTATCTTGATCATCTGCGAGATCAGGTCTTGTTGCCTTTAAACAAATCATAGCTGCTTTAATAAAAACTTCCATGGCTGCATTAGCATCTGCATCATCTACATCTTGCATTGAATTAATTACTTCCATAAATTTTCTTAGCTGCTTAATTGGAAGTGGTCTAAGCTCTACGGTACTTCCGTCGCTTAGCTGAATATCCAAAATATCATATACTGTTGTTGCCAAGTTATAGCTCCTTTTGTTGTTAACTAAATTATACCAATATTATATTATATATACAAATTCAAGACCCCCCGATTTCTCGGAGGGCTTGAATATCAATATTAAGTTTTTTTGAAACTATTTAATCAGTTAGATCCCCATACACGGTCAATAACGACACCGTATTCAGAACCACCGTATGCAGCATTGCTGTCATCAGGGAGCATACGGAATGCTACTGGGAATACTGTTGCTGCATCACGCTTCAAAGAGTGTGCTGTTGTATCCATAGATACTACACGACGTGCAATATATACACGCTCCTTGTTACGACCTGCATATGTTGAACCATTAGCCTTATCACCAATGTTGTATGGAGCATTACCAACTGCAACGAAGACACGCTCTACTGGAGCATCTCCGAGAGCACCTGCTGCCATGTTAAGTGTTGCACTTTGCTCTCCAGTAATTGGATCTGTGTCTGTCAAAGCTGCTACTGCAGAACCTGCTGCATTGTAATAAGAATCCATTTGACCCCATGCAAGCTGAAGGTTTTCAAGTGTTGCTTCTGAAAGCTCAGTCTTAAGTTCTACCTTAATGTCTGACTTGAAAAGTCTAGCTGCGTCTAGGAGTTGATCAACTTTAACTTCAGCATATGTTGGCTGATAGTTAAGCTCAAGTCCTGCGTTTGTCAAACCAACGTTGCGATAATCGGTGTTGGTATTGAGTGCTGCTGCTGCAGATGTACCAGTTGTGGTACCAAGAAGATTCTTGATATCATTTGTAGTAGTTGTTGGGCGGGGAGCAGTGATTCCATCATTTACTGATAGAAAAATCTGTGCTGCACCAACGATTACGTTTCTTGTATTTGTACTTGCCATATTTATTTTTCACCACCTTATTTTATTTGAGATAAAAACAGATGACAATTTGCTTCCTCATAGAAAATCATAGCACTAATGTATAATAAGTCAAAGTTTTAAGCAAATCGCCCAGTATACTCATTTCCTATGTCACGAGTATAGGCATAACCTACTGTAAAGTCACCGCTCATATATCCGCCTTCATCCGTGAACATTTGAATAGGATTAGAAAGCTCTATATTGAAGTATAAATAGGTAAATGGGCTTGATTCATCTACATCTGCATTTATGGTTTTGGCAGACAGGTCATATCTTCTAAAAAGGTCTGTCAAAAAGTTAGTTATTGTCATTATTCTATCTGTTTTATTTGATACTATATCTAGTATTATAGATTCTTGAGTAACCCACCATTGAATTCCCGTCTTTTTTTGCTCGACATGGTACACAATAAAATCTTGACCTGGAAGTAGGTTGATCAATTCTGGAATCTGCTGAGCAGGTATTATTGGAATTATTGCTTCTGGAAGTCCATCAGCATAGTAATTATTTATATCAAAAATACCAGCATCCGTTAGCTCTTTCCACATAGCATTTCTGATTTCATAAACTGCGGATAAAGAATAATCTGTCATCCTACAACCTCCTGATTAAGATCCATAGATTCTATTGAAGATATTACTGCATTCTTCACAGTATTAATATTAACACGGTTTCCATTTAATGCAATAGTTATATCATTAGATAGTCTTTCATATAGGCCAGAGGCATCAATAATTTGTCCCGCAAAATCTGTATACCAAGATATAAAAAAGTCTTTGAATGCGTTTTTTGTTCCAACACCACCAGGATTTAAAATATTAACTGTAGTTCCAGGTTTTATAAAAACCAAACCTGAATCGCCTACAAAAGATAAAATTCTTTGAGCACTAAAAGAAACAGGATCACCTTTTTCCATTACATCAGCTTTATATTTAAATATGCTTCTTCTGCTAACGACCTTTCCAGTCTTTCCTGGAATTAAAAGTTCTGGGTTTACAGGAACTGGAAGTTTTGATGGCAAAAATTCTGATTCAATAACAACAGATCCTTCTAATACAGAACTTCTAACAAGTACAAAAAGTCTTCCCTCTATTTGTCCAAGTTGTCCCCACTCATAAACGTGATGCATTTTTTTAGGATTTGATCTTGCATATTTGTCTGCTGCTAAAACAAACTTTTCAGCAGTAATTGTAAATACAGCTTTTGATATTTCATCAACAACCGATGGACTGGTAATTTGCTTTATATTATTTACATAACTAGCTAATTGCTCTGCAACATTTGAAGCATTAATTTCAAGTGATATCATTTGACTGCACCTGAGTTCTTAGAAGAACAGCCTCATAATATACAACTTTACCAAATGGGTCCAAAGTGCCGTGTGATGAAGTTACTTCAAAAATTGTATCTGGCTCACCAAGGCGATCAATTTCAACAAATACTTTTTCATTATCGCTAGATCGTATATTTTCAATACGCCATCTTTTACTCAAAAGTTCATTACACTTAATACGAATTTGAAACTTTTCTGAATAGTCTCCGTCTTCTCCAACCTTAAAACTTTTGTTATCAGTTCTGGTTGATGCTCCACCAACTTTAATTGGCTCAACTTTACATTGAATTGTTCTAGCATAATTCCACTGTCTTAAAACAGCACCAGTATTTGGATCTTGCGAATACTCTTGCTCATAAATATCAGCCTTCATATTCATTATTGAGTCCATTATAGAAGCATTATACATTATATAATAATCATATTAATGTTACGGTATTGATCAAGTATATTATCTACTGTGACGTTACCAGTACCATTAAATGCTCCCGCTGACATTTGGAATGAAATTTCACTAAGGTTGACTGACTTAAGATACTTGTTTCTCCAAGCATAGTCATTTGCCAGTAAATCTCCTACGAGAAGCATTGAAGCTTGCTTGATATCTTCTGGAACATATTTATAACCAATATTTCCTACAAACTTATATCTCGATCCATCTCTAAATCTACCATAGTACAAAACGTTTGCATCAACATCATTGTCATATCTTATGTCCCAACCTGGATCAACTAGCCTAATTGCATAACCAGTTTGAGTAATCTCTAAAGGGTATCCGAATCCATTATAGGCTGGATCTTGAGTATTATCAATCATAAGGATGTCATCTTCATACATTTGATCAATACTGGTCATTCGTTCTATTAACTGAATTGCATCTGATCCATTACCGAACATTTCTTGAGAATCATTTCTTAAATAAAATTTTATTCCAGTATAGCCATCAATAATTGTTCTTGCAAGTTTCTCAGCGTTTTCAAGATCTGTAATTGAATGATAATTTATGTCTGATGGTGTGGCCCCAAGTCCCAGGAAATCTATAATTTCGCTTGGAGTTGAATAAGCAAGATCTACTCTATAAAAATCTGTTTGCACTATCTCTAGACCACTTATGTAATACGTCCATCTTAACTCTAAGACACGTACTGCATCTGTTACGGCCTGTGTTAACAAAAAGCTATAAACACCAGCTTCTGGCTCATCAACAACATTGACTGATGAAAAGCCAGAAAGTGGGGATGCATCATTATCTGCATCATAAATTGATAGAGTAGGGAGGGAGTCTGATTGAGTAAGAACTCCATCGCTATAGACGTAAAGCTTTACTCTTTCTTGACTTCCTACTTGGATATTCTGCATTCAGATTACCCCCCTTATTTATTTTTAGTTATAGAACTCTTGGGCTTCTCTAGGAGTAGCCAATCTAAATCCTACCTGTGTATCAAAAATATTTTGTGCAATCTCTTCTGGCATTGCAACAAATGGATGCTGACTTGTAAAAGTATATCCTGCTGCTTGGTAAGAATGGTTATTTCTTTCCATCTTAACTAGAACTGAGTTCGATTTATCCAATTTTGCTGCTCTTTTCTTCTGTTCAATTGCTGGAACTTTAACTTCTTCTTTTTCTGTATTAGTAAACTTATCATACATTTGCCAAGTAATTCCTTCTTCGGCAAGTCTTGAAACGACTTCGTTCTTAGTCTTGATATCTGAAATATCAACACCAAATGAATCTGCAATCTTTTTTAGTTCTGGCAACTTTAATTCTGTAAATGACATTTGACTTCCTCTCGTCATTGTTAATTATACCATTAAATGGCTAAGGGGAATACATAGTATTCCCCCGCCTTGCATCTAATTAAAACTAGAATGTGTTTCCGTTTAATCCGCCAGTAACGTTTGCACCGTTTGAAACAGAGCCTTGGAAATCAAAGCCTGCAACAGAACCTGCAACCTTAACGTTCTTAACGATAACGTGTGCATCGTAGTTTTCCATCTGTGCACCAACACGGATGTAGAGTGTGTATTCGATTGTGTCCTTCTTTGGTTGGAACAAACGATAAACTGTTACGTCACGCTTGATACCGATGATAAAGTTCTGTGGGAATGTCAAGTGGACATCACCATGATCACCTGAAGCATCAGAGTAATCACCAGCAAGTGTTTCCTCCATCAACGGAACGTTGATGACTGGAATACCAAATGCGTATGGTGTTACTGTACCTGGGCCACCATCGTTAGCAGCAACATCACCACGAATGATACCTGAAGCGATATCAAACGGTGTGAATCCTGAAGAGGACTCAGCTGTTAGATTATATAGATAATCTTGAACCAAGTTCGATCCTGTGAAGAAACGAAGCTGATTACGGCGTTGCTTGTACTTACGTGGAAGTGCCTTAATCGCAAGATTGAAAATTGCCTTGTCGAGACCATTACCTTGTGCATCAACAACGTGAGCGTTGTTTACTGCCAAAGCACGGAATCCTTGGAAAGCTGACATTAGACCAGAGCCTGTTCCTGTACCGTTG
>Ga0316221_1003736_pt1 | contig 12167 bp, 10 predicted proteins | sample TBH18007metaG_FD_206003 | JGI IMG/M metagenome (GOLD analysis project Ga0316221, IMG submission 206003) | Freshwater microbial communities from Trout Bog Lake, Wisconsin, USA - TBH18007 | ecosystem: Environmental > Aquatic > Freshwater > Lake > Hypolimnion/Profundal zone | place: USA: Wisconsin... | reverse complement strand
GAAAGGGTTATCGAGATCCAGGGTCTCCTGCCTGAAATCGGTATCTTCAAAAGTCATTTATTACCTTTAATTATATTTTCTGTTGAGACGCACGATCGTGTGTCTTTACAGATCGGCCCGTATCACAGACCATACAAAAATAGTCACAGCCAGCAAATCTGCAGACCCTCCGGGTGAAATATTGTTGTTTTTACAAAATTCAATCACTGCGTTATATTTCTGTTCCGTGAAATCTTCGAGAGCCTGGGTACATAGATTCTGAAATTCAGCCAAAACCTCAGGATTACTCCGGTAAAGAATATTCGTATCCTTATTTAGGGAAGCGATTTCCAGGAAACATCTAATAAGCAGTGAATCATTTAATTGAACGGCTTTCAATAGCTGTGGCAAACCAAATCTGAAAACCGTTTCAAAACCACTTTCTGCTTCACCCCGGGCACCGCTAAACCCGTATTTACAGAACATATCAGCGCCATGACTTACGGTGCCATCACTTATGTTCTTAAGTTCTTTGGTAACTATACCCTGACAAATGCCCCGAATGAGATCCCTGAATTCATCATCATTAAACCTGTCACTTTTGCCAATCAACTGGCCACAGGCAAACAGCGCAAGCCCAATAAGGAAGATGATCCCTTTTTGGGTATTGACATTTCGGGTAGCTTCAAACATGGCAGCTTCCATACGCAATCCAATATTCCGGAGAATTGGCAACGCTTTGGTCAGATCCGGGTCACTAAATTTTATCCCCTCCCTGATCAGCTCCGGAAACCAAGGATAAATGGCTGTTGTGGAATCCAAAAAAGTCTGAAAATTCATGTCATTATGACTCCCGTTACTGAATTTATCAACCAATCCAGGCTTTGGGGTTAACGAGATCTCAGATAAAATTGCCCTCAAAGCTAGTGATGACAGCTTATCGACCAACTCATTTTCATGCCTCTCCTTGCAATAGCCATCCATTTTTGAAAACATAAACGATCTCACCTCCTCGAAATCGTGGGCATATTCCCTGCGGCATTCAATGGCGGGTCTTTCAAGACAGAAGAAACAGATTTTTGATTTTCCGGAGGAGATACTCTCCCCATTGGCATCGTTCAGATCTGCATCAATGAACCGACCCAACGGGTGATTTTGCTCAAACGATTCACATAATTGTTTGATTTCGTGGAGTGTTTTGGTGCCGGGAGAACAGGGTACCAGGTAAAAATCTCCGGCTGCATCGATTCCTGAAACCGATTTATTTTCAAGAATAGTGATCAGATTCGCTTTTAAAAAACACCTGAAATCGATCAGGCAATATCCAAAGAAAGTTTGTACCGAAGAATTACTTTTGGGAAATCCGGGTATATTCAGGGTTAAACTCATCGAAGGCAAACCTCTCTTTGCGATCTGACCCTTAAGTAATGCCCGATGATCACGGGCTTCCAATATTGCCTGAAGTGGTTCGATAATTATTTTTTTTTAGACTATTAGACTGTTAGACTTTTAGGCAATTGACATTTAAATATTAGAAAGACCTATTAAATTTCTTAGACCCTAATAGCCTATTAGCCTACAGCCTAAAAGCCTTCCACATTACTTCTCCTTAATCTGATGAATCACATCGATGATGGTACCATCGCGGTATTCAACAATCCCGACTATTTTATCGGTATATTCCAGCGGACCGGGGATACCGGTAATTTTATCTACTTCTATCTCAAGGTCATGAATATCTTTAACATTCAGCCCTGCTCTTTTCAGATTCTCTTCAAGCTCCGGAAACATTGGATTCACGCAGATTCCGCGTTCGGTTACGAGTACATGGACCGTTTCCCCAGGCGTAACAATTGTATGTACCCGTTTTTTGATGATGGGGATTCTGCCACGGAATGAGGGACAGACCACAACGGTGAGTTTTGCACCGGATGCCGTGTCGGAATGTCCTCCGGATGCTCCGCGGATATATCCTTCAGAACCAGTGATGACATTCACGTTAAAATCAACATCAATTTCAAGTGCCCCAAGTACGACCACATCAATCTTATTGGTGATGCATCCGCAATTGAACGGATTCGCATAAAGCGCTGCCGGAATCTCAATATGCCGGCGATTATTTAAAAGTGAATTACTCACAACGGCATCGAATGATTGCACATCGAAAATAGTCTCAAAGAGTCCGTCATTGAGCATATCGACACAATAAGAAGTGATGCCACCCAGCATAAAACTGCCTTTCATCCCTTGTGTTTTCATCTTTTCACGGATAAATTTTGCTACCGCAAGGGAAGCACCTCCGGCCCCAACCTGAAAGGCAAACCCAGGAACGAAAAATCCGGAGTGTTCGATAACGTCAGCAGCAATCTTTGCAATCCTCAGATCCATTGGGGATTTGGTGATCCGGGTTGTCCCGGTTGCAATTTTGGAAGCATCTCCGATGGAATCCACAACAACCACATGGTCGATAAAATTTTGCGAGATGGAAAGCGGAATACAAGGATATTCAACCAGGTTGTCGGTAACGACAATCACCTCCTTTGCATAACGGGCATCAATTACTGCATATCCGATAGACCCAAAAGCCGATTTACCATGAGAACCCGTTGCGTTTCCTTCGCAGTCAGCTGCAGAAGCGGGAATAATCGCCAGATCAATTTTTATCTTACCGGTGTGGATACCCCGGACCCTTCCGCCATGAGAATGAATAACCACCGGAGTATCAAGCACACCCAGTGCAATGGCCCGTCCAAGCTGATTCCGGATACCCGATGAAAAGATCCGGGTAACTGTCTTATCCTTTAAATAGGGCAGAATGGGATCATGACACTCATTCAAGGAAGAAGATGCCAGCGTGATATCCCGGATACCCATATTATGCAAAATTGTAAGTGTCTGAACCAGCAGAATATCGCCATTTCTCAGGTGGTGATGAAAGGAAACGGTCATCCCGTTATGTGGATTGCTGCGCATGATGGCCTCCTCCAGAGACTTGCACAGTTTACTCTGATGGGGAAGATAGGCCCTGTTCGGAGCAGGAATGGTTGGTTCACTCATCCACCCTTTTCTTAACTTTGTCAGTGCCCCCTGAAAAGGTTCAAGTTTTCCGATCCCCTCAATATATTCGGGAATTTCCCTCCCTAAGCTGTTTAACATTGATTGAATATTGTTTTTTAATAATATTTGCTTATTTCCAGTAATGCGGCTGGCGGCTCGTTGTTAGCTGATAATCAAATGAAAGATGATTGTATAATAGAAAATTTTAAAGTCCAGGTGATAAATTCGCCAATTGCCGGTAGCCAATAGCTTTCCGCTATCCCACCGTCACATTAGCCAGCTTCAGAATATATTCCGCTCTGGAGACCACCGGGGCATCCACCATCTTCCCGTCGATTGCGAATACGCCGATTCCTGCAGCTGTATTCATTTTAAACTCTTTGACGATATGATATGCTTTCCGGATCTCCTCTTCTGTCGGGGTGAAAACATCATGAATAATGTCGATCTGCCTGGGATTGATGACTGCCTTTCCGGTAAAACCAATTTTTTTGGCATATTCGGTCTCCCTGCGTAACCCCTCTTCGTCATTAACATCGGGGAAAACGGTGTCAATCACATCGATATGGCTGGCTTTAGCCGCCATGACGATCCGTTTACGGGCAAAATCAATTCCAACACCATCGGGTGTATAAACAATATTCATATCTGCCGTGAGATCCTGACCCCCAATGGTGATAGCGTCCACGCGAGTGAACATACTCGCAATATTAAACACATTCTGAACCCCCATCGCCGTTTCGATCATCGCATGGAGGGTCATTCTATTATGCGGAAGGCCATGGCGATCTTCAATCCGCTCAATTATTTTCAGCAGCTCTGCCACCTCTTCAGGAGACTCGGTTTTGGGATACCGGATGGCTGATGGCTGAAGCGGCACTATCTCTTCAAGATCAGCTAATCCGAAAGGGGTACTCAGGTGATTGACCCTTACGCACACTTCTGCATCATAGAAATCAACCACTTTGATCATATTACGGACCAACGTGCGTGCCGCATCCTTTTGATTCAGGGCGACTGCATCTTCAAGATCAAGGAGAATGCTGTCGGCACCATAAACACCCCCTTGCTGGATCATTGCCGGATTATTCCCCGGGATATAAAGCATGCTCCTCCGTTTTTTGAAGTTTTTTATCATATCTGGTCGGCTATTTTAATGTTCCTTCCTGGCGTTCCATGGAACGATTAATGGCTGTTTCAAGCCGGGCTTTGATGGTCGGTTCCAAAGCCCCTTTATCTTTGGCAATCAGGTGAATATCGGTCATTTGATATTCATCAAGCATTTCTGTAACGATTCGGTTAAAACTGGAACCATACTGTTGCATTACGGTAGAAGAGATTTCGAGTTTCCGGCCCGAATTGTCGGGTAGCGGTTCAATCAAAAAAATCACATCACTCGATTCAAAGGTGCCCGACTGAGCTGCTATTTTTGGTTTCATCTTTAATTAATTTTTTTAAATGGCACGGATGGATTAATGCTTTGAACACCTATTCCCCAATCTCACAATCCATTGAATGATTATTTACAGGTTCATTCACCCTGCAAAAGTAGGACTTTAATTTTTCGGAAGGGTGATATTTCAGAGATTATTTTTTTGGTGTAGAGATACGATTAATCGCGTCTCTACACCAAAATACTGAATATATTTCTTTACATTGCCCTAATTTCAGGTGTTTTACAAAAAATGGATTTAAATTATAGGGCTATTTAATTGGTGTAATTGATCCACTTAACATTTTTTAATTAAATCATGGCTAATGAAACAATTCAAAACACTATTTTCGTAACCGTTTTTAAAGCACAATAATAAATTATCTATTGGATTATGAATCAGACATTGGACATTAGAGAACTTAACGAACGAATTCAACGGGAAAGCTCATTTGTAGATCTTATCTCCATGGAGATGAACAAGGTAATAGTCGGGCAGAAACATCTGGTTGAAAGCTTGTTGATCGGATTACTCTCCGATGGGCATATCCTTTTGGAAGGTGTACCCGGATTGGCAAAAACATTGGCAATCAACACACTGGCAAACACGATCGATGCTAAGTTTGCCCGGATCCAGTTTACCCCGGACCTTTTGCCTGCCGACTTAATCGGAACGATGATCTACAGTCAGAAGAATGAAGAATTCATGGTTCGGAAAGGACCCATTTTTACGAATTTTGTATTGGCAGATGAAATAAACCGTGCCCCGGCCAAAGTACAATCAGCTTTGCTTGAAGCAATGCAGGAGCGGCAGGTGACTATCGGATCAAACACCTATCCGCTTGAAAATCCATTTTTGGTAATGGCGACACAGAATCCGATCGAGCAGGAGGGGACTTACCGTTTACCGGAAGCCCAGGTCGACCGTTTCATGCTGAAGGTGGTTTTGAACTATCCCAAAAAAGAAGAGGAAAAATTGATCATTCAAATGAATCTTTTGAAAGAATTCCCCAGGGCAAAGACGGTTTTAAAGCCGGAAGACATTGTCAGGGCAAGGGATATTGTGAAAGAAGTATATATGGATGAGAAAATCCAGAAATATATTGTCGATATCGTTTTTGCAACCCGCGAACCCAAAGCCGCAGGAATGGCGAAATTTGAGGAGATGATCACTTATGGTGCCTCCCCACGTGCATCTATCAGCCTTGCACAGGCCGCTAAAGCTTTTGCGTTTATCAAACGCCGCGGATACGTGATACCGGAAGATATCAGGGCGGTATGTCATGACGTTTTGCGCCACCGTATCGGGCTAAGCTACGAAGCTGAAGCAAACAATCTTTCCACAGAAGAGATTATTAGCGAAATATTGAATACCATTGAGGTGCCCTAGTGGAGGAATCGCAAATATTATTTTCGTGATTTTCACGATCGTTATTATTATTGATCAGTAATTCAATAAATTAAAAAAGTGGAAGCATCGGAACTATTAAAAAAAGTTCGGAAAATTGAGATAAAGACAAAAGGGCTGTCACGGAATATCTTCGCCGGAGAATATCACAGTGCATTTAAAGGACGTGGTATGGCTTTCAGCGAGGTACGTGAATATCAATTCGGCGACGACATTCGCAACATTGATTGGAACGTAACTGCCCGGTATGGCCACCCTTTTATCAAAATATTTGAAGAAGAACGCGAATTGACCGTGATGTTGCTCGTGGATGTAAGCGGTTCCCGCGATTTTGGCACCGTTGAGCGGATGAAAAAGAATGTAATCATTGAGATTGCTGCAATACTCTCATTTTCTGCAATATCCAATAACGACAAAATAGGGGTTATCTTCTTTTCCGATCAGATTGAGAAATTTATCCCACCTAAAAAAGGACGGACACATACGTTGAGAATCATCCGTGAACTGATCGAGTTTGAACCTGTTTCAAGAAAAACAGACATATCGGTTGCCTTGCGCTACCTCACCAATGCAATGAAACGAAGGGTTACTGCATTTATCATCTCCGATCTGATGGACAATCCTGCCTCCATGGAGCAGGCACTTTCGATCGCCAATAACAAGCACGACATGGTTGGACTGCGGATATATGACGAACGGGAGGCCGAATTACCCGCTGTCGGAATGATCAAATTCAAAGACGCTGAAACCGGGGAATATCTCTGGGTAGATTCTTCGAGCAGAAATGTAAGGGAGACCTACAGAAGGCATTGGAGCGAAAGAAACAAACAATTGGATAACCTGCTGAAAAAAACCGGGCTGGATTATGTAAATATTAGTACGCGTGAAGATTACGTAAAATCGCTCGTTGCGCTTTTTAAGAAAAGGGAACACAAATTATGAATAGAACGGTTAAATTAAAATATTTATGTCTGCTGAGTATTTTATTTCTGTCTCTCTCATTGGTCCACGGTCAGGAGATCAGACTGAAAACTGCTCTCGAACATGACTCCATCTGGTTAGGCGATCAGATTAAATTACTGATCGTTGTCGAGCAAACCACCGGAACAAAAGTTGAATTTCCACAGTTACGTGATTCAATAAATAAAATTGAGATTCTGAATAAATCGAGGATTGACACCTCCAAACTGGCAGGGTCTCAAATCCAGTTAAAACAAACCTATCTGGTTACCTGTTTTGACAGCGGGGCCCATTACATCCCCCCGTTCTATTTCAGATTTAAAAACGGGGAACGAACTGATTCGGCACGAACCAACAGCCTGATACTTTTCGTGAAATACCCTGCAGTCGATCTTAAAAAGGGACCGGTTGACATTAAAAAGCCTTTTTCAGCGCCTGTTACCTTTAAGGAAATTGCCCCGTGGTTACTTGGAATAATCCTTCTTGGGGCCATTATTTTCCTGGTAATTTATGCGATCAGCCGGCGAAATAAGAACCGGCCGCTGTTTCAGCGTCCTCCAAAGCCTAAATTGCCACCTCATATGATTGCATTACAGGAGCTGGATAAACTGAAAAATGAGCAGTTGTGGCAGCAGGAGAAGGTAAAGGACTATTATACACGACTTACCGATATTATCAGGGTGTATATTGAAGAACGTTTTGTGATGGCTGCCATGGAACAGACCACGCCTGAAATCCTGAAAGGCATTAAATCGTTGCAAACACAAATTGATGCCAAATCGGTTCTGGAATTAAAAGAAATTTTGGAACTAGCTGATCTCGTGAAATTTGCAAAGCTCACACCACTTCCGGATGAGAATTTCAATATGCTCACAAACGCCTATCAGTTTGTAAAGGAAACCACTACAGAACCGGTTGTTGAGGTGCCTGCAGAACCCGTTAAACCCCCATCCGGTGAAACGGAAGTTGTTGATGTGAAGGATAAAAAAGAAGAAAATCAGCTATGAACAATATCGTATTCGCAAAACCTGATTGGTTTTACCTGCTGCTCGGGCTAATACCAATTATTGTCTGGTATGTTCTTCGACAGAAAAAATCAAAGGCAAGTATTCAGATCAGTACTATCGAGCCACTTAAAAAGACCCCGGTTACCTGGAAGCACGCTTTGCGTCATCTGGCATTTGTTTTGCAGATGGGGGTATTGTCTCTCATCATTGCCTGTCTCGCCCGGCCGCAATCCTCCGATAACTGGCAAAACCAGACTGTTGAAGGGATTGACATTATGATCGCACTTGACCTTTCGGGTTCGATGCTTGCACGTGACTTCCAGCCGAACAGGGTTGAGGCGGCGAAGGAGGTGGCCACCAAATTCATATCCGGCAGGCCCTATGACCGTATCGGATTGGTTGTCTTTTCAGCCGAGAGTTTCACGCAATGCCCGCTTACTACCGATCGTGCCGTATTGATCAATTTGCTCCAGAAGGTTGAAAGCGGAATGATCGAGGATGGAACTGCTATCGGATTGGGCCTGGCAAATGCCGTATCCCGGCTCAAGGACAGTGAAGCAAAAAGCAGGGTGATCATTCTCCTTACAGATGGTGAGAATAACCGTGGGGAGATTGCTCCTATTACAGCTGCTGAAATTGCTAAAACCTTTGGCATAAGGGTTTACACGATCGGAATAGGCACCATCGGAACCGCTCCATTCCCTGTTCAGACTCCTTTTGGCATCCAGATGCGTGACATGGAGGTCAAAATAGATGAAAAAACCTTGACTGATATCGCCCGGATAACGGATGGTAAATACTTCCGCGCCACCAATAATAAAACATTGGCCCAGGTCTATAAAGAGATCGATCTGCTGGAAAAATCGAAGATTCAAAATAAAGAGTTCAGCAAGAAAAATGAGGAATACCGTCGTTTTGCTATTGGAGCCCTTATTCTTTCACTTCTCGCATTGATTCTGCAATTTGCAGTATTCAGGCATATTCCGTAATGGAATCAGAAAAAAATTGAGTTATGGAATCATTTAGATTTGCACATCCCGAATATTTCTATCTGCTGCTGGTCATTCCAGCCCTAATTGTACTGTTTATTATTTCAAGAATAAGCAGGCGTCGTTCCTTACGCCTTTTTGGGGACAGGGCGCTCATTGCCCAGTTAATGCCAAGCGTATCTTCAAATCGGCCATTCATTAAATTCCTGATATGGATGCTCGCTTTAAGCTTCATCATTTTAGCTCTTGCCCAACCACAGTTTGGATCAAAGTTGCTGACATCGAAGCGAAAAGGGGTTGAATTGATTATTGCCCTTGACGTCTCCAACAGTATGATGGCAGAAGATATCAAGCCAAACCGGCTTGAGCGGGCAAAAAGAGCAATTGCAAAATTGACCGAACGGCTTCGGGATGATAAGATTGGATTGATCGTATTTGCCGGGCAGGCATATGTTCAGCTCCCGATCACGACCGACTATGTATCGGCAAAATTGTTTCTTGATGCTATAAATACAAGTATCGTTCCTGTTCAGGGTACCGCCATAGGAGCAGCAATTCAGATGGCTGCCAAATCATTTACCCCTGATTTTGCAGGAAGTAAGGCGATCATCGTAATTACAGATGGTGAAAACCATGAAGATGACGCAATAGGAGCGGCCAAAGAGGCCCTGGAGAAAAAGATGATTGTTCATACAATCGGGATGGGACTTCCGGGAGGCGCTCCAATTCCAATTGGTGGAACCGGAAGCCGCGATTTTTTGAAGGACAAGGATAACAATGTTGTCGTTACCAAACTGGACGAAAACATGTTAACCCAGATCGCAACCGCTGGAGGCGGGAGCTACATCAGGGCAAATAATGCAGAGGTTGGCCTGAATAATCTGTTCAACGAAATCGAGAAAATGGAGAAATCAGAATTGAATTCCCGGGAATATTCAGAGTATAACGATCAGTTTCCATTATTTCTGATCATTGCACTCTGCCTGATCGTATTTGATTTTATGATTCTCGACCGAAAAAACAAATGGCTTCGGAACTTCAGGCTATTTGGTAACCAAAAATGAGCAAGTGATGAATAAACTAATATTATTGCTTTTAACAGTTGTCTTTGCCCATGGGGCATTTGCCCAGAAAGAACGAAAATTTGTCCGTGAAGGCAATGGCTATTATAGTGACGGACTTAAAGATACGACAAAACTGGACACCATAAGTTTTGGAAAGGCAGAGGTTGCCTATCGTCGCGCGCTCCAGTTAAAACCGGACGATTTCCACTGGCAGTTCAATCTGGCCAATTCGATCTACAAACAAAACAAGCCCGATCAGGCAGCCTCCGAATTCGAGAAGCTTGCGGATAAGACTAAAGATCCCCACGAAAAAACAATGGTCCTCCATAATCTTGGAAATTCTCTGCTCGCCCAGAAGAAATTTGATCCAAGCATTGAAGCCTATGAAAAAGCGTTGCGGATCAATCCGAATGATCCTGAAACAAAATATAACCTGGCTTATGCGATGAAAATGAAGAAGAAAGACCAGGATCAGAAAAAAAAGGATAAGGATAAAGACAAAGATAAAGACAAGGACAAAAAAGATCAGAATAAAAACCAGGATAAGAAGGATCAGAATAAAGACAAGGACAAACAGGATCCGAATAAAAACCAGGATAATAAGGACCAGAATCAACAGCCTCAGCCTCAACAGAATAAAATATCCAAGCAAAGTGCAGAACAGATGTTGAAGGCCCTTGAGAATGATGAAAAACAGACTCAGGAAAAGGTAAAAAAGCAGGAAGCAATGAAGGCAGAAAAAATAAAAGTCGAAAAAAACTGGTAAGAATAACTAATTTTGAATATTGTTGTTAATAAATAATATAAAGGACATTATGAGACTTAAACATCTCTATCTTTTGGTTTGTGTATTACTTTTTAGTTTGCCGGGATTTTCCCAACAGATTAGCTTTACAATGGAGGCCCCAAAAGTGGTGGAGCTCGGTGAACAGTTCCGGCTTGCTTTCACCGTAAATGCAAAAGGTCAGAATTTAAAATTACCGGAACTTTCTGATTTTTTAATTCTGATGGGCCCCTCTACCACACAAAGCAGTTCTTTTCAGATCATTAACGGAACGAGTTCGCAATCGGTCTCTTTTTCCTATCTGTTTATTTTGAAGGCCAAAAAAGATGGTAAGTTTACAATAAACCCCGCTTCAATAAATATAAATGGTACAACAGTTACCTCAAATGCGCTGACAATTGAAGTAGTCAAGGGTTCAGCCAAACCCTCCGGAGGCGGAACGGAACAGCCTACCACAACACCGGGAAGTGTTCCTAAGTCTGACCTTTTTGTCAAACTGGTGGTTGACCGCAAAAACCTCTACAAAGGGGATCATGCGATGGCAACGATTAAAATCTACTCAAAGGTCAACCTCAATGGTTTTGAGGATATTACCTTACCCAGCTTTGAAGGATTCTGGTCTCAGGATGTCGCTTTGCCGCAGCAGATTTCGCTTCAGAGGGAATCGTTCAACGGAGAAATTTACAATGTCGGGACTTTAAAGAAAACATTGTTATTCCCCCAGCAAACCGGGACGATTACCATTGATAAAGTCAAAATTGATTGCATCGTTCAACAACGGGTGAAACAGGCAAAAAGCTTCTTCGACGATTTCTTTGATAATTTTGCCAATGTGAAAGTCACAGTAACCAGTGATCCTGTCATCGTTACCGTTAATCCTTTGCCTGCGGGTCCCGCTGATTTTTCCGGCGCCGTCGGACGGTTCGACCTTCGTTCTTCAATCACCTCAACCAATGTGAAGGAGAACGACGCCATAACGCTGCGGATAGATGTAAACGGTAACGGGAATATCAAATTGATTAATGCCCCAAAACTTAAGCTCCCTGCTGATTTTGAGGTTTATGACCCTAAAACCCAAAGTAATTATGCAGCAACTGCCGAAGGTCTAAACGGGAATATTTCATTCGAATACCTTTTCCTTCCAAGGTTTGCCGGAGATTATACGATTCCGCCCGTAAATTTCGTTTATTTTGATCCGGTTGCCGGAAGATACTCCACAAAATCGTCCCAGGAATTCAAAATTCACGTTGCCAAGGGGGATGGAACTCCGACTAAAGGCGTCATGAGCTCTGTTGCCAAAGAAGATGTGAAATTCCTTGGCAAGGATATACGGTTCATAAAACAGGGGAATGTTGAATTAAAGCCCAAGGGGGAAATATTCTTTGGAAGCATTGGTTTCTACATGATCTATCTTGCCGGAATTCTAGGATTGCTGATTCTATACCTCCTGTATCAAAAACAAATCCGCGAAAACGCCAACGTGGCCC
>Ga0316221_1003735_pt1 | contig 12167 bp, 11 predicted proteins | sample TBH18007metaG_FD_206003 | JGI IMG/M metagenome (GOLD analysis project Ga0316221, IMG submission 206003) | Freshwater microbial communities from Trout Bog Lake, Wisconsin, USA - TBH18007 | ecosystem: Environmental > Aquatic > Freshwater > Lake > Hypolimnion/Profundal zone | place: USA: Wisconsin... | reverse complement strand
GCCTACACCCGTCCCACTTACTAGCAGGCGTGTGCACCATCGAAATCAATGCGGGACGCTGCGCAGAATTCGACTTCAATTAGCATGGAACCTTGAGTCGAGATTAGATCGGGACGTAACAACAGTCACCACGGAACGCGCCGATTGTCGTCAGGCTCGTGCAGTACGCCCAACAATGTCGCTTTGCGGGCATCAATGTCCGCTTTCTGAATTCAGATCAAAATTCGGATGTCAGCTTTGCCCAACCCGGAGCATCCGCTTTGGGTCGGTTGTGTGAATTGGCAACGTACCGATCAAGGACCGCAGTCAGCCTGGAAGAGCCAGCCGCCCGAGGTGTCTGTCGTTCATAACCGTACGTCATCGAAGCGCCGTAAACTTCAGTGACGCAGCGTTAACTGTCCTTCAAGAACGGTGGATAACTGAAAGTCCGACGGGGTGCCTGTCAGCGGCCGAAAGGCATGAACGGCAGGGTGCGGGTCCTATATTTCAATCCCTGCATGAATTCATTGGTGGCAATTGACCCGCTGCCCTTATGATGACTTTTCACTGATCCAAACCAATCCGCGCGCCTGCACTGCGGACAGCATCAAGGGGTTGACAATGAACATTCAGGTTGCGGCAGCGCCAACGCATGTACGTGCGCACGTGAGTCCGGAGGAGTGGGCGCAACGGGTTAATCTGGCTGCATGCTATCGACTCGTTGCGCTATACGGATGGGATGACCTCATCTTCACCCATATATCGGCGCGCGTACCTGGGCCGGAGCACCATTTTCTGATCAACCCGTATGGCCTGATGTTCAATGAAATTACGGCCTCCAATCTGGTCAAAATTGATCTGGACGGGAAAAAGGTGGGAGACAGCCCATACGACATCAACCCTGCGGGCTTCACCATTCACAGTGCAGTCCACGCGGCGCGCGAGGATGCCGGCTGTGTATTGCATGTCCATAGCGTCAATGGTGTTGCAGTATCAGCACAGGAAGAAGGTGTGCTGCCTTTATCCCAGCATTCCATATTTGTCCTGTCATCTCTGGCATATCACGACTACGAGGGCGTTGCGCTCGAAGCCGATGAAAAGCCCCGGCTGGTGCGCGATCTGGGCGACAAACGCTTCTTGATGCTGCGTAACCACGGCTTGCTAACAGTGGGGCGCTCGGTGGCGGAGGCCTTTGTGGCCATGTACTTCTTCGAGACGACCTGCATGATGCAGGTTCGGGCGATGGCGGGTGGCGCACCCTTGCGTCGCATCAGTAAGACGATTATTGATGGTGCGCAGCGTCAGATGGAGGTGGTGACCCGTGGGGCGGGCTTCGGGCTGGCCTGGCCGGCTTTGCTGAGGCGATTGGACGCTGCCGCTGCCGGTTACGCGGAATGAGGCCGCACGAATGACAAGGCTTCGAATCACCGTGCTCGGTAGCGGCTCCGTTGGACTCGCTGTTGCCGCAACCTACGCTTTGGCAGGCGTCGACGTCACCGTGCTCGCAAGAGGGGCGGTGTTAGAGCACTTGCGGCAAACCGGAATCACCGTTACCGGCGTGGCCGGTGATCACCATATTGAACCCCACCGGCTTAAGATATCGGATGTGGAAGCACCCGACCCGCAAGACTTAAGCTGTGACGTTCTGATAGTAGCCACCAAGGCATACCAAGTTCAGGCGGCACTTCTGGGTTTGATGCACAGAATGGGATTGGCTTTTTCACCGAAGGCGGTTCTGCTGCTACAGAACGGGTGGGGCTCCGCTGACGAAGTTCGCGAGATCCTGCCGGCTACCGTTGCGATCTTCTCAAGCATCATGATGATCGGAATCGAGCGGCGAACCCCAACCCACATCAATGTCAATGTGCAGGCGAGCCCCATTCGCGTTGGAACGCTCTTTGGATTCGCCGCCGAGGGCATGCGCTTGGCTGTGCAACAAGCCCAAACGGGTTTTCTGCCGATTGTTTATGAAGACAACATTGAATCGGCAATTCTCAATAAATTCCTGTTCAATAGCTGCCTTAACGCCCTGGGCGCATTGACAAAGATGACTTACGGGGAACTGGTAACCAATCTGAATACCCGGCACCTGATCACCAACATTGCCGACGAAACGATAAAAATCGTTCAGTTGGAACGTAACCTTCACCTTGCTGCGAACGGAGTCGGCTATGTCGAAAATTCGCTGCTGCCTTTGGTTATTCCAAAGGGTGCCGCCCACCGCTCATCCATGCTCCAGGATGTCGAGGCCGGGAGAAAAACCGAAATTGACTACCTCAATGGCGCAGCTGTCCGCATGGGACATGCACACGGCGTCGCCACACCCTACAACGATGTCATCTCGAATCTGATACGTGCCCGGGAGACTGCCTCATGATCCGGGTAATTTGACCATTTCAGCAAGGTTGCGCATGGGTATTCAAGACTTTATGGAAGGCTACAAGGCAGCCTGGGAGAAACGCGATCCATTGGCGTTTGCCTCGCTTTTCCATGTGGACGGCCATTACCACAACACGCCGTTCCAGGTGCAACACGGCAAGGCGGAGCTTGTCGAATACTGGAAGCGTGTTCAGTTACAAGAAGATGTTCATGTCAACTTCGAGGTTCTGGCAAGCGGGCCTGACTTTAGCGTTGCACACTGGAATGTTACATACCAGGTGGCATCGGAAGAGCTATTCGAAATATGGGCCAGATCTACAGGAACAAGTCAGCATGTACGAGACCCAGGCGAAACCTTGCCGCGGATGATGCTGGATGGAGTCCTTGTGGCGAAGTTTGTGGAGGACCACTGCATGGAAGCGCGTATCTGGTGGCACAGCATGCCGCAACCGACATGATCGAACCTGCCTCTTCGCCCAATGCATTGGAGTGGAAAAGGATTCATCACTTCGGACATGTGCGATTTTGATTCATCAGACATTTTGAACTGCTTCAACGCCGCGAAAGCGGCAATACGGAAGTTCAAATTGCCCGCCCGTGAGCGGTCATCCGTTCTGGCAACTACTTCACGCAACTAGCAGTAGCCGCATTTCCTTTTGACTAGATTACCTCGGGCATGCCGCTCTTCAGGGAGCGCGTGATGGCCAAACCAATGCGGGTGGCTTCCAGCGCATCCGACAGGGTGAGCGTCAGCGGAACCTCACTACGGCAGGCAGCCACAAAGGCCCTCATCTCGGCAGCAAAAGCGACTTCAAAGCGTTCGTAAAAATTCTTCAGCACCGCATGACGCACGCCATGCCGGTCGCTTTTGACCACGCGGTTGGCGGCAGCATGCTCGCCCACCAGCAACTTGCCCTCGGTGCCTATGATTTCGGTCATCGTCTCATGGCCATGGGCCATGGTGCGCGAGGCATACAGCACGGCCTTGGCACCTCCTACAAACTCCACCACTGCAATGCCGTTGTCCACATCGCCGCAGGCCTGCAGGCCCGGGTGCAGGGCAATGGTGCCGCTGGCGAAGGCGCGCAGCGCCCGTGGGCGGCCCAGCATCCAGCGCGCAAGATCTATATCGTGCACGCTGCAGTCCATGAAGATGCCGCCGGAGCTGGGAGCAAACTTGACGAAAAATCCGTCAGGGTCATTCTGGTCGCAGGTCTGCGAGCGCACTAGAAACGGCCGGCCGATCTCGCCCGCTTCCACCGATTGAAAGGCCGACAGGTAGCTGGTGTCAAAGCGACGCACAAAGCCAACCATGGCCACCAGTTCGGGGTGCTGCTCAGAGGCCGCCAGCACACGCTCGCAGTCCGCCAGGTTCAGGGCCAGCGGCTTTTCCACAAACACATGCTTGCCGGCCTTGAGTGCGGCAATGGTCTGATCTGCGTGTAGCGAAGTGGGGGTGACCAGCACCACCGCATCCACGTCTTTGTCTTGCAACAAGGTGTCAAGATCCTCGTAGACGTTGGCCACACCGAGTTGTTCGCGGGCATGGGTGCGCTCGGCCTCCACGGGGCTGCAGGCTGCCACCAGCTTGCAGTTGGGGGTGTTAAAGGCCAGGGCTTCGGCATGCCGCAGGCCCAGGCGGCCCAGGCCGGCGATGCCCACGTGAAGGGGAGAGTTCATGGTGCTTACTGTGTCCAGGCTTTGCATCCGGTTTCAACGCCCGCGCTTCTTGTTGCGGTACTGGTCGGCCACCACGGCGGCCACGATGATGGCGCCCTTGACCATCTCCTGGTAGTAGGCATCGATGCGGATAAAGGTAAAGCCCGACATCATCACGCCCAGGATCAGCACGCCAATCACCGTGCCGGTGATGCGGCCCAGGCCACCCACCAAGGAGGTGCCGCCGATCACCACCGCCGCAATCGCATCGAGCTCGTACATCACGCCCATGCCGGACTGGCCGGAGATGGCGCGTGCCGCAGTGACGCTGCCGGCAATGCCGGAGAGCAGACCGGCAATGGTGTAGATGTAGACCAAGTGGCGGTTGACGTTGATGCCGGAGACGCGCGCGGCCTGGCGGTTGGCGCCGATGGCGTAGGTAAATTTGCCAAAGCGCGTGTATCGCAGGACGATGTGGAAGATGGCCGCAATCACCAGGAAGATGTAGACCGGATTGGCGCCCGAACCGATCCAGGCAAAGTCATCGGTCAGCATGGAGACCGGCATCCCGCCGGTAAACCACTTGGCAAAGCCGCGTGCCGCCACCATGGTGCCCAGGGTGGCGATAAAGGGCGGAATGGCGGTGTAGGCAATCAACGAGCCATTGAGCAAGCCAATCAGCAGACCCACTGTCATGCCGGCCAGAATGGGCCAGATCACTGGCAGATCGGTCAGTGCCGGAAACACGGCGCGCGGAAAGTCCGACACCTGGGCCAGACTGGCCGAGACCACGGCGGCGGCGGCCACTACCGAACCCGAAGACAGGTCGATGCCGCTGGTGATGATGACCAGGTTCACGCCCACGGCAATGATGCCTACCACCGCCATTTGCAGAATGATGATCTGCAGGCGCTCCAGATTGAACAGAAAGCTCTGGTCGTTGATGTACCAGCCCAAGGCTTCAAAGAACAGGCTGATGCCGATCAGCACCATCAGGATGCTGGCCTCGGGCGGGAGCTTGAATGTGCTGCGGGTGCCGACGGAGGGCGCGCGTGCGGCGGGAGCATTGGGAGCATTGGGGGTGGAGGGGGTCATTTGCTTGTCTCTCGTATAGTTATTTGGCGGCCAGGTCCATGATGGAAACCTGGTCTGCGTCCTTGCGGTCCAGAATGCCGCTGACATGGCCTTCGTGCATCACCACGATGCGGTCGCTCATGCCCAGCACCTCGGGCATCTCCGAGGAAATCATCAGAATCGCCACGCCCTGCCCGGCCAACTCCGACACCAGTCGGTGGATTTCTGCCTTGGCACCGACATCGATGCCGCGCGTGGGCTCGTCCAGAATCAGGATCTTGGGGTTGGTCAGCAGCCAGCGGCCCACCAGCACTTTTTGCTGGTTGCCGCCCGACAGATTCAAAATGATTTCGTCCATGCCCGGTGTCTTGACGCGCAGGCGCTGGGCCATGGCAATGCAGTCGGCATTGAGCTGCTTGCTTTGCACAAAGCCGCTCTTCACGTAGCGCTGGTTCAGCACCGCACTGTCCATGTTTTCCTGGATGTTGAGGCCCAGGAAGCAACCGGTTTCCTTGCGGTCTTCGGTCAGAAAGGCCATGCCTTCGGCCAGGGCCACGGCCGGGCTGTGCATGGTGACCGGCTTGCCATTGATGGATATGCTGCCGGAGCTGGCCGGCGTCACGCCAAACAGCGCCTCGGCCACGTTCGAGCGGCCGGAACCAACCAGGCCGGCCATGCCGACGATTTCGCCAGCGCGCACATCAAAGCTGATGTCATGGAACACGCCGTCCAGGCAAAGGTTTTTGACGGACAGCACCACCTCGCCAATCGGCACTTCCATCTTGGGAAACATCTGGGTGATTTCGCGGCCCACCATCATCTTGATGATGTCGTCGCGGGTCACTTCCGTGGAGAGTTTGGTGGCGATGTACTTGCCGTCACGGAACACCGAAAACTCGTCGGCGATCTCGAACAACTCGTTCATCTTGTGCGTGATGTAAATGATTCCCTTGCCCTGCGCACGCAGCGTGCGGATGATGGCAAACAGGTGCGCCACCTCCTTCTCGGTCAGCGCCGAGGTGGGCTCATCCATGATCAGCACGTCGGAGTTGTAGGACACGGCCTTGGCGATTTCCACCATCTGGCGGCTTGCCACCGACAGGGTCTGCACCTCGACCCTCACATCGATGTCGATGTTGAGCGCTTTAAATAATTCTTCGGTCTTTCGATACAACGCGGCGTGGTCCACAAAGCCCAGGCGATTCTTGGGTTCGCGCGTGATCCACACGTTCTCGGCCACCGTCATGTGCGGCATCAGGTTGAGTTCCTGGTGAATCATGGCAATGCCCTGATTCAGCGCGTCGATGGGGGATTTCAGCGTGATGCGTTTTCCCTTGAGGCTGATATCGCCACGATCCGGGATGTAGATGCCGGCAATGATCTTCATCAGCGTGGACTTGCCCGCCCCGTTTTCGCCCATCAGGGCGTGTACGGTGCCGGCACGCAGCTTGAAGCCGACGTTGTCCAGGGCGACCACGCCCGGGAAGCCTTTGCGTATGCCGTGGATTTCCAGCAGCGGCGCCTCGGCTGCGCACGAAGGCTGCAAGGCAGGGGCGTCCAGTATGGCGGTATCAGACATGGGATGACTCGGTTAAACAAGGGGCAACAGGGCAAGCCCGCACGGGCCTGCCCTGTAAGAGTTCACGGCTTAGTTCTTGCCGGAATACTTGGCCAGGTTGGCCGGTGTCACCAGTTCAAACGGCACGTTCACGAAACGCTCGACCGGCTGCTTCTTGATCAGCTTGAGGGCGGCTTCCACCGCACCCGCGCCTTGGCCGGCAGCGTTCTGGAACACGGTGACCTTCAGGTCGCCGGCCTTCATGGATGCCAGGGCGTCCGGTGTGGCGTCGATACCGGCGACGATGGAGGTGGAAGTCCACTTCTTGCCGGCCTTCAGGGCGTTGATGGCGCCAATGGCCATCTCGTCGTTATTGGCAATCACGGCGTCAAACTTCACGCCGGAAGACAACCAGTTGGTCATGATGTCCTGGCCCTTGGTGCGGTCCCACTTGCCTTCGCGCTTGTCCACAATCTTCATGCCACTGCATTCCTTGGTGGCGATCACTTCTTCGATGTCCTTGGTGCGGGTGCGGGCGGCTTCGTTGGAGAGTTCGCCCATCAGCACCAGGATGTCGCCCTTGCCCTTTAGGAGGCGGCAGACTTCCTGGGTTTCCAGCGTGCCTGAGACCTTTTCGTCAGACGCCACGAAGGCCACGCCAGCAGGCAGCTTTTCAAAGTCCACCGGCTTGCGGTTGACATAGACCAAAGGGATCTTGGCATCGGTCACCATCTTGGTGATCTTGGGCGTGACATCGGTGTCCACCGGGTTGACGATGATGGCGTCCACCTTTTGCGCAATCAGGTTCTGGATCTGGCTGAGCTGCTTGCCCACATCACCCTGGGCGTCTTCCACCTGCACCGAGCCACCGGCTTTCTTGCCGGCGTCCACGGTGCCGTTTTTCAGGATGGTCAGGAAGGTGTCGAGTTCGGCCATGGCCAGACCGATTTTTTGTGCGTGTGCGGCCATGGGGGCCAGCAGGGTTGCCGATACAGCAGCAGCGATAAGAAGTTTTTTCATGATGACAGTCTCCAGTTTTAATGTTTTCAACGAACAGATTTATTAAGATTTTTCTACGGTGATGTGCATCAGAACACTCATTGCACCGTGAAAATAATGTAACAACTTTTTAGAATAAAAAGAAAATGTTTTCTAAGTAATTACCCTCCTGAATAAATTTTTCTTTACACAAAACGCCCCAGCAAAGACTGCTGTGGTCGCTCGCCCCTGAAAAAGGAACGTTGTGCTCGGAGGTATTCAGACCTCCGTGCGTCCTCAGGCCATAACAACCTCTTGAAGGGTCAGGCCGCCACCTCTTCACGCAACCAAGCGATGCTGTCTGCCAGCGCGGCTTGCGGGTCGGCCAGCTCCTGCACTTCTGTCGCAAAGGGTTCAAAGCTGTAGAGCCCGGTGTAGCCCGCAGCCTGTAGTGCGCGGATCTGCGCCACATTGCCCAGGCGGTCGCGCTTGTCCACCAGCACGCGGTGGGCGTCCAGCATTTCAGTCACCGACACATTGGTGTCATTCACACCGGAAATGTGCACAAGTCCGGTCCACTCGGGATAGAACTCGGTCTCACCGGCCAGGTGGTGGTGGAAGGTGTCGTGCACCAGCTTGAACAGGCCTTCGCCACCCGCAGCCTTGATCGCAGCAATGGCGTCAGCCTTACTGCGCAGTGAAGACACGCCAAAGCCCAAAGGCTCAACCAGGCCACGGATGCCGTGCGCCACCAGAATCGGCTTGATGGCAGCCAGGGCTTCGATCAGTGCCTCCTGGGCGACCGGCTTGCCTTCGTTCAAAGGGCACATCACCAGCGCTTGAGCGCCACAGGCTGCCGCATAGGCGACCAGCTTTTCGGTCTGGGCGCGTCGCTCTTCGTTCCACACGTTGAAGGGATACAGCGCGTTGATGGACAGCAGGTTGACACCGGCCGCTTGGGCAGCGGCCTTGACCTCGGCCGGTGCGACGGTGCCGACCACATTGGGTGTGTCGTTGCGGATCTCGACATCGGTGATACCCAGAGCGCGGGCCATGGCGAAGAATTCTGCGGGTGATTGGCGCGGGGCCAGGATGTGACTCAGGGAAAAACGCATGATGGTTCTTTCAATGCAAAAGGGATGGATTAGGCGTAGAGAGCGGGACGTGCGGGCAGCGTGATGGCCACGGCCTCGCCGGCGCGCTCTTGGGCTGCGACGCAGGCGTCGGCAGTGACAGCGGCGGCATAGCCGTCCCAGGAGCTCGGGCCGATGGCCCCACCCGTGGAGGCCGCGCCAATGAAATCGTTCAGCTCCACGTCGTAGCTCGCCACAAAGCGGTCTTTCCAGTCGGTGAGGATGGTGCTCTGGCGTTTGGCGCCCAGTCGCATGTCCACGGTCATGGGTTCGGGCAGGCTGGCCACGCCGTCTTCACCCACCACCTCGCACTGGATGTCGTAACCGTAAGCGCAGTTGACGAAAATTTCCACGTCAATCAGCACGCCCTTGGCAGTCTCCAGCACCACCACCTGCGGGTCGCGCAGCTTGCTGTGGCTGCGCGCAGCATTGCGCGGGTACAGCACGCGGGCCGAAACGTAGTCGTCATTGAGCAACCAACGAAACACATCGATCTCGTGGATCATGGTGTCGTGGATGGCCATGGGCGTGGTGTAGGCCTCGGGCACTGCTGGGTTGCGGTGGGCAGCGTGCACCAGAATCGGCGCGCCGGTGTGCTTTTCCACTGCGTCCTTCAGGGCCAGATAGCCGGCGTCGTAGCGACGCATAAATCCGACCTGCACCAGGCGTTTCCCAAAGGCCACTTCAGCTTCGACGATGCGGCGTGCGCCATCTGCTGTGGTGGCAAGAGGCTTCTCGCAGAACACCGGCTTGCCGGCGGCAATGGCGGCCAGCACATAAGGCTCGTGGGTGGCGCCCCAGCTGGTGACCAGCACGGCGTGCACTTCAGGTGCGGCAATCAGTTCCTCGCCGGTGGCATAGATCCGGGCATCGGGCGCAAAGTCTTTTTGCACACTCTCGGCGTTGGCCTGGTTGACGTCGCTGAGTGCGACCACCTGGGCACCTGCGAGCACCTGTTGCAGGCGGCGGGTATGGTCGCGGCCGATCATGCCGCAGCCGATGACACCAATGTTTAAAGTCATGAAGTTTTCCTTAGGGTTGTGAATGTTTGTCAAGGTAGCGCTGCATCTCAGCGCGCATGAAGCGGGAGGAATCGTCAGCACGTTCCTCCCAGGCGAAGACACAGGAAGACAGCACACCGTTGAACTTCGTTGAAGCCAGGGTGCCGAAGAAGACGTCCCAGTCAATCTCGCCCTGGCCCATGTCCAGGTGCTGGTGCACACGGATCTGGTTGGAGCCGGGCGGATTGACGATGTAGCGCAGCTGGCTGCTCTTTTTGTGATTGAAGGTATCGGCCACACGTACATGGGCCAATACGGGTGCGGCCTCGCGGATCATGGCTGCCATGTCGTCGCCGTAGTAAAAGGTGTGGGGCGCGATGTAGGAGAGCTTCAGCGCCTTGGAGCCGATGTTCTTGATGATGTCGCAGGCCGGTTGCATGGTCTCGATCCAGTCTTCCGGATGCGGCTCTACCGACAAGGTAATGCCTTCGCGTTCCAAGATAGGCAGCAGTTCGTCCATGGAGCGGAACCACGCGGCCTCGCACATTTCTTTGGTGTTGGCGCCAGGCTTCTCGCCCACCGAGCGCTCAGGTGATGCACCACGGCCAAATTCCGAGATCATCATCTCGCAGCCCATCTCCACCGACACCTCGATGGCTTTCTTCCAACAACGCATGGCCCATTGGCGCTCGTCTTCAAACGGGCTAGCCCAGCGGTACATGGGCTGCAGCGTAGCCAGGCCCACACCGGCTGCTTTCATTGCGGATTTAAAGGCTGCCATGCGCTCTTTGGTTGCGCGCGGCATGACCCACCAATCGAGAAAATCCGAGCGCGGTGAGAGTTCGATCTGGTCGTAACCCAGCGCCGCCACAGCAGCGGGCAATTGGTCCAGGCTGACGTGCCGGATCATGTAGGGATCTAACGCAATTTTCATTTTTGTCTCCTGGTGCTTTTGTGGCCGCACACACTGCGCGGCTGGCGTAATGTAGGTTTGCTGTAAGGCTAAGAGGGAGAGATAATTGACGAAATTTCGTCAAATTATGGAAAACCCTAAGCGCCGCAAGAAGTCCGCCCGATTCACCGAAATCGCCACATTGGCGGGCGTAAGCGTCGCCACCGTGGACCGTGTTCTCAATGAACGGGACAGCTCATCCGTCAAGTCGCGCGAGAAGGTGGTGCAGGCCGCGCGGCAGCTCGGCATACCGCGCGTGCTACCCGAAACACAGCATGGTCTGATCCACATCGACATCGTGCTGCCCGACAATCCTTCGCCGTTTTTCACGCGGCTGAAGCTGGCGATGAAGCGGGGTGTGGCCATGCTCGACAAGCGACTGGTCGTGCACCATGTGACGACCCCGGAGGAGGATGAGGCGGCGCTGATACGCGCGATCGGGCCGCGCCGCTACCCGCGCAAGGCGCTGGTTGTTTCGGCACCGGACACCCCCGGCGTTCGCCAGGCCTTGCAGGCTGCTCGGGTCCGGGGCGAACACGTTTGCATGGTGGTAACGCGGGTCAACGATGTGTCGAATGCGGATTACGTAGGCATCGACCACCACGCGGCGGGTCGCACGGCAGGCTACCTCCTAGGAAGGCTGTGCCAGCGGGCCGGGCATGTACTCATTTTGTCGAGTCGCATCGATTACTCAGGCCACATAGAACGCAGCGAAGGATGCCGCGCGGTACTGACAGCGCAATTTCCCCATCTGCACTTTGACGTGGACGCCACCGAAACGCACGACGATCCGGACAAGTGCTACGGGGTCGTCCGGCAGGCGCTGCAGGGCAAGGAAGGAATCGTCGGGCTGTACAACACGGGTGCCGGATCGCCTGGCATTCAAGCTGCTCTGCAGCGCTATGCTGGAGACAAGGTCTGCTGGGTGACCCACGAAATTTCCGATGACCACCGGCAGTATCTGCAACAGGGCGTGTTGGATGTGGTGATCGATCAGGACCCGGACACGCAAGCCATTCGCGCACTGCAAAATGTGCTGGCAGCGGTGGGCATGACACCACCCGCAAGTCAGCTTGAAAAGACGGGCGAGTTCCGGTTGTATTTCGCTGAAAACATGGGACTGCAACCGTATTTGGGTTGAGAAAGAAGATTCTCTCCTTGATAGATTTGGAGCCCACTCAGGCTTACGGTCTACCGTGAGTTTTACCAAAACCAGCTGTTTATTCCGCGGTGATGGGTGCACACTTCGAGCAGTTTGCGACGCAATACAGGACTCTCAACAACGTGGAACTGGACTGCCACAAAGCCGACAGTCGTGTACTTCCGCTGACCTTGCCCTCGAAAAACGTATCCCTTGCTGAGTGTTTAAATTCACGCAAGGAGAACGGAAATGACGAAGACAGCAAGAGCGCGCTACACGCTCGAATTCAAGCAAGAAGCAGTGCGACTGGTCG
>Ga0316221_1003727_pt1 | contig 12181 bp, 22 predicted proteins | sample TBH18007metaG_FD_206003 | JGI IMG/M metagenome (GOLD analysis project Ga0316221, IMG submission 206003) | Freshwater microbial communities from Trout Bog Lake, Wisconsin, USA - TBH18007 | ecosystem: Environmental > Aquatic > Freshwater > Lake > Hypolimnion/Profundal zone | place: USA: Wisconsin... | reverse complement strand
GGCATAAACCTAGCAAAACGATTAAAACGAGCAGCCGGACTCTTAACACTAAAGTGCTCTTTTATATTAGGAAGAAAATCTGAAACGATTTTTACTTCCTTTCGTTTTGGGTCATATTGAAACTCAACTACCATTATGTTGTCTCAAGTTTTTGTAAATCTATTACGTTCTTATAATCGTAAGATAACGAGCTTGTTAGTTTTTCAGCTTTTTCCAGATATTCAAGAATTAGCTTTACTTTGTCAATACTTTCATTAATACTGATAATATCAGAATCGTTATATAAGATTTCATCTCTAGCTGCTTTAGACAGAGCAACAGGTGAGTTAACTGTTTTAGATTTAAGTTTCTGTTTCTTAGCAGCTTCTAACTTGATAAGAGCTACTTTGTATTTTGTAGTCTGTGTAACCCACTTATGCTTGATAGTAGGTGCTAACATAGCCTTTTCTTTTATATCAAGTTCATTCATTTTGAGATCTTGTTCCAAAGCAGTTTGAAACTTACTCAAAACATCTTCAACGTCTATAGAAAGATTATCCATATTTTTTACTAAGTATATAATATATTTTAAATAAATCTACGTGAAAACCTTTAATAATTTGTATACTAAACTTTTGGAAGATATGGGCGCTGCAATGGGTAATACCACTTCAGCCGCATTTGGTGCTGGTCAAGCTCATGCCTCTCCAACAGGCAAATCCGGAGATTTCTACGCACCAGGTGATTCTAGAAACTTATTTGGTGGTGGTAAAGGATGGAAGGCTAAAAAGGGTAAAAAGAAAAAAATGAACGGAGAAGCCGTTCCTCTAATCCGTAGAACCTTTCCAGGTATGTAGTAAGTAGGTTGCATGGATTTAGGCCATTGGACAACGAATGAAACTTTCAACAACGATATTTTGCCTTACGGTTTTATTTATCGTATTACAAACCTGGTCAGTGGTAAGGTCTATTTCGGTAAAAAGCAGATTAAAAGCATTAAAAAACTTAAACCTCTCAAAGGAAGAAAAAACAAAAGACACTTTGACATAGAGACAGATTGGAAAACATACACTTCATCTTCTAACGACGTTAATGAAGATATTATATTATTAGGTAAAAATAAGTTTAAGTTTGAAATAATAAGATTTTGTGATAGTAAGTTTGAATTAGCTTATTACGAAGCTAAAATACAATTCGATCACGATGTATTGCTTAAAAAAGGATACTACAACGGTATTATAAATTGCCGTATTGGAAGGGCACCGGATGCTTTGTTAAAAAAGCTTGCATTAGAAAATAAAAGTAGTACAATAACTAATAATGCAGGTACTACCTCTCAAATACAATCTTTATCTAGCTAATTTTACTCAAATAGAATTAGAGATACAAGCTTTGTTTAAAGCTGAGTTGTTAAAGTATAATATTACTACGTACGACAGCTTACCAAAGCAAGATTATATTAAACTTATACGGTATTTTACTCTATCTACAGTTTTTAAAGAATATGCTGAATTAGAGCATAAAAAAAACACTATATTCTGGATTAATAAAAATACTTGTAATGCGGATATATTAACGTTAGTGAAAGAGATAAAACGCTGTTTCCCTATTCTGTTCTATATTACCGATAAACCCTATGAATCTGTATTAATTGGCAAAGATACTGCAGAGTACTTGGAAATAACTACAAAACTCAAAGAGTTTCGTTATTCAATCGACTACGGTAAGTTTAGTTTTAACAAAATCAAACGATTTTGCGTAAAAAACGGGTTAGAAAGCTTGCTAACAACATTCAAACTATGAGCGGATTTCTTTTCCTATATAATATTATATCATACCATATCACAGGGCGAGCTTTAGCGAGCCCTATTAAAGGTCCTACAGGACCTGAGACGAAGGAGCTATGCTCCTGAGTCCCAATACCGTTAATATACAAGTTATACTTGTGTATGGTATACTCCTTAAACCGACGACACTTTATATTACTTTATTGCCAAAAAAAATCAAGTGATATCTTGCAAAAAAGTAGTAAATATATTGAAATGAAAGCAAAAAGTAAGTTTCTAGACCTTTTAGAACGTGTAGTAAAAGAAGATGATGCAACAGGCACCATTACTACCGATCCTGCAACCGCAACTCAGGCAAGCGATCAAGCTACAGCTGCTCAAGCAACATCTGGTCAAAAGAATGCTGATGCTATTAAAGCTGCAAATACTGCTTTATTAGCTGCTATCAAAGCTCACCCAGAGCTCAACGGGGATGTAACTAAATTGTCTGATCCTAATTTCATTAAAAATCTTACTACTACAACTACATGAAGAAGTTTGATAAAATAGCTAACGATATATTTCGTACTTTATTAGAAGCACCCCCTCCACCGCCAGCTGCTCCTGCAGCACCTGCACAAGGTGCACCCGCTGCCCCTGCTGCTGGTTTACCTCAAGATGGTGGTCCAGTTGCTGCAGCACAACCTGCTCAAACTACAGCAGCTGATCGTTCTCCTGCAGAGTTACAAAACTGGGAAACTCAGTTAATTACTATGGCGGCTGATGCTATTGTAAGAGTACAAGCCGATCCTAATATTCTTGATGCTGATACAATTAAGACTTTATCCTCAGGTGTAAACCTTAAGAATAAAGACGATATAATTGAAATTATTAAGAACTTAGGCGGTATGGTGTAAGTTAGCTTCTTGCGCCATAATATTGGCGTTTTGTTCCATACGTTTTGCTACTCCAGACCCACTTGCTTTAGCGCTGTGATATTCTTTATTATTTAAGTACTCGGCAGCTGCTTGTTTAAAATTGCCCCTTATTAATAGGTCTATTGTTTTAGGAGAACCGGGTAAATCTCCTCTAAAATAACCGTCAATAACTGCACATTTTAAATTATCTGAAAAAGTGTCAAACTTTGCACCAAACTTTGCATTTATTGCTTGCATCTTACTTGCAAGGTCTTTTGAGAATATACTTTCTATTTCAGCGGCTGAAAGCACTCTATTTTTAAAAAGAGGTAACTCTTGAGCAGTTACTAAATGTCCAATTCCAATTGTCCAATAACCTCTACTATCTTTGTATAAACGGTTACGTGAACCTTCGTGCTGTCTTACGTATTGCGCTGCCTTTGAAGTAATGTCACCGGTTTTTGCTGCTTGAGGTTTTGCAAAGTTAATATTAGAATTATAATAATTTGCAAATGAGTTAGCAGGTTTATTTACTTTTTGCACCATTGCTGGCGGGGTAAAGTGGATTGGCGGTGGTGGCATATCCATAGCTTCGTTTTTTATAGTTTTTTTAGCGCCAGACATATTAATATTTACATATTAAGTAAATAAAGACGTGGACATGAAATATAAAAAGAAAACATATAGCAGTGCTGACTTGCCTATTTTCTTGTATTTTAAAAGCCAAAAAAGTAAAAGAGAGTTCATAAATGACCTCAATAATTACCAGGTACTAGGAGAATTTGTAGTGTTTAACTGTATAGATTTTGCAATCGCTGGTAACACTGTAATTAAAGATAAGAGGTCTAACATATATCTTAGTTTAGAAAGTATAGAAGAAAAAAAACACATACAAAGATATATGTTTAATTCGGATGATGAAAGTAATGCTGTTATATCCACCCCGCCAGATATTAAGCCTAGAATATTAGAGGAATGGATTAGCAAACACACAAAAGACTTAATTTAAGTTGATCTTTTAAAAATACCTCATACTATAATGTATGGGTAAATTCACTTCAACTAAAGTCATTCCGCTAGGGTCGGCTGCATTTAGACAGCCTTATGCACAAAGTCACTGTCACTTTATTCACGGTTATCGTTTACAAGCTAAGTTTTGGTTTACTTGTAATACACTAGATAACAATAACTGGGTTGTAGATTTCGGCGCACTCAAACAACTTAAAACTACTTTAGAAGAATACTTTGATCATAAAACAGTAGTATGGGCAAAAGACCCTGACCTAGACATGTTTAAGCAACTAGAACAGCGTAAGATGATTGAACTAGTGGTACTTGAAGACGGCGTGGGTATTGAAAGATTTGCCGAGCTATGCCATAGACTTGCAAACGAATATGTAGATAGCTTAACTAATGGTCGTTGCTGGTGTTCTAAAGTAGAAGTTTGGGAACACCCGGACAATTCAGCTATATACGAAGGTTAATTAACAGTTGATTTGTATTTTTTTTATAATATTATACCAGTATATGAATACCGTAGATCCAGATAAAGAATATATGTATATTTCTAATGATTTTTGCTTTAATACGCTAGAAGGTGAGGGTCGCTATATTGGTTATCCCACAGTGTTTATACGACTAGCAAGCTGTAATTTGACATGTCAAGGGTTCAAATCTGTAGACTCTCCATTTGGTTGTGATAGTTATGTTAGCTGGAGTGTAAAGAATAAGATGACCTTTACAGAGATCGCAAAATATATGGAAGAGAGAGAACACCACGAGCTACTTAAAAATGGCGCGCTTTTTAAAATAAGCGGTGGTGAACCTTTTTTACAGCAAAAGAAATTACTTAATTTTATTAAGTTTATTAGAGATCGTTGGGGCTTTGTTAACTACAGCAAGACCCTTACATCTGATGATATTGGTAGACCTAAATTACATATTGACTTTGAAACCAACGGTACTATCATGCCAGACGAAGAGTGGTCCCGACTTGGTATTCAAGTAACATATACCACATCTCCTAAATTATCTAGTAATGGAGATCCTGTTGAAAAACGTTATAAACCAGAAGTTTTACGTTATTTAGCTGTACATGACGCCTGTTTTAAGTTTGTAGCTAAACAAGAATCAGATTTAAATGAAGTACTAGAAAACTACCTTAATAATCCCGAGGTAGGGGTACGTTCAGATCAAGTATGGATAATGCCTATGTGTGGTAGCCGTAAAGAATTATTAGAGGTAGGTCCTATAGTAGCTGAATTGTGCAAGAAGTATAATTTTAAATTCTCTAATAGGTTACATTTACAATTATGGGATAAAGCGTTATCAGTTTAATATATGAGCGACATTCCTGATCCTAAAAAACATAAAAACATTAGCATCATTAAAAGCATTATCCGCATTATTGCGGGTACATGCCTTTGTTTCGGTGCCTTCTGGGTTACCGGTATATTGCTAATTGTAGCAGAAATACTCGGTATTATTGAAGAAATGGTATAATATATGAAACAAGAAATTAAATTCACATATACATTAGAGCATACTAATGACGATATTAATGTCAGTGTGCCTCGTAAGATTGAAATTATATTTGACGGTCAAGCCGACTTAGAGGAACTAACAGAGCAGTTTAACGCTTTTGTTAAAGCTATAGGTTACAACCCACCTCACAATTGTGTACTTGATTGGGTAGATGTGGAAACCGGTCAACCACCTGAAGATGATGAATGAGGTTGCTAATATTACTGTAAAGCGTAAATTTTAATAAATGAGCCACTCCAAACTTAGTAAAATAGGTGTTATCGGTACTCAATGTATCGGTAAGACTACTTTGATAGAAGACATGCTACTCCAGTGGCCTCAACTATCTAGACCAGAAAAAACGTACCGCGATATTATTAAAGAGAAGAAACTTCCTGTTAATAAAAAAGGTACTAAAGCCTCTCAACAAGAAATACTCAATTTTCTAGTTGATGAAGCAATGGCAAATTACGGCAAGAAGAAAATGATATTTGATCGTACACCTATCGATAATCTAGTATACTCGTTATGGCTTTTCGACAAAGGCTTAGGAGACATTGATGAAGAGTTTATTGATAAAACTGTTATACAAGTAAAACAAGCAGTTAAATCTTATTCAGTTATATTCTACATACCTCTTTGCAAAGAAAATGACGTACTTCTTCAAACTAAAGAGAATAGAGATATTGATCCTATTTATCGCGGAGAAATAGCTGTACTATTTGATTCAATTTTTGAGGCATGGAAAAGTGGTAGATCTCGCTTTTTTGACAATGATGATACACCGCCTATTATCCCTGTTTACGGAAATCCATTAGAGCGTATCGCTATTATGAACATGTATATTAATAACGATTGTGAATTCTTTGGAGAAGAGGATTCATTAATTGCTAAAGATATCTCAGAACAACAACTACTTGCAGATCAACTAGGTATAACGGATAAAAAACAGTTTAAATTATAGTAAGTATTATATCTTATGAAATTTGATGATGCTATTAACTATATTGCTGAAAACACTCTCGATTTAGAGATGGCTAAGCCAAAAAACCCTGAAATCGAAAAACTCGTTGCTCAGGGCATGCCTTATTGGAAAGCCCGTCAAATGGTTAATAAGGGTGGAGCACCAAAAGCAGCAACACCTACTGTACCATCTACTGAGCCTGCAGGTACAAAATATAAAGAGCTTCCTGACACATTAAGAACAAAGGATGCAGTAGCAACTTATCTACAGCATAACCCTGAAGCTTCAGAAGATGAAATTATTGCTGGTATTGCTTCACAGGATAGTGAAGAAACACCTCTTAATCTTGACCCCGAAGTTGTAAAATCGGCGATTGCTGATGTACGTGGCGGTGGAGATGTAGAAGCAGAACCTGATCCAGAAGCTTTACGTAAACAAGAACTTGCTGCAAAGTATGATCGGGTACGTCAAGCGCTTTATAAAATGCACGGTTTTAAGTCAAAAGGACGTCCTGGTAGAAAAGCTGTTTCAGATGAACCTGAAGACGAACCAGAGCCTAGTGAAATTATCGGTGGTACAGGCAGTCAAAACCCTAACGATTACGAGTACAAAGATCCTACGGAGTTGTAAGATACTTTTCGGTAAGAACAACAAATTTCATACCTTTTTTAGCCGCGTAATCACTCGCGGCTTTCCATTTGCACCGATTCTTGTGATACATTAAATGTTCATACAAGACCGTGCTTTGTTTCTTTTTATTTGATTGTACAGGTGGCTGCGTTTGAGAAAAAGGCTTGAGTTCGATCAAATATTTTTGTGTGGTGCCGTCTTTTTCCTTGATAGCCGCAACTAAGTCTACATAATAGTTGTGTACTTTATGATCAACGTCGTTATAATAAGGAATAACTATGCCTTCACTAGCCCAAGCAGTAACATTAGGGTTTTTATCAAAAAACAAAAAGAAATCTCTCTCTAATGCAGACCTGTATACAGGGTTAGTATTACCTATGTATTTATTTCTATTTATAGGTGTATAAATTCCTTGTATCCATTTGCTATTTTTAGGGTACCCCATATACTATATTTACTTTATGATTATTTCACAGAATTTTGTAATACAGACGTTTTTTCAGTATTCGAAACGTCCAATGTACAAAAAGACTACTAATACTTACACTGGAGAGTGTCCGTATTGTCATGAAGGTAAAAGTGCTGGTAAGAAACGTAGATTCTTTTATATTCCAGAAGATGATCACTTGTATTGTCATAACTGTAATGAAAGTAGAAACGGATTAGATTTCGTAAAAGACATGACAGGGTTGCCGCTTAATGAAATTCTTGCACAAGCAGGGTCTCATGCGGATACAGTAGAAGATGTTATTAAAAAGTCTAGTTTTTATAAAAAGGTTAACCCTAATCCACTACCCTACGATAGTATAAATTTATTTGATAGTAATCAGGTATCGTTTTATAAAGAGAATAAGGTAGTTAAGGATGCTCTTGAGTTTATTAAGAATAGAAGACTAGATACTGCTGTAAATAAACCTAAAACGTTATGGATTAGCTTAACTGATGTTTTACATAAAAATAGGGTAGTGTTTCCGTTCTATAATTCAGATGGAAAAATTACCACTTATCAATCTAGAGCTTTATACAAAGAAGATGAAGATAAGGCCAAATATCTTACTAAAACAAATAGTGAAAAGGGTGTATTTAACTTAGATAAAGTATCTTCAGACATAGAGTATATTTTCTTACAAGAAGGACCTATTGATGCTATGTTTTTACGCAATAGTGTAGCTTTAGCTGGTATACACCCTACAGATGAACAATTAGAAATGATACGTAAGACATGTCCTATGCATGAATTAGTATACGTATTAGACAATCAATGGATTGATAGTACTTCTTATAAAGTTACTAAAGAATTACTAGATAGTGGAGAGTCAGTATTTATTTGGCCTAAAGAATACAATCAGTATAAAGATTTAAACGAACTTTGTATTAAGCAAAAAAAAGATGAAGTGCAGCACATTAATATTTTACAAAATACCTTTAAAGGTATGAGAGGTTTAATACAGTACTCACAAATTAAATGCAGACAAAATTAATAGCAGTTACACAACCAAGACAGTTAACAGATACAGCACCAGGTGCATGGGCAAAAGAACTAACACCGGAGCAGTTTATTGTTTATATTGCACGAGTGAGCAACCCTGCGAATCAGTTAAATACTGAAACAGGGCCTAAGCTATTAAAATATCTTATTAATCATAAACATTGGAGTCCTTTTGAGCATGTGTCGTGTACATTTCAAATTACTACGTCTCGTGCTATAGCAGCTCAAATACTAAGACATCGCTCGTTTACTTTTCAGGAGTTTAGCCAACGCTATGCAGAAATAGCTGAACTAGAATCTATTGAATGGAGAGAGCAAGGTAAAACAAATAGACAAGTAGGAGATAAACCAGTTATACTTGATGCTGCATTACAATTACAGGTATCAACAGCACAAAAACAAAGCTATGATGCTTATCAAGCGCTTATTAAGGCGGGCATTGCAAAAGAGAGTGCTCGTATGATATTACCTCTTAATACACAGACTACTATCTATATGTCTGGTACTTTACGTAGTTGGATTCATTATCTTGAATTACGCTGCGAAGAAGGCACACAAAAAGAGCACAGACTTATAGCTCTAGACATAAAAAAACGTCTCGAAGAAGAGTTCCCGGAGACGTTTAAAGTAATTAACGGGTTGTAATTTTGCTTGTTGCGTCGTGAATCTTTTTACCAGAACTTGTAACAACTGTCTTAAATAGTTCTGCTAAACCACGTAAATTTTCAGCTAACTTAGTAATACGTTTTTCTTCACGGCGAACAATACCTTTAAAGGGAATAGAGTTACGCATTTCTAATGCATTAATTTGAGCGTTTAAACTATTTTCATCAGCACCATTAATGAATGTTGCCATGTCATCAAGTTTTTTAATCCATTCACGAGCTTTAGCAACGCCTTCTGTATCTAATTTTAATGAGGGGTTTGAAGCAGCATCAAATGCTTTTGGGTCTGTTTTAGGATCTAAAGATTTTGTCCAAGCTTGCTCATCATCTGATGGAGCTTTAGGTGCAGGGGCTGGAGCTGGTGGAGGTGGAGTAGCTGGTTTAGCTTCTAACCCCATTGCGAGATGCTCCTTGATAGTTTCTTTTTGTACGTTCTTTGCAAATTGTGCCATATGCTTTACATGCGAGTTTTTGCTATGTAATGCCTTGCTTAATTTAGCAGCAGGAATTTTTTCTCCTTGTGGTACATGTAAAGCTTTATGAAGACCGCCCTTTTTGACATGAGCATGTTGTATCCACTTTTTATCGTTTTCTTTTTTTATTTCTCCTGTATCGTGCCCGTGAATTTTGATTTCCTGGCCTTTTGGCGTGTTCTGTACAGCTTGGCCGAACGCATTACCTTCGTCTTCAATTTGTTTTTTCTTTTCTTTAACAGGAAAAGTCTTATTGCCCAGTTTAAATGAATCTTTACCAGCTTTCTTTGCTTCAATGTCCTTTAAATGCATAATGCCGGGATTACTCTCTTTATCTAAGGATTCAATAAATGCATCTTGGAACAAATTCTTCATATACATTATTTACTACTTTCTCATTGAATTTCTATAAAGTTATACTATTATAAACATATGTCAAAAGCATTAGTCATATTATCAGGCGGAATGGACAGCTCTATATTACTTCATTATGTAACTAAGAAGCTTAATTACGATGAAGTTTATGCTATTACGTTCAATTACGGACAGCGGATTATTCGAGAAATCGATTGTGCAAAGTATCAGGTAGATGCTTGTAAGGTTAAAGAGCATAAGATTGTAGATATGGATTTCTTTAGAGATATATCCACTATGTCTGCTCTTACTAATACCAACTTAAATATACCAAAAGCTAAAGATGATATCGGTAATGCACAACCCTTAAGTTATGTTCCTTTTAGAAATTTACTTCTACTTACAACGGCTGCTGGTTGGGCTGAATCTGTTGGGGCTTCAGACCTGTTTTACGGTGCAGTACAAACTGACGACTTCTCAGGTTACTGGGACTGTACGTCGTTGTTCCTTAATAAAGTTAACGAACTATACGGTCTTAACCGTAAAAACGTTATTAAGGTTAATGCACCTTTTATGCAATTCTCTAAAGAAGAGGTTGTTGCAGAAGGTATTGAGTTAGGTATTAATTTTAAACAAACACACACCTGTTACGAAGGTAAAGAGATAGCGTGTGGTGAGTGTGTATCATGTTCAGCAAGATTAAAAGCTTTTATAGATAATAAAATAATTGACCCGATACCTTATGCAAAAGAGGTACCTTGGTCTAAATACGATTGTAAACCTTATACTAAATCAACATATGTGCGGAATAGCGGGCAGCAATAATAAAGACAAAGCTTTTAGTTTATACAAAGATAACCTAGCTAGAGGTTACTATAGCTCCGGTGTATTGGTGCTTGATTCTAACAATCAATATCGAGTGAATAAGACTGAAGGTGTTTTCAAGGAGCCTGTAGACTGTTTCAACCCACCAGGTATAGATACACACGGTCGTTATTTCTTGTATCATTCTCGAGGACCAACAGTAGAAACAAAATCGTTTGAGCCAGGAGACAATCACCCATTCACTTATGGAGACTGGATAGTTGCTCATAACGGTATTATTAGTAATTTTGAGAGTTTATGTAAAGAGTATTTTCCTGACGAAGATTTTACCGGTAGAACAGATAGTTGTATTATACCTCGTATGTTAGAAGTTAAAGGCCAGGTGTCAGAAGCTATGGAAGTACTTAAAGGCACGTTTGCTATATGGGCTTTTAATAATAAAACCAATAAAACGTATCTAGCTAGAAGCGCAAGTACGTTATTTGCAAATCCAGTTTCCGGTTGTTTCTCTTCTACTGAATTTAAAGGTAGTGAAGCTTTAAAAGAAGGTATTGTATACGAGATACAGAATTATAATAGTATAGTATCAGCTGGAAGATTTAAACACAAGTCTCCATACTTTATATTCTAAATATATGTATGCCTTCTCGCAAAACACCTGAAAGAAATACCGCTATAGACTATATTAATAGGGATATAGTCAACGTTAAAGAAGATCTTGCTAATATAAGCAAAATTGTTCGGGATGGTAATGGTCACCCAAGTTTAATGCAACAGGTTGCAACTCTTAATAATGACATTATACATTTAAGAGCTGAAATGGATAGCCGTTTTAATGAGACACGGGACTTAATGGAAGTATACCATAACGAAATATACACTGCTGTGAATAAGTGCGATGCAAAACATCAAAAACAACAAGGTTTACATTGGCATATGCAAACAGCTATTTGGGTTGCATTAATAAGTAGTGTTACCAGTCTTTTAATACATTTTTTCGGGAAATAGTAGTAGATTTATTTTTATAAACCTTTATACTGTAAGCACTATATGAAAGGCTTACAGTTAAATACAGAAGAGAGACAACTGCTTGTAGAATCGTTATTGTTTACAGCTCATTGTGATGTGTGTTCAGACCATACCGTCACGCACCGTAAACGTATTTTAGAGTTAGCAGAAAAAATTAACGATAAAAATAATAAACTACATAACATTTATCTGTATGACACTGGTGTTGCTGAAGAAACTACAGCAGCTGAATTAACTCGTAAGTTTCCTAACATTCCTATAGAAACTGTTATACAAGACTAATGAAAGTATACATCGGTTTTTGTTCTACTGCTTCTTCTTATTCTAATCTTAAGGAAAGAAGCAAGTATACTATTGTTAACAGTGAAAGCTTAGAAGTAGTTACTACTGTAAACGGGGTTTTTAACAATAAAACCGCTATAGCTAAAATTTACAATTCTTTTATTGACACTTATAAAGATGAAAACTGTATTTTAGTTTTAGCTCACGATGATGTTGTTATAACTGATAAAAACTGGTTAAGCAAACTCCAGCAGGCCTTTGAGAAGTATGATATTGTAGGATTAG
>Ga0316221_1003722_pt1 | contig 12196 bp, 12 predicted proteins | sample TBH18007metaG_FD_206003 | JGI IMG/M metagenome (GOLD analysis project Ga0316221, IMG submission 206003) | Freshwater microbial communities from Trout Bog Lake, Wisconsin, USA - TBH18007 | ecosystem: Environmental > Aquatic > Freshwater > Lake > Hypolimnion/Profundal zone | place: USA: Wisconsin... | reverse complement strand
CCGGTGGCGAGGAGCGGAAGACCGTGCGTCGCGGCGAGGGCCGTGAGCAGGCGAAGCGTGGTTTCCTCGCCGCGCACGCGGTGACGCTGCACTTCCACGAACAGCTGGCCGGGCGGGAAGATGGCCGTGAGTCGCTCGAGTGCGGAGGTGGCCGCGGGGAGCCCCCCGGCCTGCCAATGACGCTGCACAGGACCGTCTTCGTCGCCGGTGAGCGCGATGAGCCCGCCGGCATGCTGGGCGAGCTCCGTCCACGTGGCCCAGCACGGGCGCTTGCGCGCGCGGGCGTCGATGCCCGGGGGCAACGGACAGGAATGTACGCCTGCGGGGCGCGGCTCGAGCTTGGCGGTGGCGATGAGCCGGCAGAGGTTTTTGTAGCCCTGCGAATTTTCCACGAGCAGCGGCACCACGCTGCCGTCCTCCATCGTCACCTCGGCGCCGACCAGGGGCCGCAGCCCTGACTCCCGGGCCGCGGCGAAGAAGCGTGGCGCGCCGTAAACCCCGTCGCGGTCGAGCAGGGCGAGGGCGGGCAGTTCCAGCCGCGCGGCTTCCTCCGCGAGTTGCTCGGGCATGGACGCGCCGCGCAGGAAACTGAACGCGCTCGCGGCGTGAAGTTCGACGTAGGGCTAAGGCATGATCCGAAAGGGCTCGACTGTATGGCGGGGTCTCCTGACCCCGCCTCGGGCGCTCAGAGGGTGGAGCGGCTTGCCCTCAAGACGCTGGTTTGAAAAAGCGACGAACGAAGCCAACGCGTTGGGGCAACGCGTTCGACTTCGGAAGGCGGGGTCGGGAGACCCCGCCCTACAACGGAAACGTGCGCTCTAGTCATACTCGCCCTCCACGAACCAGCCGTCCGGCGTGTGCACGAGGCGGTAGAGGCCGGCGGGCTCGAGTTCCACGTCCCATTCCTCGCGCTGCCAGCCTTGGGCACGCTGCCACCAACCGCCGGCGGCATACCAGGGGCCGGCAAGCCGGGTCACGCGGCCATGGCACGAGGCGGTCCACACATACGCGGGCGCGGGGCCGGTGAGTTCCACCGTGGCGGGATGGGGCGGACGAAAACGCCGGAGCGGCAGGCCCTGCGGCGGATGAATCACGGCGGCGGGTTCCTGCGCCAGCACCGGCGGCGGCGTGCCCAGTTGAAACGCATCGGGCCGGCGGGTGTTTTCCAACTGCGGCGTGCCGACGCGATCGGTGCCCACGAGGGCGGAAATGCGGGCGAGCGTTTCGGCAAAACGATACGGGTCGCGCAGCGCGCCATCGAAAATGTCCCGCTGGCGCGCGGCGGCGCGCACGGGCGTGACCAGCAGCTGCACGCTCGTGAGCGCGGCGGTGGTGCGGACGGTTTCGAGGTAGGTCTGCAGCGTACGAAACATCAGGTCGGCCTGCGCGGCGGGCTCCGGCAGGCGAATGGTCCGCGGCAGCGTCGTGTCGTCCTCAAGGCCGAGGACCAGCGTCAGTTCCACTGCCGCGAGCCCGGCGGTCTGCAGTTCCAGGGCCAGCCGGTCCACGAAACGGCGCAGGATGAACAGCGCCGGCTCGAGCGTTTCCATCGGCTCCTCGAAATCCATGGCCGCGGCAAATTCCCGGGCGGGCGTCGCCAGGTCGAGCGGCCGTGTGCTTTCGCCAGCAGCGCGCTCCCACAGCGCCACGCCCGCCGGCCCGAGCCGCTGGGCCAGCGCGGACTTGGGCAGGGCCGTGAGATCGCCGAGCGTGCGCACGCCCCAGCGAGCGAGGATTTCCTCGAGCACGACCGGCGGATCAGCGGCGGCGAGCGGCAGGGGCGCGAGAAAGGCCTTGGCGGAGCCCACGGCCAGGAACGGTTCGGCCCGGCGGGCGGCATACAACGCGAGCAACGGTGTGCTGCCCAGGCCGGCGGTGGCGCGGAGCCCGAGCACGGCGAGTTGAGTGAGCGCACGACGCATCACAGCCTCGCGCTCGGACTCGTCCACGCCGGCGACATCGAGCGTGCACACGCCCGGCGCGGTAGCTTCGACGGCGGGGGAAAGCGAAAAGGCCGTGGCCAGCAGCGCCGCTTGCGTCTCGGCGTTGGCGGCGGCGTTGGCGGGCAGGATTCGCAGCGTGGGGCACCGCGCGAGGGCGTGGGCAGGAGTCTGGCCGGGATTCACGCCGGCGGCCCGCGCCGCCGTGGTGCAGGCGAGAATCACGGCGGCCCGCTCGGATGGTTCGACCAAGGCCGCGGGGCCGTCCAAGGCCTGCGGCGTGGTGCGCAGCACGGCTTGGAGGGCAACGTCGGCCAGATGGAGTACGGCGAACATGGCAAAAAGACGTGGCCGACTCAGGCCGGACGCGCGGCCTGGCGTTGACGCTGGAGGGTGACGGCGAAGTCGGTGACGAGCTGGGGCCGGGGCTGCGACTGGCGCGGCAGGACGTGCGACTCAGTGAGTTCCAGGCGCAGCTGTGCGCTGGCCACGAGCCGGAGCGGCGTCAGCGCGAGGAACACGAGGTTGGTTTGCTCCACCGCACGCTGCAGCCGATACCAGGTGCGGTCGGGGATCTTGCGCAGGTCGGACGCTGCGCCGTAGGTCAGGTCGAGGAGGACAAGGTCGAGGCTGGCTTCCCGGGCGCACAAATCGGCGGCGCCCATTGCCTCGGCGAGCGAGCGGCAGCGCACCCACACCAGGTGCTCGAGTTCGCCGGGCGGGATGGACTGCGGGTCGAAGTTATCCGTGGCGTCGATCAGCGCCACGCGGGCGAGCTGGCGGCGGGAGAGGGCGAGGAGTTGCGCGATGAAAAGCTGGCCGCCGCTGCTCGGCGCGGAGCAGACCAGCTCGGTCAGGCTGCGGCGGGGCAGGCCCCCCACGGCCGCGTCCACCGCGGGCACGCCGGTGGGCCAGACATCCGCCACGGGGCGGGCGGCGGCGGGAAAACGCTCGGCCAGGAGCTGGCGCAGGGCGGAAAGAGGGACGGCGGACGCTGACATGGCGGGTGCATGATGAGCCGGATGCGATCAGGATCGCACCTGGCGGATGACACCGACGAGCACGCCCTGGCAGACGAGGCCGTTTTGGGGAATGATGTCGCGGTAGCGCGGGTTCTCCGCCTGCAGGACGGCGACGCCCTGGTCGAAGCGGAGCCGCTTGAGCGTGGTGGTGGTTTCGTCAACCAGCGCGGCAATGATGTCACCGGCCCGGGGCGGGCGGCGCTCGAACACCGCCAGGTCGCCCGGCATGATGTGGGCGTTGATCATCGAGTCGCCGCTCACGCGCAGCGCCCAGACATGCGGCTGGCGCGCGCGGCGGAGGCCGAAGAGGGCGGGGTCGAATTCGATGCTCTCGTCCGGCACCTGTTCCGCCGTGGAGGGCAGGCCGGCGGGGATGGTGCCGTAGACAGGCAGGGAGAAACGCGAACCCGCGACGTGGCCGGCCTTGAGGCCCCACGTGCGGCCGTTGATGCGCTCGATCCGGCCCTTTTTGGCGAGGGAGCGCAGGTGGTTCATGACGGCGTTCTGGCTGCCGTAGCGGAATTTCCGCTGGATGTCGCGCGTGCTGGGCGGGATGCCGTGCTCGATCTGGCCGTCACGGATAAATTCCAGGATGGCCGTTTGTTTTTCAGTGAGAGGAGCTTCGGCCACGATGTGTTCAATTGAACACGCGATCCCGCCGCCGCAAGCCGCAATTGCGGCCAGCTGCGTAACTCACGATTCCGCCGGAGGCGGTCCGCCGCTTTTTTCCGCCAATGCCCGTTCCGGCCCAATCCCTTTTCACTCATTACGTGAAAATTTGGCTGGAGGCCCGGGCGGATATTTCTCCCGCGAAAATTCGGCAGGACTCCCGTGGGGGCGCAGACACGCTGCGCCCGTTTGGGGTGGCCATGCCGGAAGGTGAGCCGGCGGAGGACGCAGCCAGCCTGCGCCCCTACCGCTTTAGATTTCGGAGCCCGGCGCGCGTGGAGGAAAACCCACACGCGCGATAAAACGGGGCGAGCGTCGGCGCGTAATCCACGTGGAGCCATTTGATTCCCCGGCGCCGTGATTCCTGGACGCATCTCTCGACCAGCTTCCGGCCGATGCCGCGGCGCTGCCAGTCGGGATGCACCGTGGGGTCGAGGAGGAATCCATGCACGCCCCCGTCGCCCACGACCTTGGCGAAGCCGACGAGGGTCTTCCCCTCGTAGGCGCAGACGTAAACCAGGGCCTGGCGCAGCAGCGGCTGGAGCTTTTGACGGCGGTGGTCGGGCCAGGCGCTTGCGAAGAGGGCATTCAACTTCGCGTTTTTCACGGGTGGAGAGACTTTGTAGGTCACGTTCATGCATCGTCAGGCTTTGTCGCGGACCAGGACTGCCTCGGGCGTTGGTTCGCCGTCGATTTGGGCGAAGCGCACGAGGTGGAAGCCGGCTTTTTCGAAGGCGCGGATGGAGCGCGCGTTGGTTTTCGCCGGGCCGGTGATGGTGCGGGTCACATCCGGCTGGGCAAAGATGATCCCGGAGACAAACGCGTCGATCGCCTGCGAGCCGAGGCCTCGGCCGATGGCGGACGGCTCGCCGATGAGCAGGTCCATTCCGGCCGTGACCGCAGGGTCCTCGCCGATCACGTGGGCGTAGTTGGCGAAGTCGCGAAGATGATACCACTGGGTCAGGCCGATGGGTGTGGCGTTGCACTCGATGATGAAGCGATGCGTCGTTCCGCCGTGGTCGATTGTGGGGCCGTACTTCGCCTCGATCTCAGCCTCCGTTGCCGCGGCGGTGCCGGCGCCGCCCAGTGCGCCGGGGCCGACGTGGCGGCCCCACCATTCGTAGACGTGCGGCGTGTTCAGCCAGCATCGCAGGGTTGTCAGGTCGGTGCGCGCCAACGAACGGAATGCGATGCCGAGTGGGTTCACACCTGCAGATTACGTCACGGCTGCGCCGCGGCGAGTTTGCCCTCGGCGAGGTAGAGGTGGATTTCGTTCAGGTGCTGGCTGGACTGCTGGCGGTTGCTCTCGGCTTGCTCGGCGGGGCCGAGAAACTGGAGCGCCGCGAGGGCGGTGTCGCGCTGGCGGAGGTTCTCGCGCTGGATGTGGAGGGTCTTGGCCAGGTCGCGCATCACCGTGGCGCGGAAGTCGCGTTCCAGCACGCGGGTGTAGGCCTCCACGCCGCCGTCGGGCGAATAGAGGATGTGGAGATTGGACTCGAACAGCTGGGTGCCGTCCGCCCCGAGGCCGTTGAGCAGCTGTGGCCCGTTTTGCACGTCGGTGACGACGTAGCCCTGGTTTTTTTGAATGAAGGGTTTCAGCTCGGGATCGATCTCAACGCCGACGATGGACGGCATCCAGTGGCTGGCTTGCGAGAACAGCCGGTTGCCGTCGACGCTCGTGACGTAGTGCAGGAAATCGATCGCAGCCTCGGGGTGCTGGCTTTGCCGCGAGAGGTAGAACGGCATGGCGGTGCCGATACCGCCATCGGACACCGGGAGCAGGGCGTAGCCGCCATAATCGGGATCATCGGGCGTGGGCAGCGGCAGGCGGAAGGCCCCGATCTGGAAATTGGCCGTGGCGCGCATCGTGGGGTAATCCCAGGTGCCGTTGGGCAGCGAGAGGGCCTCGCCGCGCATGAACGCGCGCATGGCACTGTCGCGGTCGAGCTGGAGAAAGCCGGGCGTCATCTCGCCCCCAAACGCCTGCATGATGCGCAGGGCGGCCTGCATCGGGGGCGTGCGTAGGTTCCAGCGCCCCTCGAGCATGTCGCAGTAGAAATCGAGCGCCGACACGGCGAAGCGCTGTTCGTGGTCGCCGGTGAGAATCCAGCGCGCGAGCGACTGGTTGATCAGCGTCGGCATGACCCAGATGGTGTTCTCGTGGGCGCCGGCGACGTGGACGAGGCCGGGCCGGTAAGCGCGGACCTTTTTGCCCAGCTCCAGCCACGCGCGGAAATCGTGGGGCGGCTCGTCGCTGCCGGTGATGGCGCGCAGCAGGTCGCGGTTGTAGAAAATCCGCATCGAGTGCGAGGCCAGGCCGACGGCGTAGTAATTGCGATACTGGTCGAGGTAGGTGGTGCGGTTGCGCCCGCCGTCGAGGAACGTCAGCCGCCACGGCACGCCGGCGAGCCGGGTGCCGGCGTTGTAGGGGTTGGGCTCGTTCATCCAGCGCGTGATGGACGAGAAGTTGCGCGGGAGCTGGTTGACGTCGGTCTGATCGGTGGAGTTGAAGCAGACCAAATCCGGCACGGTGCCGGCCGCGATCTGCGTGCTGAGCCATTGCCGGTAGACCCGGCCCGGCACGGCGTATTGCTCAACGCGGACCTCGGGGTGGAGTGCCATGTAACGCCGGGCGGTCAGGTCGAAGGCCTCGCGCATGCCCGACTCCAACTGCCAGTGCGCGAAGCGGATCACCACGGCGGGGCGGAGACCCTGCGTGGCGGCGCGGTGCTGGCGAATGATGTAGCCCAGCGAAGCCAGGTAGCCTGTCGCCAGCAGGCTCAGCGCGATGAAAAGGGTGCGCCGCTGGGGGTTCATGGCGGGAAGACGCCGCCGAGGTGCGTCATGGCCTCGCCGACCGTGAAGGCGCGGCGCTCCTGCGGATAGTCGTGGAGAAATTTTCCGTAGTGTTCCCGGGCGAGAGGGTAGTTGCCCTGCAGCGTGGCGACGCGCGCAACTTGGATCAGGAGGTCGGCGCGGGTCGGATCCGAAGCCGCGGTGGACGCCAGCGCCGCCTGCAGGTGTCCGAGCGTGATCGGGTCGTAAATCTCGTGGTTCATCCGCGCCTCGGAAATCACGAGGTGCAAATCATGCTGGGTCGCGACGTCCATCGTGCGCGCGAGCAACGGCTCGACTGCGGCCAACTGCGTGGACAGTGGGCCGGGAGCGCGCAGGACGGTGAGGCGGAGGATAGCGAGCTTGATGAGGGCGAGCCGGCACCACGCGTCGTCAGCGCCGGTTGCGACGAGATGTTCGTATTCGGCCGCCGCGGCGAGCGGATCGGGCGCCATCGGATGCAGCTGCTGCAGCCGCCCGAGGAAATAACGGGCGGCGTGGCTGGCGGTATCGTTGCCTGCGGCAAGTTCGGTCAACGCGCGCTGCGCCTCTTCGACCGACGCCGGGGTGACAGGCGGCCGGTTGAGTTGCGCAATCGCGAGCCCGAGCTGGGCTTCGCGCGTGTGGCCGGCGGCGGTGAACTGGTCGAACGCGTCCGCATACAACCCAACCGAGAGCGTCTGCCACGCCTCCGCAGTGGCAGGGCGCATGGTGGCGTCCGAGGCGCGACCGAGGGGAGCCGCCAGAAGTCCCGCCGCGAGGCAGAAAAGTGCGCGCCCCGGGAAATTCATGGCTCGCGAAGATCTGCAACTGGCAGCCGCAGCCACTCAAACGGCAATTGGACGGCGATGTTCAAGCGGTGGAGTTGAGGGTCAGCTTTACTTCGAGGCGCAGCGTGCCGGATTTGCCAGGCTGGCGGAGGGTGAGGCGGGGTTGGGTTTCGGCCAGGGCCCAGCCGAACTGGATGATATCGCGCCGGTCCTGCTCGACGGCGGTACGCCGGGGATCCTGCAGCGGCAGCTGGTCGATCGACGCCTCGACGCCGGCGGGGATGCGCACGACGGCCGTGGCGCGGCGTCCCGTGATGATGACGCGGTCGCCCTCGATCCGCATCGGCAGGCGCGTGGTCCAGTGGAAGATCACGCCGCGGCCCTGGGCCACGGCCCATTCGTCGGTGATGACGAACGTGTCGGGCGCCGGCGAATCCCACGTGCGCTGCCATTTCTCGAACCAGCCTTCCCAGCCGCCTGCGAGATCCATCGTGGCGTGGAATTTCGTTTCGTCCCCGTGACCGTGCGGCTTGATGTCCACGCGCAGCGGATTTTGCGGCTTGGGACGCGCGTCTTCGCTCCACGGCGTGAGCATGTTGTGGCGCTGGCAGTGCTTGAGGAGCTCGGTGACGGGGTTGGCGTAGTCGACGACGCCGAAGTCGAAGGCGAAGCTGTCGCCCGCGCACTCGAGGACGAAGCTGCCCTTGTCCTCGTGCTGGTGGTCACCACCGGCCTTGTTGCCCATGAGGAAGAGCTTCACCAGCTCAGGGCCGAGGCGTCGGACCGAACACATCATGCCGGTGTCGGTCATCTCCATGAACGGCTGGAAGCCAGGCCCCTTGGCCGGGACCTCGCGAGCCAGCTGCAGGCCGAGCAGCAGCGGCGCGGCGCCGGCGCGCTTGAGCTGCTTGCGCAGGATGGTGACCCAGTGCGACTGCGGGAGCAGCCACGCCAGCATCGCCACGCCCTCGCCGATGGTCATCACGCCGTCGCCGACGAGGATCATCTCCTGGCCTTCGTCGGTCGAGTAGAGCATTTCCGCGAGCCGGCCGGTGCGCAGCAGGGCGGGGGAGACAAACTCGCGCGGGTCCTTGTTGCGGCTCCGGGCGTAGAGTTGCGCCCCGAGGATGGCCTGGCGCGCGGTCCACGTGAAATACGTCGGGCCCTCGAGGTAGCCGCCGTCGGGCAGTAAGGCGTGGGAAATGTTTTCGGTGAGATTCGCGAACGCCAGGTCGGTGTGCGGGGCGACGCGCGAGACGGTGGGCTTTGGATAATGTTCGTGGCGGGGCGGCATGGTCTGCTCCAGCACGAGGAGGCCGTAGATGCGGGACGGCGAGATCCACGCCATCTGGTTGGTGTAATACATGTACTCCCACCACCACGACGCGTGGCACATCGCCCCGTGGGCCTCGGTCGCGAGCCGACGCAGGACGAGTTCCCGGCCAAGCGGGGTGAACCATTCGCCGCACAGGTCGAGGATCACGGCGCAATCCCACGTGCCGATCGACTGCACGAAGCCACGCTGGTCCCACGTGCTGCCGCGCATGTGCGCAAAGAAAATGTCCTCCCAGTGATCGCAGTGCACGAGGCTGAGCGCGAAGCGCGCGGCGAGCCGGCACAGCTCCTTGTCGCGCCAGAGCACGCCGGCTTGGGCGGCGTTCGAGCCGTGGATCGACAGCATCTTGCCGATGTCGCGTTCGCGGCGGAAAACGTTGGCGCTCCAAAAATTCAGGTTCTCGCCGATCATCGCTTCCGGCCGCTGCGCGCGGGCGCGTTCGGCGACAACCCGCAGCTCGCGGGTGACGGGCGAGTCGGCGAACTCGCGGCGGACGCCGGCGAGTTCCTCCGCGTTGATCAGGATGCCATAGCTCGGGTTGAACGTGGGTTCGAATTCCGGCGGCTGGAGATATTTGTCCCAGCGCTCGTCGTAGCCCGCCCACTGGGCCAGGTGCGATTTCAGCCGCTCGGTGGACTGCAGGCCGATCCACAGCAGCCAACCCGAGCCCATGCGACGGTGGGGTGTCCGGACTTCGATGGTAAGTGAGCGAATCTGCGTGGCCCCGGCCAGATCGACTCCCTCCTCGCGCCGCGTGGGTCCGGCCGGTGCCGTGGTGTGCTCCCGCGGCCCGGCGTCGGTGTTGGCGCGAATGGTCATCACGGTTTCCTCGGCGAGGTTGAAGCAGACGACCACGCGGTCGTAGCTGGCGCAGGGGACGGGCGGGTCGTAGCGGCGCGACATCCGCAGCACGAGGCCGTCGGGGGCGGGCATGGCCCACCCGAAAGTGATGAAGGCCCAGCCCCGGACCTGGCTGACGCCGGTGGCACCGGGCGCGTCGAGCTGCCAGGCGGCGAATTCACTGAGGTTCTCGTCAAAGAACGGCTCGAAGACCGCCTCGGCGCTGTTGATCGGGGTAACGCGCATAGTAAGGCAGCAGACACGAAAACCGCGCGCGAGCACAAGCCGCAACCGGAGGCGCCGCTCCGGGTAAAATGCCGGATTCCGGGGAACCGGCGGGTCGGGCGGGACACGATACTGGGTGAACACTTCCCTGAGTTACATCCTGTCGATCCTGTGGTTCGTGCTGTGGATAGTGGCGATTGTGGACTGCGCGAAGGGCAACAGCCCCAACAAAGTCCTCTGGATCATCGTCATCATCCTGCTGCCGTTCCTCGGCTCGATCCTGTATTTCCTCTTCGGGCGCTCGGGCAACTGGGCGTGACCGGGGTCAGGAGCGTTATCCCTAACGCGCCGGATCGATTTAGGCGGGACTCCATCGCAGTCGGAGACGGCGCGTTAGGGATAACGCGCCCTACCTCCGGGCTCGACGCGGCGGAGCCTGCGGCTTTTGCTGCCGCGCATGATCTTACCGCGCCGGCTGGCGGCCATGGGACTTGGGTTAGTGGCGCTTGCGAGTGCCGCCGGCGCGCCGGTTCACGGCGTGGTGTTTGATGATCGCAATGGCAACGGTCTGCGCGACGCGGGCGAGCCGGGCTTGGCGGATGTCGCGGTTTCCGACGGCACGGCGGTGGTTTTGAGCGATGCCACCGGGCGCTACGATCTCGCAGCGGCGGACGGGACGACGATCTTTGTGATCAAGCCGCGCGGCTGGCGCCTGCCGGTGAACGCGCAAAATCTGCCGCAGTTTTATCACCGACCGACGACGAGTGACGGGGAGGTGGACTTTCCACTGACGGCGAGTGCGGAGCCCGACCGGTTTCGCGCGCTGGTCTTCACGGACCCGCAGCCGGCGACCGCCGAGGAGGTTGGCTATCTCGAGCGCACGCTGGTGCAGCCGCTCGTCGGGACGCGCGAATTCGCGTTCGGGCTGACGCTGGGCGACGTGGTTTACGACCGGCACGACCTCTTCGCGCCGCTCAATGCCGTCATGGGCCGCATCGGCGTCCCGTGGTATAACCTGATCGGCAACCACGACCTCGACCTGGGCGCGGGCGATGACCGGCGCTCGGCGGCGAGCTTCGAGGCGGTATACGGGCCGAGCACCTACGCGTTTCATTACGGGCGGGTGTTGTTTGTCGCACTGAACGATGTGCGTTTCCTCGGCGGGCCGCGCTACGTCGGCGGGCTGCGCGAGGACCAGCTGGTGTTTTTGGCGAACCTGCTCCGCGTGACGCCGAAGGATGAGCTGGTCGTGCTGATGATGCACATCCCCTGGTTTTACCCGAACCCGGCCAATGCGGAGACCTTCCGCGTCGCGGACCGCGCCCGGCTGTTTGCGCTGCTGCAGGGCCGGCCGCACAACCTGTGGCTGTCGGGCCACACGCATTACCAGCGGCACGTTTTTTACGGCGCGGCCGATGGCTGGCACGGGACGGCGCCGCTGCACGAGGCCAATGTCGCGGCGGCGTGTGGAGGATTTTGGGGTGGCCCGGCCGACGCCAGCGGCATCCCGATCGCGACGATGTGGGACGGCACGCCCCACGGTTACGGGATCCTGAACGTGGACGGCACGTCGGCGCGCGTGGACTACCGGGCGGCACGCGAGCCGGCCGACCACCAGATCGGCCTCCACGCGCCCCAGGCGACGCGGGTCGGGCTTGGCTACATCTCGTATTTTGCGAACGTCTACAACGGCCACGACGGCTGGAGAGTGGAGTCGCGGGTGGACGGACGCGCGTGGAACGCGATGCGCCGCGTGCTCGAGTGGGACCCGGCCTTTGCCGAGCGCTACCTCGCGCAGGATGCGATGCCGGTGCCACTGCCGGGCAAGCGCCTGCCCGACCCGACGGTTTGCTACCACCTCTGGCGCGCCTATTTGCCCGCGGATTTGTCCGTGGGAACGCACGCGATCGAAGTCCGCGCGATCGACCCGGCCGGGCAAGTGTTCACGGCGACGCGCGAGGTGAAGGTCGTTGGTTCGGCAGGCACTGACTCACTCTCAAAATGAAATCCCCTAAAAAATTCCGACTGAAAACCCTGGAGCAAGCCCGGACGTTCGTGCTCGCGGTGGGCAAGTGCTCGATCTTCGCGGACAAGAAGAAGGACATCCCGAGCCTCTGGGACGCGGTTGATTTGCCGGAGAAGCAGCCGGGTGAATCAGGCTGGGGGCAGAAAATCGGGGCGGTTTGGAGCTGGAAGAACCGGCTGCCGGCGGAATTTCCCGAGGAGATTTTCTACGGCAAGGACGAGAAGGGGCGGGCGGTGCTGATGACGCTGGAGCACCTCGCGACGGTGCATTACCCGCAGTTTCACCGTCCGTTCGAGAAGTGCAGCCCGATGGCGGGGAAGATCTACGCTTTGGTGAAGGTGGAACCGATGACGACGACGGCCTTGCGCAACACCCTTGCCGGCAAGGACAAGGCGCGTCGCGCGGCGTTCGCGAAGGCCCTGGTCGAGCTGCAGGTGACGCTGAACATCGTGCGTTCGAACGCGCCGGAGATCGAGTCGGACACCTGGCTGCGGTTCGCGGAGCTGTATCCGAAGATAGCCGCACAGAGGTAG
>Ga0316221_1003721_pt1 | contig 12196 bp, 10 predicted proteins | sample TBH18007metaG_FD_206003 | JGI IMG/M metagenome (GOLD analysis project Ga0316221, IMG submission 206003) | Freshwater microbial communities from Trout Bog Lake, Wisconsin, USA - TBH18007 | ecosystem: Environmental > Aquatic > Freshwater > Lake > Hypolimnion/Profundal zone | place: USA: Wisconsin... | reverse complement strand
CAGCTTGACGGCGTTGGCTCCGGCTTCGACGAGCCGACGCGCGTTGACCACGGCCTGTTCCGGCGTCTCATAGGAGGCAAACGGAAGGTCGGCCACGACCGGCGCGCTTACCCGGCCCCGCACGACCGCGCGCGTGTGATGCAGCATGTCGTCCATGGTTACCAGCGTGGTATCCGGGTAGCCAAGCACGACCATCCCGAGCGAATCTCCAACCAGAAGGACGTCCACGCCGGCTTCATCCAAAAGGCGGGCCATTGGGTAATCGTAAGCGGTGAGCATGGCTACCTTGCGGCCATTTGGCTTGGCGGTCAGGAGCGGTGCGAGTCGGTTTGTCATGGGTTCGGACATAATCAATCGTCCCCAGGGGTGGGAATGCGTGTAACCGAAGGCCGGGCCGGGAGCAATTCCAGCAGCCGCGTCACCGGTTCCTCAAAGCCGGGCAAGACCAGGTCGGGCCGGATGTCCGTCAGGGGTTGCAACACGAAACGCCGCAATTGTAGCCGCGGGTGCGGGATGACCAGGTCGGGGTCCGCCACCGTTCGGTTGCCGACGTAGAGCAGGTCGAGATCGATCGTGCGGGAGGCGTTGCGGGTGCGTTGCGAGGGACGGCCCATGCGAAGTTCGATGCGCCGCAATTCGTCGAGAAGCACGCGCGGGCCATCCTCGAACCCGATCTCGATCACGGCGTTGAGGTAAGGCGGCGTTCCCGGCGCGCATTCCACCGGCTCGGTTTCGTAAACCGGCGAAACCAGCGTAACGGCCGACCCGGCATTGAGTTGCTCAACCGCGAGCCGGGCGGTGCGCAGATGTTCCATGCGATCGCCCAGATTGGAACCGAGCGCGATTCCGCATCGAAGAGGACTACCGCAAGCCCAGGACATCCTGCATGTCGTAAAGCCCGGCGGGCTGGTTGGACGCCCATTTGGCGGCTCGCACGGCGCCGCGGGCAAACGTCTCCCGACTGGAGGCTTTGTGCGTCAGCTCCAAGCGTTCGCCGTTGTTGGCGTAAATGACTGTGTGATCGCCGACCACATCGCCGCCGCGGATGGCATGCATGCCGATCTCCGTGCGGGTCCGCTCGCCGACAATCCCGCAACGCCCGTGGCGCACGTCGGTGTTGTATTGCAGATGGCGCACATCGGCGAGGATCTCCGCGAGCCGCTTGGCCGTGCCGCTGGGGGAATCCTTCTTGAGCCGGTGATGCATTTCGACCACCTCCAGGTCGAATTCCGGCCCGAGGATTTCCGCCGCTTTCCGGGTCAGCCAGAAGAGCGTGTTGACGCCGACGCTAAAGTTTGGGGCGAAGACGATCGGGACGCTTTTGGAGGCTTCGCGGATCGTGGCGATCTGGCCGTCGGTCTGCCCGGTCGTTCCGAGCACCAGGGTCTTGCCGGTGTTGGCGCATGCCTGGGCGATCGTGTGGCTGAGAGCGTGGTGGCTGAAATCGATCACCGCGTCGCACAGGGAGAGGCCGGCCAGGAAGTCGTTGCCGACATCCACCTGGGCGGCAACGCTCACCGCGTCGTCTTCCCGCGCGGCCGCCGCGATCGCCTGCCCCATGCGTCCCATGGAGCCGTTAATCAGGAGCTTAAGAGAGTTCATAGGTTCGAGGATTACACCAGTTTCAGCGCCGTCAGCGTTGCACGCAGGCGCGCGGCGTTTTCCGGCAACATTTCGCATAGCGGGAGGCGGAGTTCCAGCGCCATCCGGTTCTGCCAGGCCAGGGCCGTCTTGATCGGCACCGGATTGGTCTCGACGAATAAATCCCTGAAGAGCGGATACCAGCGTTCGTGGATTTCGAGCGCTTCGGCGAAATTGCCGGCGAGCGCCGCGACCACCAACGAACTGACCTCGCGCGGGATGATGTTGGAGGCCACGCTGATGACGCCCACCGCTCCGGCTGCCATAAACGGAAGCGTCAGCGGGTCGTCCCCGGAGAGAATCTCGAAATAGTCCGGCGTCGCCTGCCGCAGTTGACTGACGCGGTCCACCGAACCGCCGGATTCCTTCATCGCGACGATATTCGGGCACGCTTCGGAGAGGCGGACAGCCGTCGAGACGGCGATCTCGATGCCGGCGCGGCCGGGAATGCTGTAGAGCACCAGTGGCAGGCGCGTCCGTTCGGCAATGGCCTTGAAATGGCGGAACAAGCCCTCTTGCGAGGGTTTGTTGTAGTATGGAACCACCAGCAACGCGGCGTCGGCGCCGGCGCGCTCGGCTTCCGCAGTCAGGGAAATCGCTTCATCGGTTGAATTCGAACCGGTCCCCGCGATGACCTTGCACTGTCCGGCGGCTACCTTGACGGCCAACTCGATCACCCGCTGGTGCTCCTTGTGGTCGAGGGTGGGGGATTCGCCGGTCGTCCCCACGGGCACGATGCCGCTGATTCCATTGGCCACCTGGAATTCGATCAGTTGAGTGTAAGCCGCCTCATCGAAGCGGTTGTCGCGGAATGGCGTTACCAACGCCGTATGGGCACCTTCAAACATGGAAGGGGCATCTTATAGCGCGACCGCCGGGGGAAAAACAGATTTTCTTTTTGGGGCGCAAGTCCGGCGAGGACGAAGGACGCCTTGGCGCTCGGGTTATCGGCTGCCGGTCAGGACGCGCGGCGTCACCGCTATGTCCAGGGGATTCTGCACGGAGTATTTGTTCGACTCGATGGCAGCGACTGCCCCGCGGATGGCATGGCGGGAGATGTCGTTCTTGGAAAGGTTGAGATTCTTCGCGGCCTTGTCCAGGCGCACGCTCAGTTCCCTGGGCAAACGAATTGAAAGAATGGGGTCTGGCTGCTTTTTCATTGCAGACTACTACTCGGTCCTTTTCCAAGAATGCAACTTTTTTCGCGGAAAAGAAAATCATTTTCAGATACGAAAGCGTTTGGCTGCGGCTACTTCGCATCCTGAACGTTGAGCGGTGTTCCTTCGGTCAAATCGTCGGAGGGTGTGGTGACAACCCTGTCTTCCATTCCGATGCCGGCGGTGATCTCCACCTGCGTACCCAAGTCGCGCCCCAATTGTACCTTCCGGTAAGCATACCGGTTGCCGGGATCGACGACGGCCACCATGGGCCCGCCGGCCCGGATCACCAGCGCGCTGGCAGGGACCACGAGGGCGGGTTCCGGGTTTTTGAGTTTAAAGTGGATTTGGGCATACATTCCGGGCAGCAACGCGCCGTCTTTGTTGGGCGTTGTCACTTCGGTGAGGAGGGTGCGCGATTGGGCGTCGATTGCCTTGGACGTCCGGGTCACGGTGCCGGAAAAGCGGCGGTTCCGATACTCGTCGGCAACGAGCTCAGTGCTGAGGTTCGGGGTCACCGAACGCATGTAGGCTTGCGGCACATTGACCATTACCCGCATCCGGTCGGTTTGCGCGAGGTGGAAAAGCTCCGTCGGGCTCGAGCCCACCGAGATGAGCGCGCCGATTTCCACCAGCCGGGCGGTGATTGTGCCGTCGAACGGCGCGACGATATGCTTGAAGCGTTGCAAATCGGTGAGCTGCTCCACGTTGGCTTTTGCGGCCTCGTAGTTGGCGGCCTGCGCTTTTTCGGCGCTGATTTTCTCATCGGCATCTTGCAACGAAGCGGCATGGGCCTTGACGAGTTCTTTCCAACGATTGGCGGTCAGGCGGGCCAATTCCAGGTTTGCCGAGGCCTGCGCCATGGCCGCCTTCGCCTGCGCCAACTGTTGATCTACCTGAGGGGTGTCGATTTCGGCGAGCAATTGGCCTTCTTTCACGCTATCGCCAAGGTCGCCTGTCCAGCGTTTCAGATAGCCCGCGGTTTGCGCGTATAAGGTGGTTTGCCGAAACGCCTGCACCGTAGCGGGCAGCAATAAATCGGTTTCGGCCTGTTGCAAAATGGGGTGCGCGGCGATGACGCTCCGGATGGCCGAGGTACCGGAGTCCCGGCGCAATTCCGCGGCGGCGATCATGCGCGGTTTGATCCCAAACTGCCACACGGCAGCGCCACAGGCGGTTAGAACAATCGCACCGATGAGCAGCCCCCGGCCTGAAGATCCTTTTTGAGGAGGCTGCGGTTCCAGCGATGAGGCCGGGTGAGTTGCCGGAGTGGGATCGGTTTCGGCGGGAAAAGAAACGAGCGAGGAGTCCATAATCAATTCAGGATGGTGGAAGGCTGGAGGGAAGTTGGCCGCAAAGAAGCGCAAAAGGTCATTCGGCGTGAACCAGGTTGTGGAATTTCTCTTCCAGGAGCGGATCGATTTCGAGCTTGGCCGCTTTGCGCCGGAGCCTGCTGTAAACCACGGGAACAAAGATAAGCGTGAAAAGCGTGGCGACGATCAGCCCACCGATCACCGCCCTGCCAAGCGGCGCATTTTGTTCGCCCCCCTCGCCGAGCCCGAGCGACATGGGAAGCATCCCGAGGATCATGGCGAGGGCGGTCATGATGACTGGCCGCAAGCGGGTGGCCCCGGCGTCCAGCGCGGCCTGCATCGCGTCGCGTCCCTCCAGGCGCTGGTCATTGGCGAAGGTGATCATGAGGATGCTGTTGGCCGTGGCGACGCCGATGCTCATGAGCGCCCCCATCAACGCAGGCACGCTGAGCGGCGTTTGGGTGAGGAAGAGCGCCCACACAATCCCGGTAATGGCGCCCGGCAGGGCCATCACGATGATGAACGGGTCCAGCCAGGACTGGAAGTTCACCACCAGGAGAAAATAGACGAGCACGATGGCCGCAAGGACGCCCAGCCCGAGGGCGATAAACGAATCGTTCATGCTCCTGGCCTGACCGCGCACAATGATCGTCGTGCCGCGCGGCAGCTTGGGGGTGATGGCGGAAACAATCTTCGACACCGCGTCGGAGACGCTTCCCAGGTCCCGCTTCTGGACGTTGGCGTAAACGTCGAGGACGGGCTGGACGTTATAGTGATTGACCACGCCGGGGCTGGTCGCGCGGGTGACCGACGCCAGGTTGCCGAGCAGCTGCGGTTCGGTCAGGTTTGGCGCGGTGATCGGGGTCTGCATCAGGGCATCGACCGAATTCATTTGCGTTTGCGGAGTCTGCACCGCGATGGGATAACTCACGCCGTTCTTCGGGTTCAACCAGTAGTTGGGAGCCGTCTGGCCGCTGGAACTCAACGAAACGAGGACGTCGTTCATGACATCGCGCTGAGTAAGGCCCAACTGCCCGGCCCGGGTCCGGTCCAGGCCGATAAAGAGGGTGGGCGCGGCGGCGATCTGATGGAGATGCACGTCCGCGGCGCCGGGAATCCGCCCCAGTTCCCGCACGAGTTGGCAAGCAATCTGATAGTTTCCGGGATCGCGCCCCACCACTTGGACATCGATGGGAGCGGGAAGCCCGAAGTTCATGATCTGCCCGACAATATCCGAGGGCTGGGTGAAGAAGACGCAATCGGGGAACTCGTGCGCCAACCGTTTGCGCAACAGGCGCACGTACTCCCACGTTGGCCCGTGCTTGTCCTTGTTCAATGAAACGAGAATTTCGCCATCGGCGGGGCCGATCGTCGCCGCGTCGCTGAAGGCGAGATTCACGCCGCCGACCGGCAAGCCGATGTTGTCGAGCATCAGCGAAAGTTCGTCCCGGGGAATCACCTCCGCGATGGCTTTGTGGACGCGAGTAAAGAGCAACTGCGTCTCTTCCAGGCGCAGCCCCACCGGGCCGCGGACATGCAGTCGGAACTGCCCGGCATCGACGAGCGGAAAGAAGTCGCGCCCCAGGAACGGCAGCAGCGCGGCGAGCGATCCGCCGACGCAGATCAACGCCGCCAGGGTGACGATTATCGGATGCCTCAGCGAGCAGCGCAGAAGCCTCAAATAGGCGAGCCGCATCCGCTCGAAAGCGGCCATAAAATAATGATGGACTCTCTGAAAAGCCCCCATCCGCGAGAGATCCCCGTGCGGATGCGGTTCGCTCGAAAGCAGATAGCGGGCCATGGTCGGCACCACCGTTCGGGAGAGAAAGTAGGACGCCATCATGGCAAAAACGACCGCCAGCGCCAGCGGCACAAACAGGTAGCGCGCCACTCCCCCAAGAAAGAAGATCGGCACGAAGACGATGCAGATGCAAAGCGTGGAAACAAAGGCGGGCATGGCGATTTGCTCTGCGCCGTCGAGGATCGCCTGCACCATCGGTTTCCCCATCGCCCGATTGCGATGGATATTCTCGATTTCCACCGTCGTATCGTCGACCAGAATGCCCACGGCCAGCGCGAGTCCGCCCAGGGTCATGATATTGACCGTTTGCCCAAGCGCGGCGAGGGCGATCAGCGAACAGCAGATGGAGAGGGGAATCGAGGTGGCGACAATGAGGGTGCTGCGCCACGAACCGAGGAAAAGGAGGATCATCGCGGCAGTCAGGCATGCGGCAATGAGCGCCTCATGCTGCACCCCATCCAGCGCCGCGCGGACAAAGAGCGATTGATCGAAAAGCGGGGTGATTTTCAGATCGGTGGGCATCGTGGCCGAGATGCCGGGCAACCGCGCCTTCACCCGCTTGATGATATCGAGGGTGGATGCGCCCCCGTTCTTGAGGATGGTCAGCAGCGACGCCTTCGCCTCGTTGACGCGCACGACGTTGTTCTGCACCGCGAACCCGTTTCGCACATGGGCGACATCGCGAATGTACACCATCGCCCCGTTCACCTGCTTGATGGGCAGGTTGTTCAAGCCATCGACCACATCGGGGCTGCTGTTGGAGAGCACCTTGTATTCGGTTCTGCCGATCTTCGCGCTGCCCGAGGGCAGAATCACGCTCTGCGCATTGACGGCGTTGACCACGTCCAAAGGCGAAAATCCCTTGGCTTGAAGCGCCCGCAGATCGAGATCGACCATGATTTGACGCGGCTTGCCGCCATAGGGCAGCGGAATGGAAGCGCCCTGAACGGTGGCCAACTGCACGCGGATAAAGTTGGAGGCGAGATCGTACAAGTCCTGCTCCGGAAGCGTCTTGCTGCCGATGCTCAGTTGGACAATCGGCACATCCGAGGCGCTGTAGCGCAAGATCAGCGGCGGCATTGCCCCGGGCGGCATCACCTTGAGGATCGTTTGGTTGATCGCCGTCACCTGCGCCACGCCCGCCTCAATTTTCGCGTTGGGCTGAAAAAAGACGCGGACGATGGCGACGCCATCGAGCGACTGCGACTCGATATGCTCGATGTCGTTCACCGTCGTGGTCATCGCCCGCTCGCTGATCGTCGTGATTCGGCGCTCCATCTCCTGCGCCGGCAAGCCGCTGTAGGACCAGATGACGCTAACGACCGGGATGTCGATGCTCGGAAAAATATCCTTCGACATGTTGGCAAAGGAGATCCAGCCCACGAGAATGAGCATCAGAGCCATCACCGTGAAGGTGTATGGCTGGCGGAGTGCGAGGCGGACGATCCACATGGGGTGGCTTTATACTGGAGAAGTGTCAAGACTTCCAATATATCTTTGCATTGCGATCCAGACCGATTAAGTCTCAATATCTCTTTTTCCATGGAACTGCGTCACGCCCGCTACTTCGTTGCCGTCGCCGAGGAACTTCACTTCGGACGCGCCGCCAAGCGCCTTCACATGGCGCAACCACCGCTGAGCCATCAGATTCGCGAGTTGGAGCAGGAGCTTGGGGTTTCATTGTTCAAGCGCACCAGTCGGCGGGTGGAGTTGACCGTCCACGGGCATCTGTTTCTCAAGGAAGCACGCGCCCTGCTCGACCAAGCGCAGCGGGCCGTGGAACTCATGAAAGCATCGCAACGGGGCGAGCACGGGTCGGTTGTTCTTGGCTTTGTGACTTCGGCCTGCTACTCAGTGCTCATTCCCACCCTTCGGGAATTTCATTCGAGGTATCCGAAAGTGGATATCCGCTGCCGGGAGATGCCTCCGGTGGTGCAGATCGAATCGCTCCATCGCGGGGCCATCGACGTCGGCTTCCTGCGAACGCCGATCCGCGACGGGTCCATCCAGATTCGTCTGCTGTTGCGCGAATCGCTGGTGCTTGCGTTGCCGGAAGACCATCCCGCCGCAACGAAAAGCGAGGTCCACCTGAAGGAGTTCACCAACGAGCCGCTTGTCCTCTTTGTGCGGGAACAGGGGCCGGCCCTCTTCGATCAGATCATCGCCACGTGCAGGCAGGCGGGGTTCAATCCGCAACTCACGCAGGTTGCCAACGAGATGCAAAGCATGCTGGGCCTGGTTGCAGCCGGAATGGGCGTCTCGCTCGTGCCCTCGTCCATCCGCAACCTGCAGCGCCCGGGAGTCGTCTATAAAACAGTGGCCGGCAAGACAGCGGAGATCGAGCTCTCGCTGGCCCTGCGCGCGGGCGAGCTCACGCCGGTGCAGGAAACGTTTGTCGCCGTGGCGATCGAGGTCGCAGCCCGGCAAGATTAAGGTGGGAAGCCTTGCCTCTACGAACGCCCGCCGCTGGATGGCGCTTCCGCCGAAGGCCAATTTTGCCTGGAGAGGAAACAAAACAAGGTTAAGAAGTAATGCCTGACCCGAACGGCGCCACGCTAGTTCCCGAGGAACCGGAAATACCACGCCACCAGCGCCGGGCCGCTGAATATCCACACCAGCGCGCCCAGCGCCAGATACGGGCCGAACGGGATGCGCCCCGAGGCTTCGCGACGCCCGAGCAACACCAGCGCCACCCCGACGACCGCTCCGACGACTGACGCCGCCACGACAGTGAACAGCACGGCCTTCCACCCCAGAAACGCCCCGATGCACGCGATGAATTTGACGTCCCCAAAGCCCATCGCCTCGCGCGGGATCACGATCTTGCGCACTTTGCCGGCAATCACGCCAACGGTATCCAGGCCCACCGGTTCGCTCTCCTTTCCTGGCAAGAGGACTCTGTTATAATAGAAGCCCAGAGGGGTGACCGCGGTGGAAGATTCAACGGGGTGGTCGTCGATGCTCACTTCCTCGGCATCCATCAGCAACCGGTCGGACTCCCGGGAAAAAATCTCGCTCCATTGCAGCGTATCCCCGGCGATGGCGAGGTCTGCGTCGTCGTCCTTGCGAGTCCAACGGAACTCGGCGGCGGGATTGAACGTGAGCTTCCGTTTGCCGAAGGCCAGCTTGCCGGCTTCGACGACGCCCCAGAGCAACCCGTACCCGACACCGGCGCCGAGGAGCGACCAGAGCAACGCCATCCAGTGCGATTCGACGCCCATCATTGACGGGATCGCCAGACTGAAAAGCAGTCCTGCCGCGGTGCCGCCGACTGTGATCTCGTCCGGAATGATGAAGTGGTCGAAATCGATGAAAGTCGCGGCGACCAGCAGGCCGATGAGAGTCCAGAGCGGAAGAACGAGCGCCCAGGTCCACTCCCGATCGCAACCAAACCAAGTCCACAGGAAAAGGAGGGCTGTGAGTAGTTCGACGGCGAAATAGCGGAAGGCGATGCGCCCGCCGCAATCGGCGCATTTCCCCCGTAGAAGGAGCCACGAGAGAAGCGGGATATTCCGGTAGAAGGGAATCTGCTTCTTGCAGCGGGGACAGAACGAACGGCGCGGCTCATTGACGCTTAGCCCCAGGGGGAGGCGGTAAATGACCACGTTCAGGAAAGAGCCCACGCATGCGCCGATAAAGAAGGCGAAGACGTTAAAGAGGGTGATGACGGAAGCGGGAGTCACAACGGGAAGCGGTACTTCTGAGAACCGAGGCCGCCAGAGAACTACGACAAGGAGGGTCAGACGACCGTTGCTGCATTCCTGCCCTGGCGGGGTTAGCCTGCTCTCAATCCGTAGTCCCTGGCGACGAGGCGACTATCGACGAAAAAACGCGGCGTGCCAATTTTTTTCTCTTAATCGACTTGCAATGATTGGGAAAAAGAGTTTAAAAGAGATCGAAACTTATTTTAGGTGCGCCAAGCGCACCCCCCACCTAATCGAAAATATGGCCAGAATCTTTCTCGCAATCTCCATCCTCCTGACACTTGTCTCCGGCGTCCTCAGTATCCAGACGCGCGGCAAGGCGAAAGGAATCCGCGATGACCTCACCTCCGCCAAGACAACGGCGACCGTTGCCGCCGACGACGCTAAGAAGGCGAAGGAGGCCGCAAAGGCGGCTGAGGAAAAGGCGACCGACGCCCTCGCGAAGAAGGAGCAAGTCGAGACTCAACTGACTGCTGCCAAGGGAGAAGCGGAAAAGGCAACGAAGGATCTGGCGGATGTGAAGACGCAACTGGACGCCAAGGACAAGTCGCTGGCCACCCTCACCGAGGAGCGGGACAAACTCAAGAACGTCCCGGCGGCGCCGACGGTCAATCCGGAGACGGAGCAAAAACTCAAAGACGCCCAGGCTGCGCTGGCGGAAAAAGACACGGTGACCAAGGCTCTCGAAGACAAGCTCAAGCAAGCGGAGACGGACAAGAAGGTGTTCGCGGAGGAAAAAGCGCGCAGGGAACAGCATCAGATGAAGCCGGGGCTCGAAGGCCGGGTGTTGGCCGTCAATCCCAGTTGGAACTTTGTTGTTCTGAGCATGGGCGACCACCAGGGGGTTGTCCCCACCGCGACGCTTCTCGTCAAACGCGGCGGGTTCCTGGTCGCCAAAGTGCGGGTCACCTCCGTTGAACCCTCCACGTCCATCGCCGACATCCTGCCCAGCGGTGGCGGCGGCAGCAGCATCGTGCAACCGGGCGACGTGGTGATTTATTCCAGAGACGAAGTTGAGGGTTCCACCGCCCAGGGCAGCTAGAATGGCCTTGCCGCTCCTATTGCGCCGGTTCGTTTTTTTACTGGCGGCGTCGGCGGTTCTCGCCGGGTGCGCCAGCAACCAACCTGCGCCGGGCGAGCTCACAAACCGCACCGAAGCTGCCGGCACATCGCCGAACAAGGTTTCCACGCTTCCGTTCAACCGCCCGGAAAAATACGAGTTTGAGGGGCCTTTCGGCTCGATGCTTAACAACCGGTAGGGACGCTTGCAGAGGTGTGCGCATCCACTCCGAGTGCGTTGGGAGTCCCCCGGAACGCGCCAGCGTCTTGGAGTGCGGTAGTCTTGTACCGCCTTGAGATGAGGCGTCGGTGCCTGAGGTTTAGCTTTTCCTGCTCGCGCTTCGATCTCCCGCCGAGCACCACAGAAAAAGAATGATCTGGTCGGTCGCGGCAAGCAAGCTTTGCGGTGAAGGATGGTGGGTCCGGCATCCGAAGGCGGCACAGGACTGCCGCACTCCAAGACGCTGGCGCGACCATCAAAGCACCACCTGTTTTCCGTAGGTTCCGAACGATTTGAGTTTCGCCTTTCTGTTCCATGCACGCTGCTTTCGCCTCCTTCATCGCTTTGGCCGATCCGGCCTCGCCGGCGGGCGGGCCGTTGTGGATGGTCGCGCCATTTGGGGCGATGCTTTTGGCCGTCGCGCTGATGCCATTGATTTTCAAGCATCACTGGGAACGCTTTTTTCATCTCTGGTCGGCGGTCCTTGGCGGGATCGGCATTGGCTGTTATCTCACCATGACCGGGGGGGCGCGGGTGTGTTCGGCGGCGCACGATTACGTCAGTTTCATGGCCTTGATCGGGTCGCTTTTCGTGGTCGCCGGCGGAATTCATCTCCGGGTGAAGGAAAATGCCGGGCCCTGGACCAACCTCATATTTCTTGCGATCGGCTCGGTTCTGGCCAACGCGATCGGGACCACGGGCGCTTCCATGCTTCTCATTCGCCCATGGCTGCGCATGAACCGCTCGCGCATCGCCGGTTTTCACGTCGTGTTCTTCATTTTTCTCGTGTCGAACGTGGCGGGGTGCCTGACGCCCATCGGCGACCCCCCGCTTTTTCTCGGATACCTCAGCGGCGTGCCGTTTTGGTGGGTGCTTTCGCGCTGTTGGGAACCGTGGTTGCTGACGGTGGGCCTGCTGCTGGGCGTCTTTCTCGTCTTCGACCTGCTCCATTTTCGGAAAACGCCGCCTAGCGTCAAGGAGCCGGAAACCGCTAGTGGCACTTGGCGGGTGTACGGGGCGCACAATCTGGCGTTTTTGGCGATCATTGTCGGGTCCGTGTTTATCAGGCGCCCGCTTTTCCTGCGGGAAGGCGCAATGCTGGCCGCCGCCGCGGCATCCTGGTTTACCACGCCGCGGAGATTGCACCAGAGCAACGAGTTCTCTTTCGGCCCGCTCAAGGAGGTGGCGTGGCTCTTTGCGGGGATTTTCGCGACGATGATTCCGGCGCTGGATTACTTGCACGCGAACGCCGGTTCGCTCGGGCTGACCTCGCCATGGCGCTTTTACTGGGTAACCGGCTC
>Ga0316221_1003699_pt1 | contig 12275 bp, 6 predicted proteins | sample TBH18007metaG_FD_206003 | JGI IMG/M metagenome (GOLD analysis project Ga0316221, IMG submission 206003) | Freshwater microbial communities from Trout Bog Lake, Wisconsin, USA - TBH18007 | ecosystem: Environmental > Aquatic > Freshwater > Lake > Hypolimnion/Profundal zone | place: USA: Wisconsin... | reverse complement strand
GGTGCCCCCCGGCAGCATCAAGGCGAACAGCCCCAGCCCCCCCGACAGCGCCGCCAGCGCGGTGAACTCCCCCGCCACGCCATAGGCTTTGCCGACCATCGGCAGGCCGATGTTGATCATGGCGAACAGCACCGTCTGGAACGCGATGCCCATCGATATGGCGCGGGCGGGGTGCGCGGTGCGTCCGGCGGCCAGATTGACCGCGCTGTTCATAATGCCGAACCCCATGCCTGTGCCGATCCGCCCTAGGAACAGCAGCGGATAAGCGCCCAGCACCGCCGAGGCGCCTTGCGAACACACCACCAGCGCGGTGTGGCCAGCACCGCCAACACACGCGCGTCCATCGCCCGCGCGCGCGGCGCCACCATGAACATCGCCGCCGCATAGCTCAGCGTTTCGGCCATGTTCCAAGCCCCCATCGCGGTGGAGGTGAAGCCGAAACGGTCCATCAAGCCGCCCACCAGATAGGTGGTGAAATTATTGCCCAGATGCGCCGCTGTCGATGCGGCGCCGATGCCGATCAGGGTGAGGGCGAAGCCGCGCTTTGGCGGCGCCGCCTCGCTATCACGCACGCCTGCGCGCAGGGCATCACTCACCGGGGTCAAAACCGCACGCGGGGGAAGCGGGCGGTGGCTTCCAGATCCTCCAGATCCATATGCGCGCGGACATATTCTTGGCGCGCGTCACGCGGGGGCTGATGATCCCAAGCGGTCAGCTTGCCGGTGGCGTTGGCCTCTGCCACCAGCTTGCGGCAGCGCTGACTGGTCAGCACCGCCTGCGTGATCGCGGGGAAATCCCAGCGCTGGGCGACTTCGGCGCGCAAATCCGCGATCAATGCGGCATGGGCAGGATCGGCGGCGAGGTTGTGCAATTCGTCCGGGTCCGCCGCCAGATCATACAACATATCGGGATCGACCGAGGAATGGATGAATTTCCATGGCCCCCGCCGGATCATCACCAGCGGCGCGATGGTGCCTTCGCCCATATATTCGCCGATCACCTCGTCGTGGCCGGTGCCCCCCGTCAAATGCGGCATCAGGCTATGCCCATCGAGCGGCATCGCGGGCTGGGGCGTCAGCTCCGCCATATCCAGCAAGGTCGGCAGCAGGTCGATCAACGACACCGACGCGTCCACCCTACGTGGCAGATACCGCCCCGGCGCGTGGACGATCATCGGCACCCGCGCAGCGCCCTCAAAGTAGTGCATCTTGTACCACAGGCCCCGCTCGCCCAGCATATCGCCGTGGTCGCCGCAGACGATGACGATGGTGTCATCGGCCATGCCGGTTTCCTCCAGCGTTTGCAGGATCAGGCCGAATTGTTCATCCACAAAGCTGATCGATCCGAAATAGGCGCGGCGCGCGTTGCGCATCTGGTCTTCGCTCACCGTGTCCAGATCGCTGCCGCAGACATGGCGCAGACGCTGCGAATGCGGGTCCAGCCGATCCGGCGCGATCCGTACGCGCGGCAGGGGAATCTCGGCGTCCTGATACAGATCCCAATAGCGTTTGGGCGTGGCATAGGGGTCATGCGGGTGGGTCAGCGAGGCGGTGATGAAGAAAGGCCGCGGGTCGCTGTCGCGCGCGATGTCATACAGCTTGCGGCGGACGGTGAACACCACCTCCTCGTCGAAATCGAGCTGGTTGGTGCGGACGGTCGGCCAGGCGGTCAGCACCGAATCCATCGAGTGATACCACGTCGGGCGGTGCTCGAAATCGCTCCAATCCGGGGTCCAGCCAAAATCGGCGGGGTAGATGTCGGTGGTCAGGCGCTCCTCGAACCCGTGCATCTGGTCTGGCCCGACGAAATGCATCTTGCCCGACAGGATCGTGCGGTAACCGCCATTGCGCAGATAATGCGCCATCGTGGGGGTGCTGGCCTGCAATTCGCAGGCATTGTCAAAGGCGCCGATCCTGGAAGGCAGTTGCCCCGCCATCATCGAAAACCGCGCCGGACCGCACAGCGGACTGGCGCAATAGGCCGATGTGAACAGCACCCCTTCCTGTGCCAAGCGCGACAGCGTCGGCACTTTTACCGGGGTGGGCGCATGGGCGGGGGCGTAAAAGGGCAGGAACGGCGCGGACATTTGATCGGCCATCAGGATCAGAATATTGGGTTGTTTGGCCACGCGGTGAATACCCCTTTGGTCGGACAGAATGGCGCATATTCGCATGCAATCGCACGCTGGCAAGGATCATCCTGAAAACCACGCGGCATTAGTATTTATGATAGGCTGCATCACGGCACCGCCCCCAACGGCTGATCGAGGACACGCCCCAGCTTCCCTCGCAAGCCAAACATCAGCGCGGCCCCCAGCGCGGCGATGGCGGCATCGATCGTCCAGAATGTCGCCGGGCTCATCTGATCGTAAAAGCTGCCAACCCAGCCGGCCAAGGTATGCGCGATGAAGGGCGACAGAAATGCCGCGCCCATCATCGCGCCGGTGACCGATTTGGGCGCGGATCTGCTGACCAGTGCCAGCGTGGTGGGCCAATAATACATCCAGGCCAGCCCCATCGCCAGAAATCCGCCCAGTGCCCAGCCCACTGCAACCCGGCCCTGCGCAGGGGCCAGCGCGCTGCCCGCCGCCAGAACTAGCGCGGCGAGGCAGATCAGCACCATGCCGATCGCAATTTTGCCCAAACTGTTCGGCTCTGAATTGCGCTGCGCCTGCCATTTCCACAGCACGATCAGCACCGGGGCGGCGAGGATGCTGCCGATCGAATCCACCGAATTGAACCAGCTGGCGGGAACCGTGCCGAGGGCGCTGGTGAGGCTCACTTGTTGATCGACCCAGATGATCCCCATGCTCCACACCATGGGATATGCGATTTCAGCCGGAATGGTCAGCGCGATCACCGCGAACAGCGCCCAAATCCGGCGGCGTTCGGCGGCGTTCAGCGGCGCGCGCTTCGCCCGCCGTTCCCCCAGCGGGCGGCTGGCAGGCAAATAGCGCTGCCCGAAAAGATAGATCCCCAGCGCCAGCAACATCAACACCGCCGCAACGCCAAACCCCGCGTGCCAGCCATAGATCGCCGCCACCGTTCCCGTCACCAGAGGCCCGGATGCGGAACCGATATTGATTCCGGTCGAGAAAATCGTGAAGCCCCGCGCGCGCAGCGATTCCGCCTCTGTGGGGTACAGCGCGCCGACCTGCGCCGAAATATTCCCCTTCAGGCAGCCGCAGCCGAAAATCAGCAGCACCAGCGCCAGCAGAAAGCTGACATCGAACGACATCGCCAGATGCCCCGCGCTCATCAACAGCGCGCCCAGAATCACTGTGCGATTGGGCCCCAGCGCCCGGTCCGCGATCCACCCGCCCAGAATCGGCGTGAAATAGACCAGCCCCGAATACCAACCATAGATCAACGCCGCGAAGGCGAGGTTGGTCATCGGCGCGCGCATTTCAAACAGGTGGCGCAGGCTCGTCAGCCCGGCAACATGGTCGGCGTGCCCCGGCAGCAACAATTGCTTGACCATATAAAGCGCCAGCAGAGATGTCATCCCGTAGAACGAAAACCGCTCCCACATCTCGGTAAAGGCGAGGAAATAGAGTCCCTTGGGATGCCCGCCAAACGTTGCGGCGGTTGGGTTGGTTTCGGTCACTATCGGCTCCTTCGCGCGCAAGTTAGGCGATCCCCGGTGGGAGGCAAGCCCCGGCGGGAGGCGGGCCCCAGCGGGAGGCAGGCCGCGGGCGGTGTTTGCGACATTGCGCGGGTCAAAGCGGGGGGCATCTCGGTCGCTCTCGGCCGAATTAGCCAACCTAATTGCAGACATTCATGCGCGAGGCCCCTATCGACGAAAGGCCAATGAATCGCGACGGGGACTGAGGAACGCCATGAACCCAGATCAGACACCTCTTTCAGGCATTTCTCGCCGCGGCGCCCTGCAAGCCGGTGTGTTGTGTTTGGGATCTGCCGCTGTGCCTTGCGTTGCGCGAGGGGGCGCTGCTGTCACCGCGCCTCTGGCGGAAATGGCGCGGGCCGATGTTGTTTTGGCCGCCGGCCCCGCCGCAGATCAGATGGCGCAAACCCAGCGTTTGGTGATGGGGCTCGATGAGGATGCGCTGCTCAAGCCTTTCAGGGTGCGCGGCGGGCTGGCCGCACCGGGGCCAGATATGGGCGGATGGTATGATACCGATGCCTTCGCGCCCGCGCATAGTTTTGGCCAATGGGTCAGCGCCTTGGCGCGGGGCTATGGCAACAGCGGCGACGCGGCGGCCAAAGCCAAGGCGCAAAGGCTTATTGGGCTCTATGGCCAAAGCCTGACGGCGGACGGCGGCTTTTATCGCCACAACCGCTTTCCGGCCTATACCTATGACAAGCTGACCGCCGGCCTGCTGGACGCGCATGTGCAAACCGGCGCCGCCGAGGCCATGCCCCTGTTGGCCCGCACCACCGACATTGCCTTGCCCTATTTGCCACCGCGCGCGCAGCCCCGCGACGAACACGCCAAGGAGGGTGAAGATTTCACCCGGCATGCCTGGGACGAAAGCTATACTTTGGCGGAAAATCAGTTTCTGGCGTGGAAGGCGGGCGCGGGGGATCGTCACCTGGGCCTTGCCAAGCGGTTTTTGTACGATGATTTCTTTTTGGCGCTGGCGCGGGGGCAGAATGTTTTGCCGGGCAAGCACGCCTACAGCCACGTCAACGCGCTGAGCTCCGCCGCGCAAGCCTATTTGTCGCTGGGCGCGCGGCCCTATCTGCAGGCCGCACAGGCCGGCCTCGCCTTCGCCGAGGCGCAGAGTTACGCCACCGGCGGTTGGGGGCCAGACGAGCATTTCATCACTCCGGGCACGGGCGCGCTGGGCCGCAGCCTCACCGCCACGAAGCAAGGGTTCGAGACGCCGTGCGGGGCGCATGCGCATCTGAAACTTGGCCGCTATTTGCTGCGCATCACCCGCCAATCGCACTATGGCGACAGTATGGAGCGGGTGCTGTATAATACCGTGCTGGGCGCCACGCCGATTGCCCCTGATGGCCGCGCCTTTTATTATTCGGATTATGGCCCCAGAGCGCGCAAGGCCACCTTTGGCGAGCCTTGGCCGTGCTGCACGGGCAGCCTGCCACTGCTGGCCGCCGACCATGGCTTGAATATGGGCTTTACCGACCCGGTGGGCGTTTACGTCAACCTGTACCTGCCGGGCGAGATGGGCTGGCGGCAAAATGGGCGCGCATGCCGGCTGACCATCGCCACCCAGTATCCCTATGCTGACACGGTTGCGGTGACAGTCGAGGCCGAAACCGATCACCCGTTCAGCGTTTTTCTGCGCATTCCGGCCTGGGCCAAGGGCGCGACACTGGCTGTTGGTGACGGTCCCGCCAGACCCGTGGCTGCTGGCGCTTTTGCGGAAATTCGCCGCGATTGGCGGCGCGGGGGACGTTTGCGCCTGTGCCTGCCGGCCAACCCCCGGCTGGAGGCGGTGGATGCACAGAACCCCAATCTCGTGGCCCTGATGTCGGGTCCGCTCGCTTTGATGCGGGTGTTTGACAGCGCGGACGCGGCGCCCATGGCCGTCAGCCGAGAGGCCCTGCTCGCCGCCGCGCATCCGCGCCCCGGATCGAGCGAATGGCACGCCCATGCAGGCGCGAAACATATCGAATTACGCCCCTTCATGGACATCAGGGATCAGACCTACAGCCTCTATCAAGAGCTGACCTGAACAAGCCACATACCGGGTGCGGTTTGCCCTGTTGAGCGGCGGGTGCCGATATACCAGTGACCTCATAATCCGCCTGAAACCGATTAACGAGATGCGGCGGCAACGGTCCAGGCCTTCCACACAGATATATGTTCCAAACGCGACCCAGCAGGTGCTTGTTTGCGTAAACGCCGCAGCCGTGATATAAGTATCGCCTGCCGATTGGACGCCTAAATTCTTGTGACTTCCTCAGCTATTCTGACGGGGGTGGGGGTTATGTTGCTGACATTATCGCGCGTGTGCACGTCCGCCAAGGGGTTGATTATCCTTGCGGCCTGTAGCTTGTCCACCAGTGCAATGGCAGAACAGGCGCCGCCGCAAATCCGCCTGAGCCCGCAGCCGGCAATCGCCAGTCCGGTCATTGGCATTCAGCCCTATCGCCAGACCATGCAAAGGCTGCGCGTTGTGCGAGCCTATCATATAGAGGATATTCGTGCCAATCCTCAGGTCACGTTGGGCGCGGCGCAGCTGGATTTTCGGCCCATGCTGGCCAACCCAAAGGCGCTGTTCAACGTCGCGGCGCGGCTGCACACGTTGGGACAGGTGGCTGAGGTCCGCACCGAAGGTTCCGACATCACCGAGGTGGCGCAGGGGTTGGTTATTCACCACACCTTGGAATACCGCATTTTGCCCGGCCAGTGCGAAAGGGTTGACGCGCGCGTTGCGCTGGCCCGCGCGGGGGTGAATTGCTTTGGGCAAGGCTCGATCGAACAGCATATCGCCGCGTTTTCCGCGCCCGGCAGCCCGCGCTATATCGCCGATCCGGGGCAACGCGGCAAGGCGGTAGCCAGCTATCGCCAGCAAGAGGCCGCCATCGATGCCGATGCCACGGCGCATATCGCCCAATTGCGCCGCATGTTGGTCGACCCGGCGCAGCGCGCCACCATCGCCGCCGCCATCGGCGCCATTGAGGCCGCCCGCATCGCCGCCCTTTCGGATGATGAGCTGAAGGGATATCTGATCAACGCCGGCGTTCAACACCACGAGGAAACCGCCTTCGTGCCGCGTCTTGACGCCGCTGTGTCGGGTACATCATCGGCATCGCCCGCGATTGACGCCATCGCCGCCCGCAACGGCGAGGCCGCCGCCGAGCAGCAGTTGCTAGGCCGCGGCGCGCCCGATCAACCGCTGGCCAATTACCCAAAGCTGCTGCGGATTATGCCGCGTTCGGCCTTTCACACTTTGGGCCATACTATGGGCAACGGGGCGCAGGGCGGCGATCAGGTGACGGACATTGATCTTGGCACCTATACCTACCTCACCGGCTTCACCCTTGGCCATGACTACGAGTGGAGCTACAATTTCTCGATCACCATCAATTGGTGCGTGGTGGGCTGTTCATCGACCTATTCGATCACCCCGCATGCCGGTTTCAACTATGGCTTCGGGCTGCGGTTCCCGATTCAGGCTTCGCTGAAATACCACAATGTGGTTCACGGCACCGGCGGGGCCGAAACCACCGTGACGCCAAGCTTCGCCCCGATCGAGGGCGCCCCCAACGAATGGACGCAAACCGGCCTGTCGCAAGAATTGCTGTTCAATGATCAGGAACTCGTCGCGCAGGTGGGGGCCGATGCGGGGGTGGCCTATAATTTGCCGGTGATCGGCAGCGGCAATCCGAATTTCTCGGTCGAGGTCGATTTCACCCAGATTTTGCCACCACCCTATCAGGGCGGCCGGTTCAAACCGCCCACACCGGGCGATGCGGGGATCAATTCTCCCTATGTCTTCAACCAGATTGATCTGCTGGGTGATTTGCTCAACTTCGGTGCCTTTGGGGTGCAGATATTTCCGGCGGTGAATATCAATCTGCATTCCAACGCGCTGACATTCCAGTTGAAGGACGAGGTTTCGGGGCGGATCAATCAGATCAGCCACAGCGGACAAGCGATCAATCTGGCCACCGATCCGGGGCATAACAATGACAGCAGGTTTGATTTTGCCAACCCCACCTACAACCTAGGCTTTACACTGACACCGGGGATTGATCCGCATCTGTTTCTGGATCTGGCGGTGTGGTCGCTGAATTGGGACCCGACGATCTGGTTCCCGCAGCTGGCGGTGGACCTACCGCCTCACGGGATCGACTTTGGATGCCATTCGGGCACCACCTGCAATATCGACTTTCCCTGGCCCAAGGCCTTGGTCACCAGTGGCAATGCGTTAGAGGCGCAATTGGTCGCGCTGGGGTGCAGCCGCAGCGGGTCGATGATGAATTGCACCACCGTGCCGTCCTACAGCAAATGCCAGCCTGCGGTCAGCGCGCACCAGATCCTCGGCATCCAATCCTGCAACCCCGGCTTGTTGGAGAAGGAGCTTGTCACCGCCGACCACACACTGGGCGGCGGAGGCTGTGTCAAGGGCGCGGGCGAGCGGCTGCATTTTCCCGATGGCGACTTTGGCGCCTATGCCTATGCATGCCCGATCAAGAAAGGCGACCAAGGTATGTTGGGCCTTTGTAACACCATGCGAGGCAACGGCGTTGTGCTGAGCTGCGATGTGCTGGTCCCTGCGGTCACCGATCAAATCCTCAAGCGCGGTGGGTGCAATGGGGGCACGCCCTCGGGTGTTTATGCCTGTCCATCGGGGATGATGGCGCTGTGCAACCAATTCGTAAATGTCGGCGGGGTGATTTTGGCATGTCAGGCTCTGCCACCAAGGGGGGCCGAAAACGGGTCCGCGACAATGAAAAATCCCCGTCTCGTGGCCTACCGCGCAGGTTTAGATCCGCTCCGCGTTCTGCCAGCGATTACGCGTTCGCACGATGTGGGCTGGTCATAGCGTATGGTGCCGGCGAATAAGCAAGACGTCGCATTGGTGAACGATTGTTGACTTGGGACGGATTATAGGTCTGGGTCCGGAATATGGGTCTGGCCGATGATTTGCCGGTCACCGTTTCCCCACCGAGCGCCACTGCCGTGGGCGGTCAAAATGCGGGCTGCAATTCAATTTGCTGCAAAAAGCAGGTCGATGGGGCAAGAACAGCGCACCGTTTCCGCGGTGCGCATCGTCCCGGACAGGCTTTTGCTACCAGCATCTCGGCCTTGTTCCTGTCACCCTGCGGTTGAATCACGAGCGAAGCCGCATGCAGGTTCATGACCGAGGCCGAGGTCCGTTGCCTGAATCGCGCCGTCAACGAACGCAGCCAGGCCGGCTACACCGCTGGAATCGATAAGCCACCTCACGACCATGACCATGGCCTTTGTACCGTCCCGATACCCTCGATGAGGATCGCCCGCATCTCGATCTGGTCGACTTGATCGTGGCGAGCGCGAGTACCCATTCGCCGCAGCCATGAACCACATTCCCATGGCTTAGCCATACTCATCCGAAAGAGGGTGCTTTGATCCAATGTCCTGCGGTGCAATCGCCTTAGGACCTGACGACCAAGCTTGAGCTCTCGCTGCCCAAAAAAGCGGATGTTCAGTGGCTTGCGAGAAAAGTGGTCGGGGAGACAAGATTCGAACTTGCGACCCTCTGCTCCCAAAGCAGATGCGCTACCAGGCTGCGCTACTCCCCGACCGGGGCGAGCGGGGCGGGTGCCCTCGCTCGTGATGATGGTGGGCCCGGCAGGATTTGAACCCGCGACCTAGCCGTTATGAGCGGCCAGCTCTAACCAACTGAGCTACAGGCCCCCTGGTTTTGCCTTTTCCAATCACTTGGAAATTGGCCCTACCCGCGAACACCCTGAGATGCTCGCCAAGCCCGTTAGCCCGCTGCGGCGCCGCTGGCAAGGCTCAGCGATGCAATAATCTCTCCGGCAGAGGTCGGGTGCACCCCGCGCGCCGCCAAATGGGCCAAAATCGCCCGCCACCAGCCGTAAAACGCGGCCAAATCGCCCTCATCGCGGACATAGGGGGTGCAGCCGGGGCGCAGCGAGGGCGAATGGAACGACAGCACCAGCACCGGCAAACCATCGGCCAGCGCCTGATCGATGGCGCGGATCGCCTCGGCGATGCTGACGCCTTCGGGGGTCAGCGGCACGCGGTCGAGCAGGCCCGAACGCGCGAAAATCCCCTGACCCTTGGGGATTTTGCCCAGCATGGGGTAGATCCGCGCGCCCTGCCGGCGCAGCGCCCCGCAGAATACCGTGGTCAAGGGCAGCTCGATCAAAGAACCTTCATCGCCCACCCGCCACGGCTCGGGGCCGAGATGCGCGAAGTTTTGCCCGCCGATGTCGGTATAATCGAAACGCGACCGCACCGATGTGTCGATGGCAATCCCCGCCTCGCGCAGGATGAAGGCGGTGTTCGGCCCCACGCCATAACGCCCCGCGCGGTAAATCAGCGGCGCCTGACCGAAATTGCGGGCGATGGCGCCGTGCAGTTCCAGCAGCTTGGCGCGTTCCAGTTCATAGGGAAGATTGCCGGTGAAGCTGTTGTATTCGGTGACTTGTTCATCGAACGGCGGGCTGACCCAAGGGTGCAATTGCACGCCGACCTCGGCGCGGGCCCCCGTCACCGCATCGCCGATGGCCGCCACGGCCTCTGCGGATGTCGCCAGCGGGTAATCGAGCAAATAGACGGGCTTGGCGCCGAACCCTTGCGCAAATTGCTGGAATTTCGCCAATTCCCCCACGCTGTCCAGCCGGAACCCTTCGCGCGCGAGGGGGGCGGCCCAGTCGAATTCCTCCTCGGTATCGACGGTCAGCAGGTAACGCGGCGGGGTGCCGGGCTGAAAATCCAACCGGTCGCCTTCGCCGGGAGGCTGGGTGATGCGAAACTCTGCCAATTTAGTCCCCCGCCAAGGCGCGTCATCCCGCCGGTCCGGCGGCCGCGCCCATTGCGCCTTGTGGCTCTGCGCTATGTTGCGCGGGGCTGTTGGTCAAGTCCGGCGTTGTTTTGGCGCTGTCCATGGCGCTGGGCAGGCTGAGGCACAGCCATTCATCCTTGCGGCGCAGGGTGCCGGTGGCGGCGTGGGCTTCGGTGGCGACCAGACGCAGCGCAAAGCCGGTGCCAAACATCCCCGCCGACGGCGCGGCGCGCTGGGCAGAGGCGGCGGCATGAAACAGCGCCTCGTCATCGAGGGCGGCCAGCGCCCCCGGCAGGCGCAGAACCAGCTCCTCGGCGCAGGTTTCGCGCGACACAAACAGCGGCAAGACCTCGCCCGGCGCCATATGCGCGGCCAGCGTCGCCAGCAAACGCCAGCACAAACGCTCGGTTTCGCTGGGCGCCAGCGCGACCATATGCGCCGACTTCTCCCCCACATGCTCCAGCACGAAACCGGCCTGGCGCGGGGCGGTGTGCGGGGTCAGCTGGGCGATGGTGGCGGCAAGGCAGACGGCAAGGTCGCTGGCGCCCGCCGTGGGAACCATCGCGCCGGTATCGAGGCGGGCATAGCGCTCCAGCTCCTCGAAACCCGCCAGCATATGCGCGGCGTCGGCGGCGATGGCGGCGGCCAGCGCGCGATATTCATGCGGGGTATGGCCGAACAATTGCTGCTGGATGATCTCTGCAAAGCCCTGAATGGCGTTCACCGGGGTCCGCAATTCATGCAGCATCTGGCGCAGGCGGTCTGATTCGCCGGCCGGGGAGGGGGACGCAGCCACCTCGCCAAGCCGGCGGGCGCGTCCGACATGGCCGGCGAAACGCCCGCCCACGGGGTCAAAGCGGGGGGCGGCGTCGATCCGCCACGGGCCCGCGATGGCCTCGGCGCCGGCCAGTGTCAGCGTGGCGGCGCGGATCGGTTGGTGGCGGGCGATGGGGGCGGCAAGGCCGTCATGCGAGGCCAGCGCCATACCCACCAGCATCGGCGCAAAGCGGCCCTCGGCCCAGACGATGCGCCCCGCGGCATCGGTGGCGAAATCGAAATGGGTGAGGGGGGAGGGGGCATCTTCGCCGAGGGGCAGGCGCGGCGCTATGGCGGAGGCTTTGGCGCCCAGCCGCACCGGGCCGGTTTCCTCGCGGGCGCGGCGAAAGGCCTCTATCCGCTGGACGATGGCGCCGATGCCGGTGATTTCGGCGGCGGGTTCAGGGGCGGGTTGGGCGGTCGGTTGGGGCGCAGGTTTGGCGGCGGGTACGGGTTCGGGCGCGCGTGGGGGGGGCGCCTCGCCCGGCAGATGCAGCCCGGTGGCGCCCAAGCGGCCCAGCAATTCGCGGGTGGATGTCGGCAAATCGCGCCGCGCCGCCAATTGCACCCGCGCAGAGGCCGGCAGCGCGGGCACCAGATCGCGCCATTGCTCCTCGCTCAGCTGCGCGGCCGTCAGCGCCGCGCGGGCCACCTGCGGCTCACCCGAGGCCAGCGCCGCCACCAGACGCGGCGATCGCAGCCGCAAACCGGGGTCGCTGAGAATCGCGGTGCGTGTGCTGGCGGGCAGTTCGCGCGCCAGATCGGCCAAGCGCACATGCGCCGCGTCCAGAATGTCGCCCCGCGCCTCGGCAGGGGCGGTGCCCAGCAGATCGACCAATTTCCGCCACTGAATGCGCGCAAAGGCCGCCCCGCCCACCGGCAGGCGCAACACGGTGGCAAGGCGATCATCATAACGCATGCGGCTTAGGGAGGAGTCCTGATTGTGGCGAAGGGAGTCGCTAGGGATTAGCAGTTTTTGCGCAAGCCGAAAGCGCGCAAGGCAGAT
>Ga0316221_1003676_pt1 | contig 12325 bp, 14 predicted proteins | sample TBH18007metaG_FD_206003 | JGI IMG/M metagenome (GOLD analysis project Ga0316221, IMG submission 206003) | Freshwater microbial communities from Trout Bog Lake, Wisconsin, USA - TBH18007 | ecosystem: Environmental > Aquatic > Freshwater > Lake > Hypolimnion/Profundal zone | place: USA: Wisconsin... | reverse complement strand
TAGCTGAAGAACAGTATAGCCGACTTGGTGGCCGAGTACATGTTCTTGGACGGTATAGGCGCCATGCCCGCCATACTGGCTACATTGAGGATGTAGGAGGGGGCATTCTTCTCTAATAACGGCAGCAGTGTGAGCGACAGCGCCATGCATGATTCAACATTCAACCGCACCATGTAGCGCAACGAGTCGAGGGGCAGTTTTAGATAGTCATTGGTACCGCCCAGGCCGGCCACATTGCACAGCATTTTCAGATGTATATCGCGGTTGGTACACCACTTGGCTATTGCAGTGGCTGCGTTATCATCGGCAAGGTCGTATACCAGCATATGTACGGTTACATGGTAGGTGCTTTCCAGTTTGTGTTTGGCTACGTCAAGCGTATCCAGGTGGCGGGCGATGAGGATAAGATTGTAACCCCGCTTGGCCAGCGCTTCGGCTATGCCGTAACCTATACCCTTGCTGCCACCTGCCACCAGGGCATACGGCGCATTGCCGGTGGCGGGTGCAATATCTTCGGTGTTTATCGTATTCGGGTATAAAGTGGCAGCGTGGCCGGTGCAGGCAATGAGCAATAAGAATAAGGATAGGGATAGTATAACCGTCTTCATGCAGTATGTTTGCTTCAACTTTTGTTAAATACCATGCCAAAAGGTTGTACTCAGTTGTGATAGATAAACTGGAGAATGCCCTATATTTGACCTATAAACATTATTGCTATGAAACGCTTACTTATTTTGTTGCCTGTGATCCTGTGTTGTGTGCTGGCCTATTCCTGCAATGGCAGAGACAATGGCGAGGGCATTAAATTCTTTAAAGGTACCTGGGCCGAGGCACAAGCGAAAGCAAAGGCCGAGCATAAGCCCATACTGCTGGACATATATGCCTCGTGGTGCGGGCCTTGCAAAATGCTTAAAAAAGAGACTTTTACAGATAAGAGCGTGGGCGATTATTTCAATGCCAACTACATCTGCGTATCTGTGGATGGTGAAAAAGGCGAAGGCCCCGGCCTGGCGCAGCAATACCATATATCGGGCTATCCTACGCTGATAGTGGTGAATAAGGACGGCGGCCTGGTGAACCTACAGGTGGGTTTTGTGCCTGCCGATGAACTGCTGGAGTTTGGGAAGAAGTCTTACAGGAATTAAAAAATACACTCTATTGCAGAACAACAGGAAGAAAAACTGAGCAAGTCTTATGTGGTGATAGTAGTATCACTAATGTTGGTGCTACCTTGCGTGTCTGTTTTGTGGGAGGCATTAGCAACGAGAACTGGATTGCCGTTGACCAGTATAGCGGGCAAATGGTTTTTGTTTTGGGGTGTAGGTATGCGGTTGTTCACAGCGGGCATTAAGCAGGCGATCAACCCTGCTTTTACTGCGCGATCTATCTTTAAGCTTAGTGATAAAGACAGTTTTGTGATTGTGAAGGAATTGGGTTTTGCTAATATTTGTATGGGTAGTGTAGCCCTTATTTCATTGTTTATGCCTGGGTGGCGCGCCGCAATAGCCTTTACTGGCGGCCTTTATATGTCTATAGCAGGCATCAACCACATCATTAAAAAGCCCGCCGGTGCCAACGAATGGGTGGCGCTGGTATCGGATGTGTTCATTGGCGTGGTGATGGGGTTGTATGTGGCGAGTGTGTGGTAGGGCCCCCAACTTTGCAAATACCTCCCTTTCTAAGGGAAGAAACAGCGATTTTCAGAAAATTTTAAGTTTTTCTACTGTTATAAACTGTAGGTAACGGTTATTTTTGCGATAAGAGTACCCTTAAATTTCTGTATAACACAATGACAACTGCTGAGATACTCAAAAAGGTAAGGCGGATAGAGATCAAAACAAAGGGGCTGAGCAACCACATCTTTGCGGGGGAGTACCATTCCACCTTCAAGGGCAGGGGCATGTCGTTCAGCGAGGTAAGGGAGTACCTGCCGGGCGATGATGTGAAGTTCATAGACTGGAACGTGACCGCGCGCTTTTCGCATCCTTATGTAAAGGTATTTGAAGAGGAGCGGGAACTGATCGTGATGTTGCTGGTGGACATCAGCAGCAGCTCGCTGTTCGGCACACAAAAGCAACTGAAGCGCGACCTGATCACCGAATTGGGTGCCGTGCTTTCATTCTCGGCCACCACCAATAACGACAAGGTTGGTGTCATTTTCTTCAGCGACAAAGTAGAAAAATACATACCACCCAAGAAGGGCAAGAGCCATATTCTGCGCATCATCAGGGAACTGATCGCGCTGGAGCCCAAGCGCACCGGCGATACCGATGTGCGGGTGGCGCTGGAATTCCTGAACAGTGTATTGAAGAAACGTACCATCACCTTTGTGCTGAGCGACTTTGTGAGCCGCCCGTACGACCATGCGCTGCAACTGGCTGCCCGCAAGCATGATATGCTGGGCATTCATGTATTTGACAAGCATGATAAAGAGCTGCCATCAGCAGGATTGGTGCAGGTGCAGGACTCGGAAACCGGCGAGGCATTTTGGCTGGATACTGACAGTAAGACCGTGCGCACCGACTACGCAAAAGGCTATGAGGAGCGCAACAAGTATTGCGTGCAGGCATTCCGTAAGAGTGGCGCAGCGCTGCTGCATGTGCGCACCGATGAGGATTATGTGAAAGTATTGCAAGGATATTTCCTGAGCAGGTAATGATATAAATGAGGTTAACTAAAAATAAAACACCAGTGTTGAACAGTAGCGTCATTCATAGTTTATTGAACTTATTAAACAAGGGTAAAGGCTGCATAGGGGCAGGAGTACTTGTTCTTCTTGCTTTTACCGGGGCCTTTGCGCAGGGCTCAACAATTGCAAACGCCAAAATGGATGCCACGCAGATAGCGTTGGGAGACCAGGCACGCCTGTTCATAGAAGTACAGAGCGATCCCGCCGCAGGAAGGTTGCAGTGGGCTGTTGTGCCGGATACGTTCAATAACCTGGAGGTCACAGACAGGAGCAAAATAGATACTATAAAGCAAGGTAGCCGGGTTGTTTATAAACAGCGGCTTACCCTTACCGGCTTTGATTCCGGTGTATTCAAGATACCGGCTGTTGTGTTCTCCGTGATACCGACTACCGGCACTCCCTATACAGTGCAAACGGATTCCTTTAATCTGCTGGTGCAAACAATGGCTGTGGACACTTCCAAGGCTTTCAGGGGCATCAAGAACATCATTTATGTAAAGAGTACCTGGATGGATTATATCTGGTACATAGTCGGCGGCTTTGTATTGCTGGTACTCATAATTGTGGCCATCATTTACTTTGTACGCAAGCAAAAAAACAAGCCTGCACCTAAAAAGGCAGTATTGAGCCTGCAGGATAAAACCCTGCAATTGCTGAACCAACTGGAGGCCCGCCAACTGTGGCAGAAGCGGCAGGTGAAGGAATATTACATTGAACTTACGGATATAGTGCGCAACTATATTGAGGCCCGTTTTAATACCCCCGCGCTGGAGCTGACCACGGATGAGATACTGTATAAGGCACAATTTCATAGAGAAATGCAGCCTTATCACGCCTTGCTCGCCGAAGTGCTCCATACAGCCGACCTGGCTAAGTTTGCCAAATTTCAGCCGCTGCCGCAGGAGCATTCCGATGCTATGGACAAGGCCCGCAAATTTGTGGACACAACCCGCCCTAAAGAAGTAGCGCCCGAAACAAACCCGGCACCGACAGCCAATACTACTACTATTACGCCACCTTCAACCGAAAATACAAACCCGCGCCAATAGAATACTATGAAAGCATTACTTGACTGGCAACACCTCACTTTCGCATATCCCGTTTTCTTCGGGCTGCTGCTGCTTATCCCGTTCATGATCTGGTGGCAGGTGCGCAGCAAAAAGAAAGATACGCCTGCCCTGCGCCTCACTACATTAAGTGGCATCAACAAGGCACATGCGGGTGGCAAGGCCACCTTCCGCCCGGTATTGTTCGTCCTGCGCGTAGTAGCGCTTGTGGCGCTGAGCATAGCTTTGGCAAGGCCGCAGAGCAGCAATACCACTGAGAATATAGATAGCGAAGGAATAGACATAGTACTGGCCATGGATGTATCGGGCAGTATGATAGCCGAAGATTTTAAGCCCAACCGTATAGAGGCTGCCAAGGCTGTGGCGCTGAAGTTTGTAGACCAGCGGCCTACAGACCGTATAGGGCTGGTGATCTTCTCGGGCGAAAGCTTTACCATGTGCCCCATCACCATAGACCACAATGTGCTGAAGGAGCAAATATCGCAGGTGAAGAACGGCATTATCATGGATGGCACCTCTATAGGTATGGGGTTGGCTACATCGGTAGACCGCTTGCGCTATTCTAAAGGCAAGAGCAAGGTCATCATACTGATGACGGACGGCGTAAACAATATGGGGCTCATAGACCCAAATACCGCGCTGGAGATAGCCAAGGCTTACAAAGTAAGGGTATACACCATAGGCATAGGAACAATGGGCCAGGCCCTGATGCCTGTGCAGACCCCCGCCGGTATGCAAAAGCAAATGGTGAATGTGGAAATAGACGAGCCACTGCTGAAACAGATAGCCACAGAAACAGGCGGCAAATACTTCAGGGCCACAGGCAATAGCTCGCTCGATGCCATATACAGGGACATAGACAAAATGGAAAAGACCCGCATAGACATCACCTCCTACAAGCACTATGCCGAACTGTTCTTCCCCTTCGCTATACTTGCTTTGGTCTGTCTCGCGTTGGAAATGTTGCTTCGCTATACGGTATTCAGGAGCATTACGGGGTAGGGTGATCTATATTCATAAAATGCCTAACTTTATTGAAACATCGACATATGAAAAGTATTGTTTTCTGCATAGTTTTTGTAAGCGTTTGCGCTGTGGCCCATGCACAGGACCTGCAAAAGATCAGCCACCCGGCATATGACAACCAAAGAAAAGAGGATGGTTTTAGGGCGCACGTAGATCCGTTTCAGTATAACGAAATACCTTGTGCCACAAAAGCGCCTCAACCTGCACCTGCAAGAAAGCTCACCGACAGCAAAGTAGAAAGAGCGAACCTGGATGACCATACTATAACCATTGACCCACGCCAATATAACCTGGATAACATACCCTGGCGCATGTATGGCCTGTGGAGAAGGGATTACCGTAGGGAGTGGATGCCGCTGAAAAAGATGTAGGGTGCTGATCTTTCCCCACTACACTTAATATCCTCAATTTCTGCAATTGGAATTTGTTATTTGGAATTTCTCCTTTGAAATATAGAGACTTTTGTACATTGTATAACAAAACAATACGCTTATGTCTTTCAATCGCAGAAGTTTTATTAAGTCGGCATCGGTGCTGGCTGCGCTTTCATTAAGCGAGCTGGGCGCTATAAGCGCTTCGGCACAGATAGCCACAGATGGCAAGCCGGTGGCGGCTGATGATGATGCGTACTGGAAGAATGTACGGCAATTGTTTCCGCTAACGAAAGACTGGACCTACCTCAATAACGGTACATTCGGGCCATCGCCATACCCGGTGATAGATGCCATGCGCACGGCGCAGATGGACCAGGACATGAATGGTAACTACGGGGGCTACGATGCTACACCGTCTAAGCTGGCAAAATTTTTGGGGGCTGATAAAGACGAGATAGCGCTCACACACAATGTAACCGAGGGTATCAATATAGCCTGCTGGGGTGCGCCGCTGAAACGCGGGGATGAGGTGATCATCACTACGCACGAGCATGTAGGTAACTTCAACCCCTGGATGAGCCGGCAAAAGCTGCACGGCATAGTTATCAAAAAATACACGCCAGCGCCTACTGCTGCCGAAACATTAGAGCGTATCAATGCCCTCATCACCAAGCGCACAAGGGCTATAGTAACGCCGCACATACCTTGCACACAGGGGCAGGTGCTACCCGTAAAGGATATATGCAGGCTCGCTAAGGACAAGGGCATCTTCTCGCTGATAGACGGAGCACATGGCCCCGGTATGCTGCCGCTGGATCTGCACGACCTGGGCTGTGATACCTATGCCAGCTGCACCCATAAATGGATGCTGGGTCCGAAGGGTACAGGCTTTCTTTATGTGCGCAAGGATATGCAGGATACCATACAAACATACTATGGCGGGGCAGGAACCGATGATGGCAAGTGGGACCTGATGACCGACCCCGTTACCACCGCAGCCTATGCGCCCAGCGCGCACCGCTACTTTGGCGGCACACAGGCCAATGGCCTGTATGCGGGCGTGAACGCAGCTATAGATTTTATAGAGACTATAGGCATGATGAACATACACAACCGCATCAAAAGCCTGGGTAAGTACACACAGGACAAGCTATTGGAATTTGGCGATAAAATGGAACTGATCACCCCTACCGAAGAAATATCGCGCTGCGCCGTAAATGGCTTTAGGATAAAGGGTGTAGACTACCACAAATTCTTTGATAAATGCGTGGAGAATAAAATACGCATCCGCAGCGTGGCCGAGTGCGGGCTCAACAGCCTGCGGGTATCCACCCACATCTACAACAACAAAGATGAGGTGGACCAATTAATGGACCTGATCAAAAAGTCGCTGGCTTAAAAGTTAAATTATCCACTATATGTGTCTTTTTTTGCACATTTTTCGTTTTAGGTTTTAATTAACGCAGTATTACGCTCAGGATAGATAATTTTGCAAAAACTATACTGTAATTATATGAAATTCTCACAACTTCTTTTGGTAGGCGTGGCATCTGTAACGATGTTCTCCTGCGTGTCCAAGAAAAAATTAATGGACTGCAACAAAAACAACGTAACGCTCGACAGCACAAACAGGGTATTGCAAAATAACCTGACCGTATGCAACGACCAGCATATTGCTGATAAGGCAAAGATACAGTCGCTCGAAGACCAGATGACCTACCTGAAGGCCAATAACAACCAGATACTGGGCCAAATGAAGGACCTGTCGCTCATATCGGGCTCACAGGCGGAGAGCATCAAAAAATCGCTCGATAACATTGGTGTTAAGGATCAGTACATCAGCCGCCTACAGGCAGCTATGAACCGTAAAGATTCACTGAACGTAGCCCTGATGGTGAACCTGAAGAGCGCCGTGGGCAATCTTGACGATAAGGACATCAACATAAAGGTGGACAAAGACGTTGTATATGTAGACATTTCCGACAAGATGCTCTTCAAAAGCGGCAGCTATGATGTTACTGATGCCGCAAGCGAAGTGCTGGGCAAAGTAGCCAAAGTATTGCTGAGCCGCCCGGATATCGAATTTATGGTAGAAGGCCATACCGATAATGTCGCATTCAAAAAAGGTGACCTCGTGGATAACTGGGACTTGAGCGTTAAACGTGCAACATCAGTAGTACGTATATTGCAAAACAAGTATGGCGTACCACCATCGCACATTACTGCCGCAGGCCGCAGCGAATACCTCCCTATCGCATCAAACGATACCAAAGAAGGCCAGGCTACCAACCGCCGCACAAGGATCATCATCCTCCCTCAGCTCGATCAGTTCTTCAAAATACTGGAAAAGCCGGAAAATTAATCGTTCCGCATTTTATAAAGGATCCCCGCAAGCATGACTCGCGGGGATTTTTTATGCGCGGATGTGTAGGCGTAACGGGCTACCACTTTTTAAAGATCACAAACACAGCTATTACGATGAGGCAGAAACCAAGGATATGGTTCCATTCAAAGCGCTGCTTAAAAACCACCATAGAGAAGATCATAAAGATGGTCAGTGTAACAGCCTCCTGTATGGTTTTGAGCTGCACCAGGCTAAAAGGACCACCATCATCCTTAAACCCGATGCGGTTGGCGGGAACCTGGAACAAGTACTCAAAGAAGGCAAGCCCCCAGCTAATGAGTATAATAGAGAAGAGCCCCAGGTTCTTGCCCCAGCTCATATCCTTGAATTTGAGGTGGCCATACCAGGCAACAGTCATAAAGGTGTTGGAGATAATAAGGAAGGTGATGGTAAGAAATGCTTTCATGAGTAACTGTTTTGTGATTTTCTATAACAATAGTGCCATGCGAGTGTAGGTGTCTCACACCTCAAAGGTGTGGGACACCAGATGTGCGCTCCTCAATAATAGCCTTCAGGCAGGAAGGACAATAACATTCTGCGTCTTCCACCATAGGCATCACCGGCGGCAGGGCGCTGCACCAGCAATCGTGCGGTGTGCAGGTAAAGGAGGTGCCACATTTAGGGCAGGTTTTTATGGTTGGCGTAATATCCACGCGGTAAAGCTATGAAAGTTGATAAGATTTTCGGAATGGCCTACTTAGCTATTGAAATGCCAGTCACAAGATCAGTAATACCATGTTCGCTTTTCAGTTTGAGTACATAAAATCCCGGGCACAGAGAAGTGCAGTTGATTGCTGAACTGCCGGACTGTACGGTGCCTTGCAGCACCTGTCTGCCATCGGCTGAATAAATGAAGAATTCCTCACCTGTGGTGTGCAGCCCTTTTACATAAAATAAGTCTTTGGAGGGATTAGGGTAAATGCTATACGCCCCGGGCATAGTGCTGGCCGGTACAGATAGTAACTCGGGACTAACCTCAATAAGCAACAAATGATCCGGCACAGCCACGTTGAGTATGTTGGTATTGCTGTATGAATACAGCGGTGCATCAGTATGTAATGGCTGATATACATTGGCTGTTGTGTATTTAAAAGGGAATGTTACCTGTACCAACTGGCTGTCGGCGGGCAGGTCGGTGAACGTAAGGAAATCATAGCAAACGCCGGTACTTATGCCCTGCCAAAGGGTGAGTATGTAATTGCCATTGTATTTTTGGTACACGGCGTACCTAATGCCTGCTGTATCGCCTGTCAAAGAAAAAGTAAGAGGGATTGGAGAAAAAGCGGCACTTGTATCTTTAAGCAGCGATAGTGTGTTTTTAATCGTGGTAAATGAGGGCTTTTCAGTTCCGTCTGAATGTAGTAGCCCGAAGTTCGTCTCGCTGTACGCTGAGTCAGATGTATTCTGATCCATCAGCTCGTAGGTATATATAGTCTTTGCACCACGTCCAAACATTTCCATAAACAGTACCGAACAATATTTGGCCGTTGCAAGCTCTGATAAATAATGATTGCCATATTGGCTGTAAGATGCTGTGGCTGGTAAGTTCCAGTACCGTGCATTTTCATAGCCTGTTTCGGTAAGAACCCATGGTTTGCTGCGTCTTATGGTGTCGTACCGCGAGTCTGTGATGTCGTAGTGACTGCCGGGAAACATAGTGCTACTGTCTTTACCGGTGTCATAGCTATGGAAATTCGCAAAGTCGAAATAATTGCGCACGGGTGGGAGCATTGAGGCCATCTGATCTGTACGTGACGGCACAGACCAATACTCGATAAATGATGCTGAGAGGGTAGGTATGGAAGAAAGCACGCCCGACTGCATACGGTTATAAAGCCCTCTTTGCATATTGTATGTAAGGGTATCCCAGTTTACAGGATACCAGTTGTATATATTCATGTCCGGCTCGTTGTAGCCTTCCATGTATTTAGTAGCATTGCGTAAGGCTGCCGAATTTTCCAACACAGAAAGGTATGCCGCGGAGTCCCGTTGCATAGGGGTATCTACCACTAGCCGCGAAGTGAGCAGGAAGCACATATTTATACCAAGAGAGTCATGAAGTTTAAGAAACCGTTTCTGGACAAGCGCAGTGTCCGATATACGCATAAATTTAGAGTACGGAAGTTCGTCCCTTACATTCCTGATCCCCAGCTTTTGCAATTCTGGATAGATGATGTCATCGAAACGGGTGTAATAAACAGAGGTATCCCACCGCAGATGTGTATTAATGCCGACCTCATTATAATAGTCATAAGCCTTTTTAGGTGTGACGGTAATTGATTGCGCAAACATCGAATTAAAGGAAATAGCCAGCAGAAGATATGTAATAATGAGTTTGAACTTCATGGCTGATACGTATTGTGATCCTTTTGATCGCGCGATTCTGAGCGGTAATTACTGCTAAGTTATTTATTTTTGCCGTATAAACTCAAGTTGCAGTCGCGTAATTCCGTATATTTAGATGTGTTTTCATTCAATTACATGCAGTTCTTCTATTGTAGTCTTACAGGCATACTCTGCTCTTTAACGGTGTATGCACAAACGGACACAGTAAATGTGGAGTCGGGTATGTCTTTTAAAAGCGTGTATGCAAAAATCAACCCTGCTTTAAAATATTCATTCAACAGGTATAGTTACATTCACGACTACTCCGGCAACTGGGACCTGGATGGTGATGGTGTACCGGATAAGGTGTTGTTTGTGGGTAATAACGGTGTGCATCTTTATTACCACCTGATGATCATACTTAGTACAGATAATAAGCTTAGAGACTTTTCGTGGATCAATATTGATATGCCCATGCTTGGTGATACAAGTGAGTTTAATAAGCTGGGTGATGAGGCTGCCTGTCTGGAGCAATTTGCGGTTGGAGATTTGGGGGGTATGGGCAAGCCGCTAATATACATTAGCATGGACCACAGTGGCCATACTATACCTGACAAATGGAAGAAGCGGGTTGTCAACTCACTGCGCCTGCTGCTGACGTATGAGCATGGGCAGGTAGTGGTGAAGAACTATATGCAACGAATAAAAAAAGACTAATTCCCTCTACCTGGTATAAGTAACAGTATAAGTGGTTACCGGCGTAGGATCAAAGCTCACTGTGTAAACAACCGTTAGCGAATTGCCTGTATAGGTGCCTGCACCTGCGCCAACATTATATGCGCCGGGGCGATAGCGGGGCAATGTGGTCAGCGTATTGTTGGCACAGTTGAGGTAGGTTCTCAGGCCACCTATGTTTGTTGGCAGACTAACAACGTCTATCGAATCTTTTGTGATCGTTTCAGAAGAGGTAAGTACAACAGCAGTATCTGTGTTAGAGGTTTGTCGGGACGAATAAGTACCCGTAATAAAAGAAGAGCAATCCGGATTGGCCGAAACGATCAGGTCGAAAGAGTAGGTTTTACTGCCTGTTGAGGCTGAAGTGGTCGCGATCTGAATGGGAAATGTGCCTGCCGTGCCCGCGAATATGCTGAAAGTAAAGGCATTGCCAAATGGTGGTATGCCACTAATGCTCGCAGGCGAAACAGTAACGCCGGCAGGCAGATCCTGTGGCGTGAGTATAACGTTTTCCTGTGGTCCTGAGGTATAGGCAGTACCCACTCCAAGGACAACGCTGGTGTCAACGTATTCTCGCGCAGTGATATCTGTGAGGCCGGTAATTGTGTATTGCATAGGATTTGACGAACTCCGTTTGCAGCCTGTTGCCAGCAACGTTGTGATTACGATCAGTATATATATGTACCCTGTTTTCATTGTGCGCTATATTCGTAGCACCAAATAACAGGCATATGTCTTATCTGCAGGTTAAGTGTTTATTAAGTTTTATGATCACAAAAACCTGACGGTAAGCATTATGTCTGCTGATGAAGCCAAAGGGAAACTGATGAGGGAGGCGTTTAGGGGATAGAGGTTTGGGAAGAGATAGTAAAACTGTATTTAGTTACCTTTACCCCATGCACCTTATCCTCATCACTCCCGATACTAAGGTAAACAATGAACTTCAAATCATCAACAGCCTTTTTGCAAACGGGCTACAGCGGCTGCATGTGCGCAAGCCGGGGTTTTCTTATGAGGAGTATAAAGCGTACATCAGTAATATAGATGCCCAATACTACAAGCACATTGTTGTGTGTGGTGCTTTTGAGTTGTATATCGAAATGGGGCTCGGTGGGGTACACCTCAATAGCCATATGCGGAATGACGATACTGTATGGGCGCGGATAAAGCATATACCGCTGGCACATATTTCTACATCATTTCATTCGTGGCAAGAGGTGAGGGATAATGAGCGGCCGTATGGTTATGTGTTTATTAGCCCTGTGTTTGACAGTATTTCCAAAGCCGGCTATAAGGCTGCTATTGACCTGCAGCAGTGTGCTGCGGTGCGGCAGGGGGTAATTGCTAAGGACGGTTATTGTCCGCAGATAATGGGATTGGGTGGGGTAGGTGTGCCGCAAGTGAACGTATTGCAGGAGTGTGGGTTTGACGGCGCAGGGCTGCTGGGGAGTGTGTGGAGGGCGGAGGATGTGGTGGGGGCGTTTGTGGAGATATTGCGTTCTGTGTAGCGTAGCACTCAACGTGCCATGGTTCGGCGAGGCTCACCATGACACTCACCTATTCATGTGGCCGATTAAGCTCATTACATCACCCCCAATGCATTAATGCCATCTTTCAAATTCAATACTTTAGTAAAGCCTTTATTGATGAGCTTTCTGCCAAAATTCTTGCTGCGCACACCTGATGCGCAATAGAGGATGATGGT
>Ga0316221_1003673_pt1 | contig 12341 bp, 20 predicted proteins | sample TBH18007metaG_FD_206003 | JGI IMG/M metagenome (GOLD analysis project Ga0316221, IMG submission 206003) | Freshwater microbial communities from Trout Bog Lake, Wisconsin, USA - TBH18007 | ecosystem: Environmental > Aquatic > Freshwater > Lake > Hypolimnion/Profundal zone | place: USA: Wisconsin... | reverse complement strand
AGCTACCTATACACGTAGTTTCTAATCCTAATTTAGGATAAACTAATTGCCCACTTCGGTGGGCTTCTTCTTGACTAAAATTTCATTATATGTTATACTAGTGTTTTACAATCCATTAAGGAACTATTATGTTTGAAAGTTTAGAAATTCGAAGAGCCGCAAATGGTTTCATCCTCGTAGTTAATACAGAGGATGAAGCAAAGGAGTATGTCTATGACACTGAACGCAAACTGATGCGAGTAATTAAAAGTCACTTAGGTGAAAAGATTACTACAGAAGATCAAGATTAATCGGACTCTATTCGTCCACGTAGTATTGTATCAAATTCTCCAAATTGATACTTAGCGGAACATCCTTTTGTGATGTTCCACCACATCAGACTCTCACCGTGCATCCTGCAACCTAAATCAACATACTCATCAATTCGGTCCGATAATAAAGTTATACGCGACATTGTATCTGGTCTTGCAATGAAGAATTGATCATTTAAACAACCTCCCTCATCGTTCCATAAATATTTCCAATTCCAAGAACGTGGAAATATAACATCATATGAGTTCAATAATTGATCCCATAATGCAAAGTCACAATCACCAGCAAGACCAACATCAAGTCTTGATCGTATAACTAAATCATAGTCATTACTGTGTTGTTGCCTAAATAAATCAGCATTTTTAACACTGCTATATTGACTGTACCATTGCAATGGTATATAGTGTGAACACCATTCGTGGCATTTTGTGTGCTTTAATGGGGATTCACTGGGTTGTTGTTTCCATTCAAAATATAATTTATAGCTACCTGATTGTGTATTTTGAACCAGTTGCTTTATTGTTGATTCAATTACTTCTCGATTAGTGTCCCATAAACTAAAGAACATGTCAATATGATCATAGTTTTTGTACATCTGTAGTTGTTTATCAAACTCGTGGATATTTAATCTATCCCCGTGTCCACTGAAACAAACTGCAACTCTCATTTTAATAATCCTACAAAGTCGCTGCAGACGCCATAGCATTTGGCATTTCTCGCATTCGTTAAAGTCTTATCATCCCATTCGGGCATAACCATAACACTACGTTGTGTTAATTCCTTGCCGGGAAAGGTCCAAATATAATTGTGACTGGTTAAAACAAAGTCATCGTTTTGATGCCAAAAATATTCCAAATCAGTGTTAGTAAGCCAACGCAACGCGGCTAGATTTTTGGCATGGATCCATAATCCCGATTTGTTTAACCATTCTTCATGAATGGGATAATCTGGACAGTCATGTCCTAGATATAGATCTGAATTTATTAACCAAAGATCAATTTCACAATCATAACCCTGCTCAAGAGCAAATTCTATTTGCTCGGGGCCATTTTCTAAATTAGCATCAGGACCATTAAATAGTCCTCTATGTGCAATTAACTTCATAGTTTAACTAGGATACCTAAATCGTTGCAACCGGCACTTGCAGGACACGCAATTACTAATTCGGCATTAAATTGTTCACGGCAAAAATCAATAAGGGGTTGTGTCCATAAACTAGAATTACAGTCATGGAATGTCCAAATTGTATCTTCATTCGTGTACGGAATAACTGCTTTGATGTCTGCTAACAATTGATCGGGTTTATGACCACCGTCAATAAACACATAGTCTAATGGTTCGGTGTAGTGTTTCTCAATAATAGTACCTACATCATCTGGAGTCCAGCCCACTTCGGGGAAAAATTGCTCCTTGACATCAAATTCTTCACGTAGATAGAATACACTTTTATACCCATCTGCATTTCCTAATTTAATTTTTTGATCATCGTAGTTATAATGATTTAATCGTTCTTCAACATAAGCATCCAAACTCACAATTTTACCACCAGTTTGTTTCATAGCCAATGCAGCTGCAAGTCCACTGATACCAACACCGGTGCAGGCTTCATATCCACGAGTTAGATTGTTTTTAACAATCAAATCCATAATCCATTTAAATTCAGTCTCAACCACACTCCATGGATAAGCATGATTTTTTAATTTTAAATGCCCGGTTGGCACTTGCTCGTATTCTACTGGGCCGTCACGTAGGGCTATAATTTTATCAAACATTTTTTTTCCTATTATCTAAAAAGTAATTTAAGTCTTCGGGAGTACCAATACCCCACATACGTTCTATAGTCTTAATTCTAAAGCGTTTACTATCAGCAATAGCCTCATTGAATACCGGACAGACATAGAATTCGTTGTTGACACGAATGTTTTTGTCAATCATTTGTTCTGCATACTTGACATAGTCGCTACCATGTTTCCAATAATAAACTCCACATGTGGCATTATCACTGATAACTTGTTTCTCAGCAACTTCACTAACAAATCCATCTTCGCCCAGCTTGGCATAACTCCATTTGGGGTGATGCGCTTCAAAAGTCAATATACCACCATCAATCTCATCAGCACCGAATGCGTACATACACTCGTTGCTATTCCATTCAATATATTGATCGCTGTTGGCAATAACCAAGGGATTATCATTATTAATTAAATCTTTTGCCAGCAAGGTAGTACAAGCAGCACCTTCAGTAATTCCGTCAAGTTGAATAATATCACACCCGGGTGCAATTAAATTTAACAGATATTTTAAATTGTATTTTTCATAGTGTTCTTTTTGCACTAAGAATATATAATGTGCTTCAATGTTTAGGTTGGTTACCACAACCTCGATCATTGGTTTACCTTCTACTTCAATTAGGGGTTTGGGGAATGTATAGCCCTGTTGAGCGAATCTACTGCCTGCACCAGCCATGGGAATAAGAACATTGAGTTTAGAATCTTTCCACGGAATATGATTATCTTTTGAGGTCATTTCTACTTCTTGAATTTTATGATATATTTTGTCCCATGTAACATCATTGGGATTTTCAACTGGCAATAAATGTGCCCCGCTGTCTAATGCCCCTTGCCTACCAATATGACTGTCTTCAACAATGATAGTGTTACGTGGTATAGTATTTAATACAGTCATACAAGACCAATACATTTCTGGAAAAGGTTTTGCTCGCTTTACATCTTCGTTACTGACATAATAATCGATATATTCCAAAACCCCAATACTGAGTAAACTAATTTTAACAGTTTCTCGAATACTATTACTAGCCACTGCAATTTGATATCCTTTTTGTTTAACTCTTTGAAACAAATCTATCAATTTACCATTGTGTGGAAATTGGCGTATAAGGCTAACTGTCTTTGTCTGTTTGCTTCGCCAAACAGTATCATAAGTTGTAACCGGCAAACCCTTTCCTTCTGTCAACATCTGTAATTTGCGAGTGGTGTTTAACCCATCGTAAGTGCTCAGATGCTCTTCTCTAGATATGACAAACTCCGCTCCTTGCTCAGCAAGTGCAGAGTTTAATGCTTCATAATGTAATTCTCGACTGTCAATTAAGACCCCATCAAGATCAAATATGATTAGCTTGTTCATCTTTTTCGTTTAAGATTTAAGTATGCCGGTCCGGTGCTATTGATAAATTCGGGGAACATAGTATTGAGTTCCTCTATATCAGCAGGCTTGTAAATTTTGATATTCGGTAAACTAGCCAATACTGCTTCATCATCATGTGCCCAATGACTAATGCCATCGTGTTCATAATCCTGATCTCTGCCCGAACCCACTAGTTTAACATTAGAGCCTTCGTGGTTAAGATAGTTGCGTAGTATTTCAAATGGGCGATACAATACAAAACTACTCATGCTATAGCATACAGGCGTCAATCCTTCTTGTGCCATACCCACTGCTACTCCTGCCATTAGTTGTTCGGCAGCACCTACATTGTAAAATACTTCCCAGTGATCTCGTTTAATATTATCCAATATACCATAACCCAAATCTGCAGTAATTAAGCGCAGGTTGGTGTTAAGATACATTTCATTGCGTAATAATTTGGCAAAAGTATTTCTCATTGGACACTCGCATAGTCGTTTTCGGTTAGTACACAATAGTGTGTTTGTAGGCCCTTGGCAAAACTGAATTCTGTAGGTTTACTGATCCTAATATTGATACGCGGCAAGAATGCCTGTAGTCTACGGGTCAGTAAATCTGTATCAATCATATCATATGCACCCATACCATTGATGTTGGCATATACTTCTATATTGTCCACAGGATGGTCAGCAATAAAGCGTAGACTTTCCCAAATACTACCTTCAGCACATTCTCCATCTGAGATCATGCAGTAAACAGTTTTATCCGGAGTTGCCAGTGCATGACCTACTGCAATTGGCAAGCCCAACCCCAAACTACCTGTACTTACATATAGTTTGTTTTCCAAATCTCTATTAGGGTGTATTCCGTGCTTGTGTAAAAGCATTACAGGATCGATACCATATAGTTCTTCTAGTTTACAGTATAAAGCAAGTCCGGCATGCCCGTTGCTTAAAACAAAGACTTCTTCATCTTTCTTTTTAGCATATATTTCTTCAATAATAGGAGCTGCACTTAAACAACTGCTAAGATGACTTTGTTTTTCTTGATAGGTTATATCAATTATTCTTCGTTCTAATTTATTCATTCTTTCCACGCATAAATTTGATCATGTAATAAAGCTTCTGTTGTGTATCCGGCATCATTGAGTAACGCCATAATACTTTGTCTATGTTCTTCTAAATTCCCGGGCCATATGGATTCTTCTCTATTGGTCTGATGACACTCAATTAACCAACTACCCACTTTGTCCTTTACTGCATCTAACATATCTTTTGTAATAGCCAATAGTTCTGCGCCCTCAATATCACATTTAACAAAATCACAGTATTCAATATCATGATCTTCCATAATAGTGCGTAAGTCTTTGGTCTTTACATCAATTGCAAGATCTATGTCAGTATCATAAACTATACTATTACACGTGGGGCTAGTGTGTACATTCATTTTGATTGTACCATTTGAATTGCTTAGAGCACAGGCATCAATATAAACATTTTCCATACCTTTGGTAAAGGATTCTAATATGTACAGATTATGTGGTGCAGGTTCCACGGAGACAATTTTTTTACAACTGTCTTGCGCATACAATGTCCAAAGTCCAATATTAGCCCCGCAATCAATTATAGTTAAATCTTTACTCCCGGTAAAAAATCTATCATACATACCATCGTTTATTTGATTAATAATAATATCCGTATGAGTTTCTAATGGACGACTAAACCATTCCACAACGACTTCATCGGCACTGACAAGATTATATTCTTCTTTTTGGCTTGTTACAATTATTCTATCTATCATTTTTATTCCTAATAAAATCTTCTATGCCCTGTTCTAACGTAAATTTAGTTTTGAATCCATACTGGTTAAATGCGTAGGTAGTATCACAACACCAAAACTCTGCGTCACGTTGGGCATGTTGCATTTGTCCACCTTGATAGTCTACAGGAGCATCAAGTCCTGTGACCTTCTTCCAAGCAGTTAATACTTCTAAATTGGTTTTAGACACTCCGCTACCAAAGTTAATGATATCGCCCTGTATAAATCCTTTTGACACAAGTATATCTATACCCTGCACAAAGTCATCAATGTATATAAAGTCATGCACCCCGTCAAATAACTTCATGGGTTCATTTTTATAGAATGCACGATATAGTGTAGGAAACAAGCGTCTTTCTTTCTCGTAGGCACCATAACCACTGTAAATTCTCGCCACACATACGTCTAATTTGTAGTGTCTAGCATAGCCTTGACACAGTAACGTGCCTGTACCTTTTGTGGCTTCGTATACATTTAATGGATTAATTCTGTCTGTTTCTTTTGATGCACGATCCAACGCACCATATTCACTGCTACTACCAATGTGTATCATTCTGGTAGAGGGATTACGCCTAACCCATTCTAATATTTGTTCAACCATAACCACATTGGTTTTAAACATATTTTCTGGATTGTATATTTCTCCGGCACAGTGAATAATTAAATCAGGCTGCTCAACAATCAATTGTGTGACAATATCAGTACCACGAATGTACTCAACTATCTCATTGTTGGGGGCATAGTACTCTTTAAGACTACGTCCCAAAAAGCCTGTAGTGCCAGTTATAAATATTTTCATCTAACTATTTGGGTCAACATCTTTTGTGCTTGATCCATGCGCAATGGCTTATGCAGTCCGGGCCAATGCACTATCCAATCGCCCACGGTCCATTCTCCACTATTACCCAATATGTCTGTGCGTACATCACAATAATCATAGGGCTCTTGAATATAACTATTCATATACTTCTGCGGAACAATCTTAACGATATCCATGTGATCTTGAATCGTATCAATAATGACCTGTTGCTCTGCCCATTCTGCATCTTTATATTCGGGTTCGGCGTCCATGATCATTTGCAAGTATGCACGACCTTGTTCACTATTACGTGCCAAGAAGTTTCCGGCATTTAAATTTAGTCTATCTACAGGAATGATAAAATGGTAATCATTGTCAATTTTATCTTCCATTGGTATTGTTAAATTGGTAACAGTTGCATCACACTCGGTAAACAACAACCATTCTATTTTTGGATTTTGTTCAAACAAGTCTAGTACAAATCCAACCTTGTTAAAACCCATACACTCACTGTATTTCTTTTCTTTGAGCACAAAGAATTCGTAACCATATCGATCACAGTATTCTTGTTTTGGGGCATCGGTTAAATCGGCGAGGTCTTGGTAGTTATCCAAATTAATTGAAGCTATGGCGTACATTGAGTTCCTTGAAATTTTGTGTAAGGTATTTATCGACAGTAAATAGACGTATGAAAATATATGATTGTTTTACTTTTTATAACGAAGTCGATTTACTTGAATTACGTTTAGCTGAATTATACAACAAAGTGGACCACTTTGTCATTGTGGAATCTAACCAAACATTTACCAATAGACCCAAGCCCTGGAACTTTGAGTTAAATGCCGATAAATTTAGTAATTATATGGATAAGATTATCTATGTACGTGTCAAAGACATGCCCAATAGTCCCGATGCTTGGATCAATGATCGCTTTCAACGAGATCAAATCTTTAGGGGCATTAAGACCGCCAAAGCAAAAGATTTAATTATGGTCAGTGATTTAGATGAGATTATACGACCTGCGGCTATTGACCATATGGTTAAAAGCGATGCAACATTGTTTCCATTACGTATGACTATCAGTAATTTTAAACTCAATTACATGAAAATCAATCCGGACAAATATAATATTTGGGGAATGGCAACTGTACGCAGTAACTTTGATCATATTATGCCAGATGCATTTAGGCAAATGCGGTTTCAATTTATGAATACTCCTTATCAATTCAAAGAGAACGGAGTTGAAGTAATCGAACATGGCGGATGGCATTTTGGTTATCAAGGCGATAAAGAATGGTTATTGGATAAAGCGCAGAGTTTTGCACACACCGAAGTCAACACACCCGAGTTCCTGGCACAAATTGATCCTGAAGCAAGCATAGCAAAAGGTACTAGTTGGGATCAAAACAGTCAAGACAAATACACCGTAGTTGATGCAGATGATTATTTTCCATTAACAGTAGTTTCAAATAAAGAAAAATATGCTGACAAACTTTTACCAGATTCTGGAACAAGTGCATTTGACTTATTGCCTCCATTCCCTTATAATTAACCCATGACACACAAATTCGCATTTATGGTAACCAGCGCCATTAACACAAAGTTTGGAGTTTACAATGCTGATCAACGGTTAAAGCAAACCCTAGAAACCATTATTAGTATTAAAAAATATGTACCCAATGCCAAAATTATTTTAGTTGAATGCGGGGCAATACCCTTGACTGATACACAAGAACTTGCGCTCAAGGCTGAAGTGACTGATGTTATCAGCTATAATGATGATGAAGATGTTAAAGCAATCTTTGTGTCGGACAACTGGGATGTGGTGAAGAATACTACAGAAGTAATGTGTTTCAAACGTGCCCTAGAGCATTGTATAGAATATGGTTTGTTTGATGATGTTGATCGTGTATTCAAAATGTCGGGGCGATATAGACTAAATGATAACTTTGATATAGCCCAATACGTTATGGCTCCGCACAGTATTGTCACAACACATAAACACACAAGCCAATTCCCCCATCAAGTTACCCTAGTCGAGTATCAATATATGAGTAGACTTTGGAGTTGGCCTGCAAATATCACACAACGTATCATTGATGAGGTTTATGATGCAGGCTTAAATTATATGGCTGAAAGATTAAGTCAGGGTGGTTATTGTGATATTGAACACATGTTATACAAGTTCCTTCCCGCAGATTTGATACTCGAAGTAAACAAAGTAGGGCTAGAAGGCAATATTGGACCTAATGGAATGGCAGTAAATGATTAAACTAACAAAACCTATTAACATACTAGTACAACGTCGAGCCTCGATTGGTGATGTTATTATGACCACTGGTGTTGTGCGCGAACTCAAGAAACAGTACCAAAACAATGCCAATATTATTGTTGCCACAGACTGTTTGGAAGTATATAAAAATAATCCACATATTGCAGGCGTGGTTCCTGTAAATAGTGTGGACCCAAAACAATTTGATGTTGTGTATAATTTAGATGATGCTTACGAACTCAATCCCTATACAAACTACGTAGAAGATTATTTTTATCGTGTATTTGGAACTAATACCACATTGGATCGTAGTGTAGAATTATTTGACTCGCCTGAAGATCGTACAGAAATAGATGGTGATTACATTGTAGTACACTTACGTAATTGGCACTGGCAGGCAAAAAACATAGACATGCAGATTTGGTTTGAAGTTTTTGCTAAAGTGTTCGAAGAAAACCCCGATATCAAAATAGTCTGTGTGGGCGGCAGTACAGATCATTTTGTAGAACATCCTAACTTCATTGATTGTAGAGATTTAAACAGTCAGCAGATAAAAAGCCTATGCGATGGAGCAAAATGTTTTGTGGGTATTGACAGTGGACCATTTCAATGTGCTTCGGCAAGTAAAACACATGTTATTGGTTTATTGACACATTTACTGCCCGAACGCATTATGCCCGAACGCAAACGTGAGTATATGTATAATGCAACGGCAATCCAAACCCTAGAAGACTGTGCAGGGTGTAATGACACACAACCCCGCCCCATACATCAAATTATATGTAAGAAAACAGATTTCCCCTGCACACGAAACTTTGACACTGATGCAATCGCAGATGCAATATTAAAAACATTATGAAAACATACAGACATTCAGGAACGCTGGGCGATTTGATTTATAGCCTTGCCATAGTAAAGAAAATGGAACCAGGTAAGTTTCTGGTGGCATTAAACAACATTGAAAATTGTGTAAGTCAGTATGGTTATCGTCCTGATGAAGTTGATCCGGCGCATAAGGGACGATTTACTCTACAAGATTTTTCTTGGTTGGAACCATTGTTAAAACACCAAAGTTATATAACTGAGGTAGATACTTGGAGTAAGGGCGACACAGAACCTGACGTTGATTTAGACAAGTTTCGTGGCACATTATTCCGTGGGTTCGAAGGTAACTACGTACAGGCATATCATTTGGCATTTGGTTTACCGTTTAAAATGGAGGATTATGATACTCCTTGGTTGGAAGCAGATCCTATTAAAACCAAACCTATTGTTGTCAGCAGAACGTTTAGATATCGTAGCACAGAGCCATCAGCAACTGATACCCACACACAAATGGCCAAAGATGCTGATTTGGAAAACAATGGTATCTTTGTGGGCACTTATGCCGAACACGAAGATTACATAAAATCTACAGGAGTTAATATTCCCTATAGGCCAGTCAAAGATTTTCTAGAACTTGCTGGCATTGTGGCCGGAGCAGATTTGGTTGTGGCAAACCAAAATTTTGTATACAGTCTTGCAATGGGTCTGGGTGTTAGTACAGTATTGGAAACTATCAAAATCAAACCACTCCAACAAAACGAGTGCTTCTTCCCACGTAAAAACTGCCAATATTTCTAGTGTTGTTTTTACACAACAACTGATTTGCTCAGAAATGAAGACTCCGCTATAATAGAGACTTAGTAAGTTAATTAGTGGAGTTGATATGCGTAGAAAAGCAATTATCCCCGGGCTCAAAAATAGCCAAAAAGTTCGTGTAATCGTAAACGGTGTAGGATTCTATACAACTGTACAAGGTGCTACTGAAATGGTATTCACCGAACAACGTGTTGCAGTTTGGAATACACTTGAAGTGATTGCCCGTGAAAATATTCGGGGTTACGGCGGACAAATCCGTGCATACGATTACAAAATGATTCCTAAAATGGTAGATTTCCAAGTTAACTTGTTGTGATTACACAACACCAGATTTGCCCAGAAATGGCGTTTTTGCTATAATTGATGTATAGTAAGTAAAAAGGAGTTAGCGATGCGTTCAAGTTTAATCCAAATTGTTGCAGGTACATATCGTAAAACAGATGTTTCAGGTAAAGTGTTTGAACTAGTAGAGGGTTTTAAAACTTCTGCTAAAGGTGGCTTCGTTACAGTAAAAAATACTGGAGAGTTTCCAGGTAATACTGTTAGTGAAAATATTCGTATCACAGTAGAGGGTCCAATGAGTTATCAATTTGTAAATGGCAACGATGTTGTTGCAACACCTGCTATTGTAGCAGATGCTATCGCATCAGAAGAAACTGATGAACAAGTAATGACACGTATCAAAGAGCGTTTTGATATTTTAGATCAAATGTCTACAGCTGCTACTAATGGCGACATTCGTGCAATGATAGTGTCTGGCCCTCCAGGCGTAGGTAAGAGTTTTGGTGTTGAACAAGTTATTGAAAAGGCAGTACTATTTGACAAAATTGCAGGCAAGCGTTTACGAGCAGAAGTCGTAAAAGGTAGTGCTACTGCACTAGGTCTGTATCAAATTTTATACAAGTATAGTGACGCCAATAGTGTTGTAGTATTTGATGACTGTGACGAGATCTTTTATGATCAGACTGCACTCAATTTGTTAAAAGGTGCATTAGACACAGGTAAGAATCGTAAGATTTCTTGGTTAAGTGAGTCACACAGTTTACGCAGAGAAGGTATCCCAGATAGCTTTACATTCAGTGGTGCAGTGATCTTTATCACTAACATCAACTTTATGGAATGCAAGAGCAAGACATTGAAGCCTCACTTGGAAGCATTGCAAAGTAGATGTCACTATGTTGACTTAACAATCAATACTTTGCGTGACAAGTTATTGCGTATCAAACAGGTTATTGCAGATGGTATGCTTGACGAGTACGACTTAGATGAAGTTGCTAAGACAGAAGTTGTAGACTTCTTAGAAGCTAATCATACTAAATTACGTGAAGTTATTAGTCTGCGTAGTGCAATTAAGATTGCAGAATTGCGTAAGGCATTCCCGCAAAGATGGGAAGGCTTTGCAAGAACAAGTCTGTTGAAAAATTAACTCCCTTGAGCGTGACACGCTCTTTACAATAAGGCAACGTCAATAAGCCCTTATTCTTTTAATTTTTTTTTTTTTGGAGATAATTATGAATGCAAATATATTAAATTTGATCGTTGACGCTGATGACTTATTGTTTAGAATGTTAGAAAATGGTTATTATAATCAATCACTACAGGCCGGAATACTTGGGCAAGTAGAAAATATTTACAATCTATTAGACGTAGTAGGAGTTTAATATGTGGGAAATTTATGAAGGCGACTTGTTGTTATTCACAGTGGATACAGAATACGAAGCCGATGAAGCAAGGGCACAGGGCTTTACTGTGGTTTATTACATGACTGAGAGTGTGGAATGAATATTCAGACCCTAGCAGAAAATCTGCGTAAAACAATTGAGGGCAAGGAACGGATGCTAAAGGACACAAAGTTCAATATGGCATTTGGCGATGGTAGTTGGCAAAGCGACTTGAATAAACAGGCTACACTTCACGCTACCATTGAGTTTCTTGAAATCAACATCGCCGAACTCAAGAAGATCCTCAAGGATGTGGAACAATGTGTTGGAGTTGAAGAATGAATAAGAGAATTAAACAGATTGCCGAACAGGCTAGCAAAGACAACAGCGACGGTTATCCTGTTACACTTGAATATACCAATATCTTTGCTGAAAAGTTTGGAAAGATGATTGTCCGAGAATTTGCCTATGATTGTTTGGATATTACTGGCGGCAATGAACGCATTTTAATGGTTGCCAAGCAATGGAAAATTGACTTATGAACGAACAAATTCAACAACTTGCTGAAAAGGCTGGCTTGAGATTTACTCAATTGATGAGCAATCCAATGGTTCCTATTGTGGATGGTAAAGAAACAGACTTGGAAAAGTTCGCCGAGTTATTGTTTAATGAAATCGCTAATACTACTGTAGTT
>Ga0316221_1003671_pt1 | contig 12342 bp, 20 predicted proteins | sample TBH18007metaG_FD_206003 | JGI IMG/M metagenome (GOLD analysis project Ga0316221, IMG submission 206003) | Freshwater microbial communities from Trout Bog Lake, Wisconsin, USA - TBH18007 | ecosystem: Environmental > Aquatic > Freshwater > Lake > Hypolimnion/Profundal zone | place: USA: Wisconsin... | reverse complement strand
TCTTCTGCTGTCACGGCGCTGTCACAAGTGGCAGGGAAGTGGCAGGGAAATCTCTGCCACTTATGCTCGAAAGCGATAAAAGTCCTGATCAGAGCGGGAAATAAGTGACAATCCTGGTTTATTGTCTGTAGATGGAAACTCTTGGTATACGAAGAAATCTTTGTGTGTAATAAGTCCTGATCGCAAAGGTTGTTTGCAAGTGGATGTTATTGCGGGTGACAGTAGTCGCAAATTTGCTTAGTAGAATAACGCCAGGCGGCGTTCTTCTACTAAGCAAATTCGACTGTGAACGTGAATGATATACTCGAGAGAGTATCTCCAGCACAGTTGAACACGTCACCTCACACGCTGAGTGAGTGAGTATGATCACATCAGTGTGCTCGGCTGTGATCACTCGAAGGCACTCGGACGTTGCGATCGAGCGCACGCTTTCGGAGATCGTCCAATGGCAAGACAACGGACTTTGAATCCGTGAATCTAGGTTCGAGTCCTAGTCTCCGAGCGTAGGCAACACACTCACTTCTCTATCACATCGCTGTGTGTTGTGTTGTAAGATTACACGCATGGGTGACAAAATCGCGATCGGGTTCATTGGGAAGCGCAAGGCTTCTCGCTCAGGAAACAAGATCGCAATCGGCGTTCTTGTCAAGGACGCAGAGTCGGGCGCTGAGCAAGAGCACGGCGAGCACGGACACTTTGCGTCGGGGTCAAGCGTTGTTCCTCACGGCGCGAATCAAATGTCAGTCGCTGGCGATCAAATCAAGATCGGTGACGTGATCCATCACGGCAACCTGCTGATGAACGGCGGGAAGGTGATCCAAATCACACCCGCAGCGCCTGGGAAAGAGGAGCGCGGCCCGCGAATCAAACTTGAGTTCAAGAACGGGCACAAGATCTCAAACTACTTCAAGCCCACTGTGCAGTACGTTGTGACTCGAGGCACGCAAGCGGAAGCGAAGACGGTGCCTGAGAAAGTTCCCAATCAAGGAAAGCCCGCCGGTGCCGCGAAGCCCGCTGGCGAAGGCAAGCCTAACTCGGGTGCTGCAAAGCCCGAGTCTGCGAAGCCAGAAGCGACAGGACCTAAGATCGCAGGTGCAGTCGTCGGCATGAAAGTCAAAGAACTTCAAGTGGGCGACACGGTCGGGAAAGTTACTTGGAACATCGTCAACGAAGGTGTTGAAGAGAACGACAAAATCGTTGGCGTTGGAAAGCCCTTGCCTGGCGGCAAGCGCGAGATCACGGTAGAGAAGCCTGACGGCACAAAGAAGACCGTCACTCTCAACAACACGCTTGAGTTGAAGGTTTCACGGACGTACAATGACGTTCCGCCGGCCGGTGATCAACGTCGCATTCCTCTCGTTCAAGTGCAAGCATCCGACGGGCAAAAGTTTGGGATGCAATCCGTCAGTTGGAGCGATCTCAAAGTTGGTGACGTTGTCAGGATTCCCTCCAACTGGGACGCAAAGTACGGACGTCAAGGTTCAGTCACGGGTGACCTCATCGCGGTTGAAGATCGTGGACGTGGTCGCATCGACTATCACGTTCGTGACGAATCCGACGGCAAGGTGTACGTCAAAACGTTCACTGAAGGTCAACGCTTTGACAACGGAACACCTCGAGCAGCCAAGCCCATCGAAGATGATGCAGCATGGGCGAAGTATCAAGCACTCGCAGCAGACAAGCAAAAGGCTGCAGAGGCACAGGCAGCGTACGATGCAAAGGTCGCCGCTGAAAAGGCTGCACGGGACGCAGTTGAAAACGATCGTCGCACCGCTGAGGTAAAAGACTTCACGAGCACCATCAACGCAAAGGCGCAAGAACTCGATGCATCAAGTCCTGCGGCTCCATACTCCGCAGGTGATGTGCGCAATGGCGGCTGGGGAATGACGAACGCACAACTCGCAGAAATCGGACGCACTTCACTCGACGGCGCAACAATCAAAGCAGTGAACGGTCAAGGCGGGTGGGGAGCAGGCGGCGCGATCAACCAAGGTAAGTTCCTCATCACGGGCACGAACGGCGAAGAGTTGTTTGCGAAGGCAGTGTCCAGTGGCTCAAAGGAAATCGGGAATGAGGTGCTCGCATCTCTCATCGCACAACGCATCGGTCTGAACTACTGCGCAACAATTCCGTGCTACATCGACAAGACGGGCGCAAACATCATCACCGATTCAACGAAGTTGCCAGCGGGTAAGACGTGGAACGGCGTTCTCATGGACCGAGCGCGTGCTGATGACGGAAGTCCACTGAAGTCTTCTTCTCAAACGAGTGCAAGCACGATCGCAAAGTCAGACGCAGATCAGATGCAGCGCATGGCGCTTCTTGACGCACTCATTGGAAACAGCGACCGACACGACGGAAACTTCATGTTCCACCCCACGGCAGGTGTGCTGCCTTATGACGCGGGATACGCCTTCGGTCAGTACGCTCACGGTGACGCAGGCGCTAGTCAGTTGATCAACACCAACGGCTACAACAACATCGCTGGCCCAATGAATAATCTTCTCGGCGGCACGATCAAGAACACGGGCATTGATCGCAACTCTGACACTTTCAGGATCGGCGGAAGTCAAAACCAAGCGGCTGGCGGCGTCGGACTTCTCCCACTGATGACGGATCGCACTGTGAATGCTGATGGAAGCGTCACGTTCTCGCCCACTCCGTTCGCTTCTTCATTGCGTGACAACATCGCGGCTGCGTGCGCAGACTTCCAACGTTCATACGAAGACGGCAATCGTCTCGTGATGCCCGCGATTCCAGGCGCTGTTTCATCGAATGGTGCGGGTAATCAAGTCAGCGGTGTTGGGTATGGAATGATTGCAGGAGCGCTCAACCAAATGTTGGGCGGCATTCAAACCACAGTGACGAGTGCTCCTGGAGCGAAAGCGTCGGTGAGTGACCCTACGGGTACGTTCTCAACAATGATGAATCTCTCACAACAGTACGCACCCGCAACAAAATCAACAAAGATCGCAATCGGAAAGATCATTAGGAGACAACGATGACGGACACGACACCCGCACTTCAGCACACGGCTGAGCCCAAGCAATGCATCGGCGTGTTCGCCATCAACCCCATGGATGACAACACTCTTCTCTGGGATGACGGATTGCGCTTCTACATTGACCCACTCACGGGTGATCTTGAAGCCTGGGCGCCCACTGATCAAGGCACGGACATGGCGGAGATGTACTTGCAACAATGCATCGCTGCGAATCCAACGTTCTCGTCCGAGCAAATCTTGAAGTGGTGCCTCAATGAAGGAAACGCGGTGAACATCGCTGGTGCATCGCGTGTGTTTGTTGATCCTAAGTTTGCGCGTGATCACAACATCATTGAGCCCGACTCGCGTACGAACACCGAAGCAGCGCATCACCAAGGACTTTAGTGCCTGAAGACGCTCGCGTCTACTTCTTCGTTGGGATGCAGGACCCGCAAACTGGGCCTCGCGATGAAGGACGCAAGCCTAAGTTCGCAGGAGCGAAGAACGGAGCGCAAGACACGGCAATCACGTTTGACTCTGCTCAAGCACTAAAGTTCACCCTAGAGAGCATTGACGGTGACCTCGTAGAGGTCCCTGGAACACTCTTAGGGATGCCCAATCGATCGTACCTGGGGCACACAAGCGATCTCGTAGAAACACCTTGGCAGTGGGAAGACCGATGGACGGGAAATGACCCACACTTTCGTCGCATTCCCGCGCAAGCATCACCGTCATGGATGTTGATGTCGAAGAGCGAGCGCAAGAAGATGCGAGCAGAAGTCAGACGACTCGCAGCGATTGAGAACCCAGGAAACTGCGTTTCACGGAGGCGTTGGATTGACGGGTGGTGCAAAAAGAGTCCTACGCCCGGAGGCACAAAATGTCGTTGGCATGCGTCATCGACGGAGAAAATCATTTACAAGCGACGCGCTGAAGCGGCACAACTTCAAGAACAAGCACAGCGCATCATGGAACAACGGAAATCACGGAGAACAAGATGACATCTTTGAACAAAGACAACTCGACAGTGATGTCGATGCGGGTGCCGAATGACGTTCGTGAGGAGTTCATCGCTCTGACGCGAGCAACCGGCACGCAGACATCTCGCAAGTTGCGCGAGGTGTTTGACGAGGCTCTGGCGCAAATGCGCGAGGAAGTGAACTCAAAGCGACGAGTTCACGGTGGCGATATGTGGGAAGACGAGTGGAATCGTCTCAAAGGAGAAAATCATGGCTAGTCGAAACGCAGACAACGGTAAGTTTCACAGTGTGGGAAATCCACAAGGCCCGAACGAGTCAAAGCCCGATGTGACGCATTTGAACCTCGGTGAAACGACGAAGCCGGTTGCACAACGCTTCACCAAGAAGCCGCTTTCGCAAGAGCAAGGTCAAGCGCGGCAGAGCCCGATGAACGATCCTCACAATATTGAGCATCACGCAGGATAGTACGTTTGCACAGCGTTACAGAAATCTCGCAAATCCCGGCTGAGGCCTGGCCGGCGGGGCGAGTGGCCTTGTAGCACAAGGCCTTCTGAGAGAGCCTTTCGCACCTCGCACATACGTCTACGAATACACATACACACTGCAGCGCTCAAAAGCCTTACGTAGAAGGCTTTCTCACTATGCAGATAAGAACCTAATGTTTGTTGTCTGTTGATAAAGTGTCCCCATGAGGATGATTGGGTACATCAGAGTGAGCACTAACGAGCAAGCACTCAGCGTTGAAGCACAGCGCAAGCGTCTCGAGTTTGAGGCAGAGGTGCGTGGGTGGACGATGCGAGTCCTTGTTGATGAGGGCGTGTCTGGTGCAAAGGCACCACCTAGTAGACCTGCTCTGGGCGAAGCGTTGACGTTGCTGAAGAGTGGCGCAGCGCAAGGAATCGTAGTAACGAAACTCGATCGCATTGCGCGCTCACTCGCAGACGTTAGCAACATGCTCGCATCTTCAAAGGAAGAAGGCTGGAGCCTTGTAGCGTTGGACCTTGGCATCGACACGCTCACCCCTGAAGGTCAACTGATCGCTGGCATCATGGCTTCAATCGCTCAGTGGGAGCGAGCACGCATCAGAGAGCGCATCATGGAAGCGCTTGAGATAACGAAAGCGAAAGGCACACGCTTAGGCGCACCTCCTCGTTACAATGAAGACGTTGCACGCGACGTGGCGTACCTACGCGACACAGGACTCACATGGGGTGAGGTTGCTGAGGTGATGCGTGAACGTGGCGTCACAACGAAAAGCGGCAACGCACTCAGCGTCCCACAAATGAGAGCGTTGTACGCGCGAACCTACACGCAAAAAACCTAAAAAAACCCGCGGCCACGTATAGGGCGCTTGGAATGAGCAACCCTGGTTACTCATAGAGAGCCCTTGCGCACACGTTTAGTGTTTACAAGATCACAGCCCCCAGCCAGCATCGCCTCTCCTAGAAATATGCGCGTAACGCTACGCGTATAGCGTATACATACGCACGCTCGCGTGCATGCACGAGGAACGTCTCTGGGCGAAGTGTGATATTATGTTATCGCGGGCCGGAGCCTCCGGTTGAGGCTTTGGGCGTGTGGCGGATATTTGCCCTCTTGTTGGTATGCTTCCTGGACTCCGGCCCGCACGAGTGATCAAGAAGTATCACTTAGTTACCCACCAGTAACTTAGAAGTCCCTTATTGTTCAGGGGTGCTCGTATATGTTATAGTAGACTCAGAGGTCCAAGCAGGGCCCACGACGAAAGGACGAAACATGGCAAGCATTCAGCCATTCATCAAAGGCACCAAGGCGCGAGTCATGCTTGCTGGTGACGTACACGGAAATCGCGAGCAAGCGATTCTCGACGTTGCAGAAGCAGTGAACATGGGCGCTCGCATTCTCATCTACGCGGGTGACTTCGGCGTAGGCTTCAGACTCGCTGAAGACGACGAAGGAAACGTCTACGATCCCTGGAGCGAGTTCGTGAGTTCGCTCGCAGTTGCCGCGAACATTGACATCGCGTTTGTCGATGGGAATCACGAGAACTTCGACTACCTCGAGACTCACTTTGACGCATTCAATCGTGACTTCCCTTATGAAGTTGCGAAGCAAGTGTGGCACATCCCGCGTGCGAGCGTGTTCTCAATCGCGAATGCTACGTTCGCTGCTATGGGCGGGGCGATCTCAGTTGATCGTCAATGGCGTACGCCTGGCGTGTCGTACTGGGCGCAAGAATCAATCAGCATGCGAGACATGGAGCGCTTCTACAACAACGTCGGGGACGAGCCAGTTGACGTCTTGCTCACGCACGATGGACCTTGGACGCCTGTTGCGCATCGCAAGGATTACCACACCGGAGGCAACTACCCGAACGACGTCATCATGGCGTCTGTGAACAACCGCGAGTACATCACAGAGTTGACGAAGGACTTCGCTCCTAAGATCCACGCGCATGGACACATGCACTTGTCGTACGAGTACGACTTCAGTTTCAACACGACAGTGTTCGGGCTTGCTCGAGACGAAGACGAAATGAGCAACCACGCAGTGTTCCTTGACATTGACGCGGGAATCATCAAGGTTCTCGTTGACGAAGATCGTCGAAACGAAGCGAATGACACCATGACACGTTCTTCGATCTCAGCGTGATTCGTGATAGAAAGATATCTCGTATCAAACATTGACGTGGGGAGGAAGACATGCGCAAGTGGGTGTGCCCAAAGTGCGGATTGAAGCAAGAAGCGATTGGGAATGCCGTTGCGCATGTGTGTCCCTCAAACAAAAGTCAGATCACGCAGTTCGAAGAGGTAAAGGATGACGACGACAGATAGCGTCTCATTCTTGCCTCCTCGCTGCTTCGTCTGTGACGAACCCGCGACTGCGTTGCGTGCGCCAGGCGAGATGTGCGAAATCTGCGGCGACGCATACGACAACAACAAGACACGCGTTCTCATCGAAAGAAACACAGTTATGCAGAAATCACAAGACTTTGACGTCTGGGAGCCGAGCGCTCGAGACAAGCATCACGAGGCGGAGCCCGAGAAAGATTCACGCTGGTGCATCGTTTGCCGAGGCGGCATTCAACGTACGTCATTTGACACTTGGATTCATTCATGACTCATCTCGGCCCACTCATTGGCGCAATCATCATTGGCGGAAGTGTGACGTTGGCAATGTTGTACGAAGAAAAGAATCACGAGGAGAAAGACGATGAGTAAGCGTAGCCCAGGCTCGAAGTACGCTATGAAGTTGGGCAAGGAACGTTACAAGAAAGAGCGCGATCGTCATCGTGAGAAGGTTGCGCGTCGAACTGCACAGGAGAACGCATGATTGCTACCGCGTTTACACTTACGAACATCGGTATCTTCCTCATCGGCATCGTCACAGGTGCCTTGATCGCGCGCATCTCGAAGTAGATGAGCAGCGTCGTTGTCTACACCGCGATCGCGGGAGGCTACGACAATTTGCTCGAACATCCTGACGTTCCGAACGTCGACTTTGTTTGCTTCACTGATGCTGAGCCGGAAGACGCAAAAGGCTGGCACACTGAAATCATCCCGCCGAGTGATGAGACGCCGCGTCTTCGCGCTAAGCGCTACAAGATTCTCTCACCTCAACGTGAACTTCTCGAGTACGACTACACGTTGTGGGTAGACGGCAACTCACAGATTCTCACGCCTCGCTTTGTTGAAGAAGCGATTGGGTGCATCGGTGAGGATGACATCGCGCTTCACGCGCATCCACAACGCGATTGCATTTACGAAGAAGCGCACGCGTCGATTCTCACTGTGCCTGAGAAGTATGCGCATCTCCCGATTCTTGAGCAAGTTGAGCACTACCGCGAGCAAGGACACCCAGAGCACTGGGGATTGTGGGCGTGCGGCTCAATTGCGCGCCGACGTTCGACGCGTCTCGACGTTGCGATGCTCGATTGGATGAGTGAGAACATCACATGGACGATACAAGATCAACTTTCGTTTCCCTACGTCATGCGCAATCATGGCATTCGTCCTGCGTCATTCCCGCACAATCAGTATCAGAGTCCTTGGATTCAAATCATGGGACACAACAGGCCTGACTGATGCGCATCGTTGTCCCTTTCACAAAGTTGCATGTGGAGACAATGCACGCGCTCGAGAGCGCGGGTGCAGACTACGAACTCGCACTCGTCGGTGAAGACGATTCGTATTGGCGTCTTCTCTACGATCTCTGGCGCACGGGCGAAGACTTCGTTGTTGTTGAGCACGACATCGTTGTGCGTCCTAGCGTCTTCGATGAGTTCGAAGAATGTGAGAACGAGTGGTGCGTTGCTCCCTACCCATTTGTCTATCGTCTGTGCGCGGGTCTTGGGTGCACACGCTTTCGTGCTTCGCTTCTTCAACGCTTCCCAGAGATCATGGATGAAGTTGATCGCATGGAGCACCCCGAGTTCCCAGGACGACGCAATTGGCGCACACTTGACGCAGCGATTCGCGATCTCTTATGGGAACGTGACGTCGATCGCTGTCGGCACGCGCCTGTGCATCACCTAGGTGAGCGCGGCGCTGATCACCTCAATCTCCCACGGGAGCCTGATCGCATGTCTGACTCAGCATGGATCTATCACTAAGAAAGGAAGACGGAAGATGAGTGAAACGTCACGAGAACTTATGAAGTTTGCGCGCGATCCGCTCGTAATCGCATCGATTGCTCGCTTGCAACGAGACGACATCAAGTGCATGGACGACATTCGCGAGTTGGCGAAAGAAGGCAGCGAAGAGATCGATCGCCTTCAACGTCGCCTCGACGAGTTGGATCGCGAGAACACGTTCTTACGAAATCAAACGATGAAGTAGGATTATGGGCATGGAAGACATCTCACGCGAAGATCTTGAGCGCCTCGCGTCCTCCGGCAACGGATGGGCGCAGCAGGAACTCATTCGTAGGTTTGGCTCTTCGCATGATGCAATCTTGAAACATCGTGTCGAAAATCTCGTCAAGAAAGATGACTACGGTGACATCATTGACGACAAGAAGAGCGGCGAGCCGACTGACAAAGCGTTGTACGATCGCGTGATCGCAGCGGCAAAGCAAAAGTTTGACGTTTACCCCTCAGCAGTTGCTAACGGCTGGGTCGTTCAAGAGTACAAGCGTCGAGGAGGAACTTACGCGGTGCAAAAATCACACACTGACAATGAGATGCTTTATGAAGCGTACAAAGCAAAGCCGAACGTTGATGTTCTCAACGCAACTGATCTCTCAGGCATGAACGTTGTTGACATGCAAACAATCGATCAAGATGACATGCAAAAGTATCTTCAAGAAGTTGTGTTGCGAGGTGGAGACGCAGCAGTGCGTGCCGCCGCGCTTCTTGCGAAGGCAAACAACGAAGTCGCCGAAGATGAGAATCACGAGTCAATGGACGACATCCTTCGTCACGACAAGGGTCATGACGATTGGCACGCTTCACATGGTGATCCGCCTTGCAAGGACGAAGCCGACTGCGCACGCATGCGTGCGAAGTATGATGACGAGAAGTCATTGCACGCAGACGTCACTAAGTACAATGACGACATGAACGGTCACGATCTCACGAGTCGTAAGTAGGTTCTTAATGAGTGACAAATTAGCAACGTACTTACGTCAAGCGATGACTCGCGGGGGTTACGAACGCACTCGTGCGGAAGAAGTGTTGCTTAAGTATTCAGAAGACCAAGAACGCAATTCAAATGGGCAATTTGCCGCAAACGCAGAAGCCGCAAGCGCCGCGACTGACAAAGCCGGATCACTAAGTGACGCAGCCTTCATAAAAGGCGGTAGCGCATCGCATGCTGAAGCAGCGCAAGCGCATGCTGATGCAGCAGAAGCGCACGCTCGAGCAGCAGAAACTGCGCCTAGTGAAGAAGAAGCGAGAACACACGCAGCGTACGCATACACGCACGCGCAACTTGCGAGTAATCACGCCGCACAGAGCGGCGAGAGCACTGCGGCGAGTGACGCAAAGAGTTCATACTCTCGCGTTGAGCATCTCGATCGTTCATTCATTCCTGACCTTGTCAAGAACAACACCATTAGGAGTAGCGTGCCATCGAACTATGATCGCATTGAGTACTTACTCACACAAGGTGGACACGCTGCTGAGAGCGCACGTGCGATTCTTCAAAAGTATGATCCTGATCAAGCACGCGATTCGAATGGAGAGTTTGCGTCTGGTAGTAGTGGAGGCGGAGGCGGACCTAAAGTCGGTGATCGCGTCACAGTCACGTCAATCGGCGCGCAAAACGGAGCAATAAACGCTCCTATTAGATCGTACACAGGCACTGTCACGAATGACACTGTTGACCACAAAGGAAACGCAATTCCTGAAGGCCATGTCCCTGTGAAACTTGATCTTGAGAACACTGGAAATGGCGTACACGCAGTGCCAAGCAGTACGCTCGACGGCTCGCAACCAAAGCCTTCTTCAGCAGAAGAGCGCAGAGCCGAAGCAAACGCACAACGTGAGGCTCGAATTGCTGAGGGCGTTGCGGCAAACGTTGGACGAGCACGCGATGCGCATGATGCTGCAATGAACGCAGGAAGTAAGTACGACCTCGAAGGCAACGGCGCACATTTGAACAATCGCATTGGAGGCCTGGAACGCGCAAACGCAGGAATCACTGCCGCAAACAGCATTAGAGAAGCGTCAGAGGCGTTGAACAGAGAAAGCACTCGTTTGATCGGCGAAGGAAAACTTGCGCAAGGACGCGCCGCGGCATCTGTTGGTAAAGCACTTGAAGATCTTGCATCTCGCCACTCTGATCAAGCAATTCGTTGGGGCAAGTGGGGCAACAGCGAAAGCGGCGGCTTTGGGCAAAACGCTCCGCGCGGTGCTACGCAACAACGACTCAGCGACGCCGCTGACACAGCATTCGCAAAACTTGAAGCGTACAACGCGAGAGGCTGGTAATGCCACTCAATTATGATCGCCCATCACGCATTCTTGAGAACCTTCAAAAGATGCGTAGCACTATGCCAAAGAGTGACGTCACAAAGAGTGAAGACGTTGCTTCTGAAGCGGTGACGGCGCCTTTCGTAGAGCGCGTGGAAATCGTGAACAGCGAGCCCCAAGACATCGACGTCGACAAAGAAGTTGCGTTCCTCGAGTACCAAGTGACGCTTGGCGGCCACGTTGGCGAGACTGCGAGAGCGCTGCTTGGAAAGTTGCGTTCGTCGGGCACTGCGCATCAAATCATCATTCCGCAAGACAAGCGTGCTCGGAAGCACACCTTCTTCGCTGAGAAGGACATGGCGCAGGCTCCAGAAGCCGCTCTCGACGCTTCGGAGTCTCCCGAAGGCTGAAATCCCTTAGATCCCAAGGCTTTCGCCTAGAGGATCACTCAAAGTCCTTTGTTCCCAAGGCTTTCAAAGAATATATCATTTGACTGTACATTTGTACGCGTATGTTATATATTTGATCTATCAGGCCAAGTCGACCTGAACAGACGAAAGGACACATTATGGACAAGGCACTCGCACAGAAGATCGCGAAGGCAACCGAAGCCGCACTCGCAGAAGTCGCCAAGGAGTTTGGCTTGGACGTCAAAGTCGGCGGAGGCAAGTACGACCCAGGCGCAGGAACGTTCGCCCCGAAAGTCGAGTTCTTCGCAAACGACTCAGCAGAGCGCGACTTCAAGCGCATCATCGGCACAGTGCCCGTGGATTACGCCACTGGCATTGGAAGTTTCGTCTTCACTGAAGACGATTGGAACGTAACGTTCAAGTCGCACGGCAAGACGTTCTCGCTCTGCGGTGTCAACCCACGCTCGCCTAAGTACGCACTTTCAGCCAAGTGCTTGGACGATGGCAAGACGTACAAGTTCACCGCTTCAAGCGTTGCACGCGCTCTCGGCCGCTGAGTCGAAACGCCCGCAAGGGCGTCTGCGTAGGTGACCTCTACGCACTGATGAGACAGGTCACAACGAAAGGAAATGATATGTCAACGACAATCCGCCGCGTAGAAGACGCGAAAATGACACTCATAATCGATCTTACGGACGAAGAACGTACGAAGATTCTCAACACGAACTTTGACACGTTCGCCGACGCAGCAAACAAGGCGATTGGAGCCGCACTTGTTGATGCGCTTGAGAACGGCATCACCATCGAGAACGTAGATCACTTCGATTACTTTGATAACGCAGTGTGGGACATTTGCAACTCAGTGAACATGGAACGTGAAGGCGCGACTGACACCGAGCCTCGCATGATCGTTGCTGACATCATTCGTAAGTTCTTCAAAGACGCATGTGTGCTATGAGCAACGACACAGTGACAATTGTCTTGACTCGCGAAGACGCAGCAGCGTTGCTCGATCAGATGATCGAGACGTACGAGTTTGGCACAATCGCGGCTATCGAAGCGTTCGAAGCCGCATTC